>ODAI012023630.1_pt1 | contig 10170 bp, 6 predicted proteins | sample 1539321 | NCBI WGS metagenome assembly ODAI01 (sample SAMN02144231, study PRJEB22623) | gut metagenome | biome: sheep rumen | host: Ovis aries | place: New Zealand | reverse complement strand
TCCGAAGGCATAACGTCAGAAGATGTGCAGATTATCCATATCGGCAAAATTTATTTGAGCGGAGACAGAAAATAATCGCGTAGGGAGCATCAGTCCCGGCGCGATTAGATTCCGTCCCGGCGCGATTAGATTTTGGGCTTACTTTTTAATATTTACTGCCAGTGCTATGTAGCGGACGGAAGCAGTCTGCTACCTCTCCCACAACCACACAGCCAAAAGGCGTGGCCCTCCTTGTGTTTATTCCCCGATGGGGTTAAGGGCGAAGAGGTCTTTCCCTGCAGTGTTGCCTGTAAAAGAAATCACCTCCGCGCAACGGCTGTTGGGCGGAGGTGGCTCTCTCTGTGTGGGTGGAGATAATGGGATTCGAACCCATGACCTCTTGCATGCCATGCAAGCGCTCTAGCCAGCTGAGCTATACCCCCATGTGAGGCTGAAATATTACCTGGTTGAAAGGACGGAATGTACTGCCATTCTTCCTTTGCGGTGCAAAAGTAGTAATTTTTTTATTAGTACCAAAATTTTATGGAGTTTTTTCGTGGTTTTGGTTGTTTGTGTCAAGTGTTGGAGAAAAAATGTAATGGCCGGCGCTTGGCGGCGCCGACCATTATCTTGAGGGTTATGGATATTCCAATTATTCCTTTGCAGGCTCTTCTTCTGACTCTTTTTCAGGCTTCTCTGCAGACTCTGTTGCGGGTGCCTTCTCTGCGGCTTCCTCGGCTGCGGGTGCCTCTACGGGCTCGGCCGGTGCCTCGGTTGCTGCGGGAGTTTCCTCAGGGGTAGGAGCTTCGGCGGCGGGCTTGGGCTCTGACTCCTGACGGATGCGCTCGGCGAGGTCGGCGAGGTTAGCCTTGAGACTCTCTATCTTGCGGAGCATGGTGTCGATAAGTGCTGAGCCTTTCTTGGAGCTGGTGGTTAGGAACGATATGTTGTTCTCATAGGTGGCCAACTCGGCCTTGCGGGCCTCATAGAGGCGCAACAGGCTATTGCCCTCGGGCATGGGACGGCCTGAGCCGCCATTACCGCCCCTGGGTGCACGGCGAGGTGCACGGAGGTTGAACTCCTTGTAGAGTTTGTCAACGACTTCGCGGTACTTGGCATATATCTTGTCCTTACTCTTGAAGGGCACATGGCCTATGCCTGCCCACTCGTCCTGCAGGGCCTTGACAGCCTCGGCGATGTTCTCGCCGCCCTCGATGGCGAGAGCTTCGAGCTTCTCGATGACAGTCTTTTTCTTGATGAGGTTTTCGCTCTCTTCCTTGTGCTGGTCGCCAAGGACGGCTTTCTTCTTATCGAAGAATTCGTTGCATGCGGCGTTGAAGCGCTCCCAGAGGGCGTTAGAGGTCTTGTGGGCGGTGGCGCCTATCTCTTTCCACTCTTTCTGCAACTGGATGAGCTCGTTGGTGGTAGCTGTCCACTGGGTGCTCTCCTTGAGAGCCTCGGCTTTCTCCACAAGGGCAAGCTTGCGTGCCGCATTGTCTGCGTAAGTCTTTTTCTGCTCCTTGAAGAAGTCAGCCTTCTTAGTAAAGAAGTTGTCGCAGGCGGCACGGAAGCGCTCAAAAATCTTGGTGTTCATCTTCTTGGTGGCGCGGCCGATAGTCTTCCACTCTTCCTGGAGTGCTATGATCTGCTTGGTAAGGCCGTCCCACTGGGCGTAGCCGTTGATGTTTTCCACCTCGATGGCCTCTATCTCCTCGCAGATGGCTGTCTTCTTGGCGAGGTTTTCTTCTTCTTTCTCCTTGAGGCCCTCGAAATACTGGGCGTGACGCTTGTTGACAGCGGTGGAGGCAGCCTTGAAGCGGTTCCACAGCTCTTCTCTCACTTCGCGCGCCACGGGACCTATCTCGCGGAACTCCTGGTGGAGCTGCTGCAGAGCGTGAGAAGCGCGTATTACGTCAGGCTCGTCAACGAGCTGCTCGGCGGCCTCGCAGAGGCGGGTCTTGGCCTCAAAGTTTTTCTTGAAGTCGTAGTCGCGCAGGGCGGAGTTGGTCTTGAGCAGGTCGTAGAACTGGTCTTGTGCAAACTGGAACTGCTTCCATACTTCATTGGCTGCGCTCTCGGGTATGGGTTTGATTTCCTTCCACTCAGCCTGCAGCTTGCGGAAAGTGTCATATGCTTTGTTGGCCTCCTCGGGCGAGGTGCTGATGGCTTTGATTTCTTCTATGATGGCGCGCTTGCGCTCGAGGTTGGCTTCCTTCTTCTTCTCGTTGTCTTCTATCTGCTTGGCGCGGAGTTCCTTGAGTATGGCGAGCTGGGCCTTGAGCTCTTCCTCCAGGGGATCCTCCTCTGGGGTGAACTCCTCGGGGTTACCTCCGTTAGCTACGAAGTCGGCCTGAGCCTTGGCTCTCTCTTCGCGCTGCAGACGATAGAATGCCTGCTTGAGCTGCTCCTGGGCTGCGCGTGAGCCGGCATCGCCGCTGGCAACAATGGCTGCTATGCACTCCACGATGCCTTCCTTGGTGTCGGGGATATCGAGGGGTTTCTCTGCTTCAACATCTTCTTCATCAACAGGGGCTTCCTCCTCTGCAAGTGTTTCTTCGGCAGAGGTCTCAGGTGCATCCTCCACAACCTCGGCGGCGGGCTCCTCGGCGGGGGCATCCTCAACGGGTGCATCGGCAGCGGGCTCCTCGGCTAATGCTTCGGCAGCAGGCTCCTCGGCTAATGTTTCTTCTACTGGTGCGGCAGGTGTTTCTGCCTCGGTGATAGTCTCTTTAACCTCTTCCTCTGCTACAGACGCAGGGGTTTCTGCGGGTTGCTCAACGGCTGGCTGCTGCTGCAGCTCGTCCGTTCTGGGGTCGGTAACATTTTCCATGTTAATATCATTTAGACAATTAGTGTTTTCGCAATCGTTTTGCTCTTGCGGAATGCAAATGAAGTTAATTTATTTTATTCTTCCAAATTTTTATGCACTATTTTGATGTAAAAAGTGGATTGGCACGAAAAAACGCTAAGATTATGCGCCTTTTGGCGGATTGAAAGCGGGTGTTGAAGAAAATAGAAATTTGAGATTTGAAATTTATTGCCTGGCTCGAAAGTGAGCACTAAAAGAAATTATCATATATATGGTAATTTACATTAATTACTCACATGTTTTCTCTAGTTTTTTTGCAGGACAGCAAGATAACAAAACCATAGAAAAACTGAAATCACAAGTCCAATGTAAAAAACTGCAATGGTCTTCTGTGTTGGACTTGTGATTTCGTTTTTTCTATGGTTTGTTTTTCCTACTCAACTATGGGATATAATCAAATCCAGTGGCGATGTTTGAAGGCCCAGAAGCTGAGGGCTGCTATTCCGACCGAGAGTATAGTCACCACGGGGAAGCCCCACCATGCGTGCTCTATGCCGTTGAGCAGGTTCATGCCAAAGAGACTAGCTACCAGTGTGGGGAACATGAGTACTATGCTGATAGAGGTCATGGTCTTCATCACTGAGTTGGTGTTGTTGTTGATGATGCTGGCGTAGGTGTCCATTGTGGAGTCGAGAATGTGAGTGTAGATATTGGTGGTCTCGCGAGCCTGATTCATCTCGATGGTCACGTCTTCAATGAGGTCGGCATCCAGCTCATCAACGGGTAGTTTGAACTTGAGTTTAGAGAGCAAGGTCTCGTTGCCACGCAGAGAGGTGATGAAGTAGGTAAGGCTGTCTTGCAGTCGTGAGAGTCCGATGAGGTCTTCGTTACTGATTTTCTGGTCGAGCTTCTGCTTCGACTCGTCAATAAGCACGCTGATTTGCTTCAGCCTCTTCAGATACCATACTGAGGAGCTGAGGAAGAGCCTGAACACGAGGTCCACGGCGTCTGTGAATCCCTGGTTGCGCTTTTGCTGATAGCTGACGAAGTCTATCATCATATTGGTCTCGTAGTTGCAGACAGTGATGCAGATGTCGTCGTGGATGAGTATGCCGAGAGGCACTGTGGTGTGGGGCGTCCGGGAGCGCACTTCCTTGACATAGGGTATGCGCAGGATGATGAGCATCCATCCCTCATCGTACTCATAACGGGCACGCTCGTCCTTATCCCTGATATCATCAAGGAACCAACTCGGCACGTTCAGCTCGTTGGTAAGATAGTCTTCGTCTCTTTGCGTGGGACACGTAACCTGCACCCAGCAGTTAGGCTCCCATTCGCTCAATGTACGCAGTGTACGGTTGATGTTCCAAAATGTTCGCATTTTTAGTCCTCCACTGATAAAGGCCCCAAGGCAGAGTGGTAAGGATCAAAAATCTACTGCACTTTGCCTCAATTCCGTTTGTTACTATCCGCGTAATAATCGTCCATTAGATGTTAAAATTAGAATTAACGGCTGCAAAAGTAGTGTTTTTTTTGAAAAAGGAGGGCAGTAAGTAGCGTTTTTTTGCCGCTGACGGGCAAAATGTATACAATTTGTGCCCAATTTTAATGAATTAATTTCTTCCTCAAATGTTTTGCGGTTGACAAGAGTGGGGGTGCTACTTTGCGGCGTGCTTTACAAGAGGTGCTCTGTTTTTTGTGTCAGTATTGGGTGTACTCCCTCTCCACGGCGTTGGTGAGGTCGATAAAGTCCTGTACGCTGAGCTGCTCGGGGCGCCGGGTAAGGATTGACAGGCTGAGGAAAGCGGTATGGTCGGGTGGATTGGGCAGTGATGCTTCCTGCTGTGTGGGTGCAAGGCGCTCATTGTCGAGCTGGGCCAGAAGGGGGCGGATGGAGCCTCGCATCATCTTGCGGCGCTGATTGAAGGTGGTCTTGACTACTCGACGAAAGAGATGCTCATCGCATCCGAGGTCGGTGACACTGTTGCGGGTGAAGCGCACAACGGCGCTCTTGACCTTAGGTGGCGGATTGAAGGCGTTTTCCTCTACGGTGAAGAGGTACTCGGTGTCGTACCACGCCTGGAGGATGACGCTGAGTATGCCGTAGTCGCGATTGCCTGGGCCTGAGCATAACCGCAGGGCTACCTCGCGTTGTATCATGCCGGTGCAGCAGGGGATGAGGTCGCGATATTCGAGCATCTTAAAGAATATCTGGCTGCTGATGTTATATGGGTAGTTGCCGGTTAGGACGAAAGGCTTACCGTTGAAGATCTGGCCAAGGTCCATGCGCAGAAAGTCACCCTCAATGAGTCGCTCGCCACGCAACATGGGGAAATGCTCGCGGAGGTAGGCAATACTCTCGCGGTCGAGCTCCACCACATGGAGTTCGCGCCCCTTGGCTATGAGGTGCTCGGTGAGGGCTCCGGTGCCTGGACCTACCTCCAGCACAGGCAGGGATGGGGCGGCATCTACCGTATCGGCTATACGTCGCGCTATGCTTATGTCGGTCAGAAAATGCTGGCCGAGCGACTTCTTGGCTTTTACATCGCGTCTTCTCATGGGGGGATGCTTTTGGTTGTGCAAAGGTATGTAAATCTGGCGGAATGTTTGTGTTATCTGTCGGCAAAAAGTGGCATATTGAACTTATTAATATAATAATGTAGGATTTTTTTTGGCTATTGACGGGGAAATGCCTACTTTTGCTTGTTAGGATATAAATTTTTCAGAAAAATGTCAAAAAGGAATAATAGAGTTCCAAAGTTCGAAAGTTCGAAAGGACGAAAGGACGAAAGGACGAAAGGACGAAAAGGTGATAGGCAGAAAGGTCCCTCTCTGTGGACCAAGCTTGTCAATCTTCTTGTTAGCCACCCGTGGCTGACTATGTTGGTGGCCTTATGGGCTTTCCTTTTCTTCTTCTACGGCGACACGCTGAGGGTGGCTCAACAGAGGAGCTTCTTTGTGTTTGACTCGCTGGCCATGGACTACTGGCTCTGCCAGCCGCTGGGGTGGCTGTATGTCACGGGACGTTTTATGTTGCTCAGCTGTGTCTGGCCGCTGTGCGGTGCCCTGCTGATAGCCGGTATGCTGACTCTGGCAGCCCGGTTGCTGGACTATGCGCTGGGGCTGAGCGGCTGGGGCCGCGTAATACCTTTGGTTGCACCGTTTGCCTATATGGGCTTTGTGTTTTACAGGGGCCTCAACCTCTTTTATCTGCGCGAGCCGAGCTGGATTATGACGTGGCCGCTGTTGGCCCTGGTGCTGTGTGCTGTGCTGGCCGGAGTAAGGAGGGGTATGAAGTATGTAAAAGGCCGAAAGCACGATAGTGCGGAAGTGCAAAAGTGCGAGAGACCACTCATTAAGGGTGTGCTGGCTGTGTTTGCCGTGCTTTGGGTAGGTTGTGCCGTTGTGGCTATGACCTATGCGCAGAACGACAGACTGACCTGCGCCATGGAATGTAAGATGATGGAGCAAGACTGGGACGGCATGGCTCAGCTGGCTTCAACCAGCGCCCACCCTACCCGCACCGTGGCAGCCTATCACGCCCTGGCTCTCAACCAGAACGGCCAGCTGTCCACCGAGCTGTTTAACCTACCCTACCAGTATCGTAACGCTCACCTCAGCCGTAGGACCGGCTCCTTTGACGGCGGTATGGATTATATCGTGATAGATTGCAATTTCTATGCCGGCCTTACCCGCAGTGCCTACCATGAGGCTATGGAGCAGAATGTTCTGGAAGGCCCCACCATCCACAGGATAAAGCGAATGGTGCAGTGTGCGTTGGCGGACGGCGAGTCTGCGCTGGCAGAAAAATATCTGGCCATCCTCAAGAGGGCTCCCTTTGAGGGCGATTTTGTGGAGAAGTATTCGGCTATGGTCAAGGACCCCGGCCTCATAGGACAGGACCAGGAGATGATGGGCGTGATTGAGCTGCAGCCGGTGCATGACACGTTTGAGCAGATATATAGGGAACCTATGTTTTTGGGCTATAACTTAGCGCTGACTGAGGCCAAGAGTATGCGCGGCCTCCACAACTCGCTCTATGCCTGCCTCTACACCAAGGATATGAAAGCTTTCGGCTCGCGCATACTGACTATGCTGGAGCAGGGCGTGCCTCTGCCTAAGATATATGAGGAGGCTATCGTGGTGCAGAATATCAAGAATCTGTCGGTGTTGAAACAGATAAAGCTTTCTCCCTACGTATTGCAGGAGATGAAAGACTTTATGGGTGAGTGCTTTGCCAAGGGTGAGAAGGCTGATCCCAAGGAGAAGGCCAAGAAATTTGAGAAATACCGCGGCACTTATGAATACTATTACTATTTCCAGAATATCCCCGACGAGAACTACATTGTTCCCGAGGAGAAAGAGAAAGGAGGAGTCAACTGATATGAAGATATTTATGAATAAAGGAATAAATATGGTGCTTGGCACCGTGATGTGCCTGCTGCTTATAGGATGCGGGAGTAGCTACAGTGTGCCGCAGGATGCCGTGGCTAACGGCAAGAATGTGGTACTCTATCCCGACTATACTGATGTGACGGTGCCGCCAAACATTGCACCGCTTAACTTCATAGTCAAGGCTGAGGCCGACGAATATGTGGTGCAGGTCAAGGCTGGAGGCAAGGAGTTGATGGTGAGCGGCGGCAGCGACGACGGCGTGGTGCAGTTTGACTCTACAGAGTGGCGCAACGCCCTCCGCGACAATCGCGGCAAGGTCCTCAACGTTACCGTCTATGAGCTCAGCGACGGCCAATGGACCAGTTATAATCCCTACAAGATTTATGTGGCCCAGGATGACATTGACCCATATCTGTCCTACCGCCTCATAGAACCGGGGTTTGAGATGTATCGCCAGATAGGCCTTTATCAGCGCAACCTTACTACCTATGAGCAGAATGTAATCTACGAGAACAACCGCGTGGAGAATCCCGAGGAGAACCACTGCGTCAACTGCCACAATTATCAGAACTATGGAGGCAAGAATATGCTCTTCCACGTTCGTGCCGGCATGGGCGGCACAATGATTGCCAAGGACGGCAAGGTGGAGAAGCTCAATTTCAAGAACGACTCCATACTGGGCTCGGCCGTCTATCCGTCGTGGCACCCCAAGAAGAATTACATTGTCTTCTCCAGCAACCGCACGGGGCAGGCCTTCCACATGCAAAACCTTGAAAAGATTGAGGTGCTCGACTATGGCAGCGACCTCATCTTCTACAATGCCGACACTCACGAGGTGAGCAACATACGCAAGACTGCCGACGCCATGGAAACCTTCCCCGCCTGGGCCCCCGACGGCAAGAAGATATATTATTGCCAGGCTGACGTGCCGGGCTTCGGGTCGCTGTCCGACTCGGCCAAGGTTAACTATGTGCTCCACAACTATCGCGAACTGCGCTATAATCTGATGAGTGTAACCTTTGACGAGCAGACTATGCAGTTTGGCGACCCTCAGCTGGAGGTGGATTGCGTGGCTATGGGCAAGAGTGCCACGGTACCTAGGGTAAGCCCCGACGGCAAGTATCTGCTCTTTACCCTCGGTGACTACGGCCAGTTTCACATCTGGCACAAGAGCTCCGACCAGTATGTGAAAAATCTGGAAACTGGCGAAGTCTATCCCCTCACCGAGGCCAACGGGCCCGATGTTGACTCATACCACTCATGGAGCAGTAACGGCCGCTGGCTGGCTTTCAGCTCACGCCGCGACGACGGCTCATACACTCGCCCCTACATAGCCTACTTCGACCGTCAGGGCAAGGCGCACAAGGCCTTTATGCTGCCCCAGGAGGATCCCGTCAGCAATCTGATGCTTCTCAAGAGTTACAACGTGCCCGAGCTTACCCGCGAGCCCATATCCTATAGCACCGAGCAACTCAAGGAAGCCATCTATACCCAGGTGCCAGGCACCGACATCAAGTATCGCGAACTGCGCACCCCCGAGCAGATAAGCACTCAACGCAAGCAGGCAGCCTCACTGCCAGATGAGCAAGCCTCCACGGAGGCAACATCCGCCGGGCAGCCCACTCCCACTGACGCCCAGACTGGCGCATCGCCCAAGGCAGATGCTCAGACTGGTGCATCGCCCAAGGCTAAGTGATGCAACATTATTTGTTCATAGACAGGCAGTTGCTACTCACTGCTGACAACAAGGTGCCCGAGATGGCCCAGCCATGCGATGGCGCGGTGATTTTCTCTCTGGATGACGGCATCAGGTGTGCAGCAGCCAACAGCCAGGGCAGCAAGGAGTTGCACCCCGTGGAGCTCAGAGCCAGCTATGACCTGCTGCCGCTTACCGACTATCTGCGGGCTGGCAAGGCCGCCGAGTTGCTCTACTGGAATGCCCATCACCGTTACTGCGGCCGATGCGGCGCAGAGTTGGAGCCGCGCACAGAGATAAGCAAATGGTGCCCTGAATGCGAAACCGAGCTATGGCCGCAGCTATCTCCAGCCATCATAGTGCTCATCCACCGTGATGACAAGATACTGCTGGTGAGAAGCCACACCTTCAGGGGCAACTACTACGGACTGGTGGCAGGCTTTGTGGAGTTCGGCGAGAGCCTGGAGGAGTGTGTGCGCCGCGAGATTAAGGAGGAGACTCAGCTGGAGGTGGACAACATCCGCTACTTCGGCAGTCAGCCGTGGCCCTACCCACAGGGCCTGATGATAGGCTTCACCGCACGCTATAAGAGCGGCCAGTTGCGCCTGCAGGACGATGAATTGGCTGCCGGAGGATGGTTTAATATCCATAATATGCCCCTCATACCCAAGCCGCTCAGTATGGCCCGCAAACTGATTGACAACTATATAAAAGAGATGACTTCTGATAATCAATAAAACTACGTAACTACTACTATGAAACGATTGATGACATTAGCCTTTGCCGTTCTGCTGGTCCTGACCATGCCGGCCAGCCCCGTATTCAGGGTAAAAAAGACCGTGGTGCAGTCAGACGGCAGCCGACTCAGCGTCACCCGCACAGGTGCCGACCATGTCCTATACTACCTCACCGACGACGGCATGGTTGTCTTCCCCAATGCCCAAAGTGACTACTGCTATGCCACCTTTGATGATGAGGGCAATGTCAGCGCCGGCAGCCTGCTGGCCCATGAGGCCGCAGTGCGCACACCCATAGAGCAACGAATGGCGCAACGCATCACGGAACAGTTCTTCACCACCCTCAACATGCGTCATAAGGCCCGCTACGGCGTAGGCGACATCAAGCTGGCCAGCGTGGCCAGCAAGGGTGATGTCAAGGTGCCCGTCATTCTGGCCGAGTTTACCGACGTGGCCTTCAAACCCGAGAGCAATATTGCTCGCTTCGACAGCCACCTCAATGGTGTCAACTATACCGATGAGGGCGGCGCTGGCAGTGTGCGCGACTATTTCAT
>ODAI013493669.1_pt1 | contig 10172 bp, 7 predicted proteins | sample 1539321 | NCBI WGS metagenome assembly ODAI01 (sample SAMN02144231, study PRJEB22623) | gut metagenome | biome: sheep rumen | host: Ovis aries | place: New Zealand | reverse complement strand
TTTCTCCGGATGGGACTCTGTCCCGGCTTACCCGTTCCAGTTCCTGCAACGACTCCAGTCGCCTCTTGGCAAGGAAGTCGGAAACGCCGCCGAGGAACTCGCGCACATGGCCATCCCGGAACTCATACAACTTGTCTACTAGGCCATCGAGGAAATCGCGGTCGTGTGAAACGATCACCAGTGTGCCGTCGTAGGCTTTCAGAGCCTGTTTCAGTATGTCTTTGGACTTGATGTCCATATGGTTGGTGGGTTCGTCCAAAGCTAGCAGATTATGGCTCTGAAGCATCAGCTTGGCCATTCCAAGGCGCGCACGCTCCCCTCCGGAAAGCACCGAAACACGCTTGTCTATATCCTCACCACGGAAGAGGAACTGGGCCAGGATATCCCGCAGCTTGGCGCGGATATCACCTACTGCGATGCGGTCCAGGGTGCTGAAAACTGTCTCTTTCTTATCCAGCACATCCTCCTGATTCTGGGCAAAATAACCGAAATCGACGTTGTGCCCCAAACGGGATTCGCCTGAAATCGGATCCAACTCCCCTACAATCACCCGCATCATTGTGGTCTTACCCTCGCCGTTACGGCCCACGAAAGCGACCTTCTCTCCCCTCTTGATTTCTATGTTTGCATCGCGGAAAACAACTTTCTGGGGGTAACCGACAGTGAGGTCTGCACATTTGTAGGCAATGTCTCCTGAACGGGGAGCAGGAGGGAACTTGACCGCAAGGGTGGCATTATCCGTTTCGTCTATCTCGATCCTTTCCAGTTTCTCCAGGGCCTTGATGCGGCTCTGCACCTGATTGCTCTTGGTGGGCTTGTAGCGGAAAGCACGGATGAAATCCTCCGTTTTCTCAATCATGCGCTGCTGATTCTCGTAGGCGGCCGTCTGCTGGGCGATGCGCTCTGCGCGCAGCTGGGTGTATTGTGTGTAGGGAACCTTATAGTCGTAGATGCTCCCCAGCATCAGCTCAACAGTACGGGTGGTAACAGTATCCAGGAACTTGCGATCGTGGGACACCAGCATCACCGCCCCTTTATAATCTTTAAGGTAGCCCTCCAGCCACTCAATGGACTCAATGTCCAAATGGTTGGTTGGCTCGTCCAGCAGGAGCAGGTCCGGATGCTGAAGGAGGATCTTTGCAAGCTCTATTCGCATATTCCATCCCTGGCTGAAGGTTTCGGTCGGACGCGACAGCTCGGAAGGAAGGAAACCAAGGCCGCGCAGGGTTCTCTCCGCCTGCACCTGGGGAGGCTCCGAATGGTAGACTGCAAGCTTGTCGTTAAGCTCGTTCAGGCGCTCTATCAAGGCTATATATTCCGCTGATTCATAATCACTTCGCTCTGTAAGCTCCCGGGTAATCCCTTCCACCTCGCGCTCCGCGGAATTGCTCTCGTCGAAGGCGGTCATAGTCTCTTCCAGAACGCTGCGGCCCTTGTGATGCTCCATCAACTGCGGCAGATAGCCGATCGTAACATGCTGAGGCTTGTCTACACTTCCGGATGTGGCATTCATCTCGCCGCAGATAATCTTCATCAGAGTACTCTTGCCCGCACCGTTCTTTCCGACAAGGCCTATCTTGTCGGATTCACTGATATGGAAGTTGATGCGGGAGAAGAGTTCCCAGCTGCCGAAGCTAACGGTCAGGTTGTTGATGGAGATCATCTGTCATACTTCTCCATCAATTTGCGGAATTGCTCGGGGCAACCCATTATGCGTCCGGTATTGGAATTCAGGAACCCCAGAACCACTGTGCCGTCGGCGCAGAGCACCCCATCCTGATTATAAACAGCCTGCTTCACGGTGAGTTTGGCAAGGGGCATACTCTCTATTTCCGCTATCACGCGGAGGGTATCCCCTATCTTTGCCGATGCATGAAACCGCATCTGAACGCTCACTACCGGGAAGACAATGCCATCCTCGGCGCATTTCTCCACCCCGTAGCCCCAGGAAGCGATCATCTCATCCCGGGCGCATTCGAAATAGCGGAGATAGTTGCTGTGATGCACGATTCCCATGGGATCTGCCTCATAGTAGCGTACAGGGAAAGTGGTTTCAAAATGTATCATGATCAAAGGGCTTTGAGAGCATTTTCAAGGGCCTCGATACGCTGGAGGGCATCGGCCTCCTTCTTGCGCTCAACGGCTATCACTGCCTCGGGCGCATGCGATACGAACGCCTCGTTGGAAAGCTTGCGGCGAACTCCTTCCAGGAATTTCTTCTGATAGTCAAGGTCTGCCTGCAGTTTCTTCCTTTCCTCATCCACATTCACAAACTCGGCGAGGGGAACGCTCATCTGAACGGTGCCAACTATGAAAGATGCAGCGGCGCCTTCAGCATTCCCGGACTTAACTTTCACATTTCCAAGCTTTTCCAACACCGGAACCAGCTCGGACAGGGAATCATCGGCAATATAGAGATCCAGGGCCTGCTTGGGCGCGACACCCTTCTGTGCGCGAATCGCGCGGATATTCACTATTGCATCCTGAACCAAAGCGAATTTTGCCAGGAAAGCGGCATCGAACGGCCCTGCGACAGGAGTACGCTGATACATGATAGTCTCGCCGGCATTCCTGTCCTCCATGCTTTGCCAGAGTTCCTCTGTAATGAAAGGCATTACGGGGTGAATCAGCTTGATGAGCTTGTCGAAGAAAACGACTGTGGCATCGAAAGTCGCACCGTCTATAGCTTCGCCAAATGCAAGCTTGATCGCCTCCAGATACCAGCTGCAGAAATCGTCCCAGAAAAGCTTATAGATGGCCATGAGGGCATCTGAAATGCGGAACTTGGAGTAGTGATCCTCCTCCTCAGTGATGGTGCGGCTGAGCAGATTGTCGAACCACTTCACGGCTACCAGCGCCGAATTGGGCTGGACAGCCTTGGTATCCACACGCCAACCGTTGATCAGGCGCCATGCATTCCATATCTTGCCGCAGAAATTACGCCCCTGTTCCACCTGGCCTTCATCGTAGAAGATATCGTTTCCGGCAGATGAGCAGAGAAGCATGCCTATACGCACTGCGTCCGCACCGTACTTAGCAATAAGGTCCAGCGGATCCGGGCTATTGCCCAGGGTCTTGCTCATCTTGCGGCCCAGTTTGTCACGCACTATACCTGTGAAGTACACATTGGAGAAAGGCTCCTTACCCATGAACTCCTCGCCTGCCATAATCATTCTGGCGACCCAGAAGAAGATAATATCCGGACCGGTGACCAGGTCGTTAGTAGGATAATAATAGGAAAGGTCCCTGTTGGGTTTGTGCTCAGGATGCCCGGGCATTTCGGAGTCAAACACGCTGATGGGCCAGAGCCAACTGCTGAACCAGGTATCCAGCACGTCTTCATCCTGCCTGAGGTCCTCAGCCTTAATGGAAGGATTGATGGCCTGGGCGGCCTTGAGGGCCTCTTCGGCAGTAGCTTCCACCACATAGCTGCCGTCCGGCAGATAGTATGCAGGGATGCGCTGTCCCCACCATAGCTGGCGGGAGATGCACCAGTCGCGGGCGTTCTCCATCCAGTGGCGGTAGGTGTTCATATACTTGTCCGGAATGAATTTCGTGCGCCCGCTCTCGACAGTTTCCAGGGCCACCTTTGCCAGGGTTTCCATCTTGAGGAACCACTGCGCGCTGAGCTTGGGCTCGATAACGGCGTTGGTGCGCTCGGAATAACCCACGGGAGATGTATAGTCTTCTATTTTGAGAAGGTTGCCGGACTCTTCCAGCATCTTCACTATCTTCTTGCGGGCCTCGAAACGGTCTTCGCCCACCAGGATCTGCGCCTTCTCGTTAAGGTGTCCGTGGTCGTCGATAATCTCCAGGACAGGCAGGTTATGACGGAGTCCGATTTCATAGTCGTGAACGTCATGCGCGGGGGTTACCTTCAGGCAGCCGGTGCCGAAATCCATCTCCACATAGTCATCTTCGATAACAGGTATCTCCCTGTTGATCAAGGGGATAAGCACCTTCTTGCCTTTCAGCCAGAAGTGCCTTTCATCCTTGGGATTCACGCATATTGCAGCATCGGCCATAATGGTTTCCGGGCGGGTTGTGGCTATCACCAGGTACTTGTCGGTAGGATTGCCGGCACCGTCGGAAATATAGTATTTAAGATGGTAGAAATGGCTCTGGGTATCTTTGTGGATTACCTCATCATCGCTCACGGCGGTGAGGGCCTCAGGATCCCAGTTGACCATGCGAACACCTTTGTATATCCATCCCTTCTTGTAGAAATAGACGAAGGTGTTTATAACAGCCTTGGAAAGGTCCGGATCCATAGTGAACTTGGTGCGGTCCCAGTCGCAGGAAGCACCCAGCTTGCGAAGCTGCTGAAGGATGATTCCACCGTGCTCTTCTTTCCATTCCCAAGCATACTTCAGGAACTCCTCGCGGGTGATATCCTCTTTGGAAATGCCCATGCCCTTGAGTTTGGCCACCACCTTGCTTTCCGTGGCGATGGAGGCATGGTCCGTGCCGGGCACCCAGCAGGCGTTCTTGCCGTCCATGCGCGCCTTGCGGATGAGAACATCATTCAGGGTATTGTTGAGCACATGGCCCATGTGAAGGATACCCGTCACATTGGGCGGAGGAATCACGATGGTGTAGGGCTCACGTGAGTCGGGCTCTGAGTGGAAGCACCTGTTGTTGATCCAATAAGAATACCACTTGTCCTCAACTTCGGAGGGATTGTATTTAGCGTTCAGTTCCATAACTTGCAAATTTAATCAATTCCTCGTAAACTTTATGTACGGGGAAGCCCATTACATTGTAAAAAGAGCCGTCTATGCCGGTAATGGCAGCATAGCCTATCCATTCCTGGATGCCATAGCCGCCTGCCTTGTCGTAGGGCTTGAATGTATCTATGTAATAATCTATTTCTTCGTCCCGTAGATCCCGGAAACGGACCAGGGTGGAGTCGGTCACCGTTTCGATATGTGAGAGGTCCCTCACCGTTACCGCCGTAATCACCTCATGGGTGCGGCCGGAAAGCGCCTTCAGCATGGATACAGCCTCCTCTCGCGTATGGGGCTTGCCCATTATCAAGCCATCGAGCAGGACCATTGTGTCCGACGTGATAAGGATTTCACCTTCTTCCAGTTGGCGGTGGAAGCCCTTCGACTTGCCCTCGGACATAAGCGCAGGCACCTCAGAATGAGGCGTATCCGGCGCAAAAGTCTCCTGGAAAGTGTTCTCCGTATCCACCTCGAATTCCACATCGAGGCCGGAGAGCAGCTCGCGCCTGCGGGGGGATCCGCTCGCCAGTATGACCTTCTTACCCTTGAGATCCATCGTCAGAATATCTTCACGTAATCATCGTCCTCGAAATACCATTTGCCCTGCTCGCGAAGAACTGCCTCAATCAGCTCGCGAAGGCATCCTTTGCCACCCGGAAGATCGCAGATATAATCTGCCTCCTTCATGGCGTCCCTCGAGGCATCTGCCGGCACTGCACCTATCCCTGCAGCCTTGATTACCGGCACATCGGGCACATCATCACCTATATAAAGCACCTCGGAGCGGTCCAGGCCATGTCTCGTGCAGAAATCATCCAGCGCCACAATCTTGCCACGGCACTGCATGTAAATATCTTCAGGGGCCATTCCGCAGGTCGTGAAGCGGTTGCGTACGCCCTCGGTCTCCCCTCCAGTGAATACTGCAAGATGATAGCCCCTCATGAGGGCCACCCTGATTGCAAAGCTGTCCTTGGCATTGAATACCCGGACCATTTCATGGCTGTCATAAGCCAGAAGGCTGCCATCGGTCAGCACACCATCCACATCGAATGTGATGGCCTTGATCTTCTTCCACTTGTTCATTACGACTTGGTTCCCCCGTTGGGCATCATGTCAGCCAGATTAAAGGTATTTCCCTTGGCGGCGCCTTCAAGCATGATAGGGCCGAATTGGGATTCATACTTGCCCACATTTTCCATAAGGGCGTTGAGCAGGCGTTTCACGTGCTCGGGGCTCATGACTATGCGATTGTTGATCTTGGGGCCAGGCATTCCGGGAAGGGTGCTCGCGAAATCTATGACGAACTCACTGCGGGAATGGGAAATGATGGCAAGGTTGGAATATGAACCGCTGGCGATCTGGGGGTCCAGATTGAGGTTCATGGTGTTTTCTTTTTTACCGTCCATAGCGTCAATAACTTTTACGGTGCGAAGATACATAAAAAAAATGAGCTGTGACCCTCACGGGCAACAACTCATCTAACCACATAATTAATAACACTAAAACTAATAACCAATAGGCTGAAGGATCAGAGCGACCACTTACTCAACCCGGATACAAAGGTAGTGATTATTTTTTATAATGCAAATATTTTTTAAGAAATTTTTGAAAAATTTTAATAACTACCTATTTTTTGGCAGTTTATTCGTTCAATACCCTTGAGCGCATGCCCCTGAAAACAAGCACCTACAAAAAAGGGAGCCTTCACGGCTCCCTTTTTGAGGTGCGAAGCGGAATCGAACCGCTGTACCAGGTTTTGCAGACCTGTGCCTAACCGCTCGGCCATCGCACCGGAAAGGATTGCAAAGATATAAAAATTATCTTAAACCAAAAAATATGCATTATTTCTTTTCACGTTTTACTGCGTGCATGCATCTATATTATAAGGTAAAACCTTATTTAGAAAACAATTAACAAAAAATAACAGTCATGAAAAACAAGTATTTGTTCCTTATTGCAACCGCAGCAGTCCTTGCCGCCGCTTGCAAAAAAGACGTAAAGCCCCTCTCTCCAAGCGATCAGCAGGATGCCCTTGAGGGCATTGGAATTGAGCTCATCGAATACGCCGATGTAGAGAAGTGGGGCGAATCCTTCAAGGCTGCCGCCTCTTTTGCCGAAGTTGTTTCCAGCAACGAGTATGACCAGTCCGTTCTCGACACCATCGGTGAAGATATCGAATCCAAGGAAGAAAAAGGCACAGAAGACAACGACATGAACTACGGCTGGTACTGCAATTATCAGGAGCCCGGCGAGTTTGTTTATGAAGAGTCTTATACCGTTCAGCTTGCCAACATCAAGGGGAGCTTAACCCTGGATGAGGCAAAGAAGGCCTGGGTAAAGAAAGACTCCCCCAGCCTCAGCATCGATGCAACAGTAGACGGTGTGCAGATGCACGCGGAAGCAGCAGTCAGCACATCTTCCTCCAGAACCCTCCTGAATGAAACCCGGGACGAATACTACAACGAATGGCCTGCCTACACCACCGGCCCAGCCATGTATTTCGAAAAGGTTCATTACCAGGGCGATGGCTATGACTACTACAACTGGGAGCCCATCAACCGCACTAACGGCAATGTAGTCGAGTTCCATTTCTACAATCCCGTTACAGATGCGGATCTGGGATGGCTTTCGGAATCCCAGCTTTACAGCGACTACAATAATTACATGAATATGGTTTCCGTGCCTGCAGGCAAGCACAGCCAGGTGCGCATAAGGAAATCTTACATCCACATGCCAGAGAGCATTACCGCCAAATTCAGCAAGGGCAGCGAAACCATAGGCGACCTTAGCGTCGATATCGACTATCAGCCCGCTGCGGCAGGCACTCTGGACATCTCCAAAGACCAGGCAAGCGTCAGCATCTCTTTCTCTGCTGCCGGATATACCCTCAAGACCAAAAAGCTCAACTACCTGTCCGACGGTGCCGAAGCATCCTATGTATTCAGCTATGGAAAGAAGGATATTTTCACGATGACCGCCAAGGAAAGTGGCTTAAAGCTCACATCCAAGCAGAAAGAAAGCGGATACGACAACGACAATGGCAATGGCTACAAGAACGGGTCCAACTCCACGAGCACCACTTATGAAGTCTCCACTATGCCAAAGAGCGCCGAAATCAGCTTCGATCTCCTCGGTGACCTCCAGGTAAAGGGCACTGCCGACCTTGAAAAGCTTGTAGAGTGCAGCGAAAAGATGGACGCAGCCCGCGAAAGCGAAGTTGAGTTCAAGAGCTGGCTCGGCCAGGCAGAACAGGCAATCAAACTCCAGGCCTTCTACGACAGCAAGCAGTGCTCCGCTCACCTCGGGCTTGAACCCGAAAAGAAAGAGAATGGCGAATGGACAGCCATCCCCGTCATCCGTTTCGACGATGGAAGCGCCTATGCCATGTTCGAGGCCTTCTTCAACAAGACCGACTTTGCCGCTCTTATCAACGCATTTGAAGACTGGCAGAAGAGTGTCGACAGCTACATTTCCGGCGTTCTGAACAAAGAATAGTGAAGGCCAGACGCCTATACAGTCTGATTTTTCGGTCTGCGTTGCTGCTTCCGGGGCTTCTCCCGATGAAGATTTCGGCGCAGACCGATTCTTCTTTGCTGCGCACCATCGACAGCACTGTGGTGGCAGCACGCAAACGCAGCTCCCCTATTTCTGTGAAAGCGGAAACCAAAGTGGATATCGAAGGGCTTGCCAAACTCCCCGGGATACTCGGCAGTTCCGACCCTCTACGATTCATCAGGCTGCTTCCCAGCGTGCAGACTGGAAGCGAAATCGACGCCGGCATCCATATCCAGGGCTGCGACCACTCTCACAACCTCATCAGCATCGACGGCACCCCCATCTATGGCGCCAGCCATCTCCTGGGCATCTTTTCCGTATTCAACCCAGCCCACTTCGGAACGATGAACTATGGCACCACGGCAGGTACGCTCGGGCGGCTGGGAGGTTATGTGGATATGCTTCCGGACCGAAGCATTCCCTCTCGCAGCACCAAGGGGGACTTTTCCCTCGGCCTGGTGGCGGCACAGGGCAATCTCAAGCTCCGTACCGGAGATAATTCTGCGCTCAGCCTGTCTGCCCGCAGGAGCTTCCTGAATGAGCTGTATAGGCCTTTCCTGACTGTGGATGAAGATCCCTTCCTCTACGGATTCGGGGATGTAAACCTCGGCTGGGCCTGGGCGCCATCGGCCAAAGACCGCATCTACGCAGACGCATTCTATTCCTCCGACGCCGCAGACTATACTTCGATAGAGAATCACCTCGGCGTAAAAATGGGCTGGAGCAATGCTTCCGCCGCCCTTCACTGGCAGCACCGGAGCGCAGAGACCCTCCTGAAACAAAGCATCTTCATCACTCAATACAGCGCCCGGGCAGACATCTCATACAGCCTTGAAAGCGGATTCGTCCCCTACCACACCCGCAACGCAGGCTACAAGACCGCGGTGCAATGGCAGGATTTCGATTTCGGCGCGGATATCCTGTACTACGACGTGCTTGCCCCGAGCCCCGTCCACGAAAGCGGTTCGATGACCGCAGGGATAGCGAAAGAGACTCAGCAGGCACTGGAAAGCCGCATCAGGGCCGCCTGGAGCAGGTATCTCTCGCTTAGCTGGAAGCTGAAGGCGGAACTCGCCGGAGGATGGTATCTCTCCCCCGAGAAGGAATCCTTCTGGCAGTTGGATCCTTCGCTTGCAATCAGCTACGATATGTTCCGCGCCGGGAAGCTTGATCTGAGGGCTGGCAGCGCAACCCAGAACATCTTCCTCACAGGAGTCAGCAGCATGGGCTTCCCCATCGAATTCAACTTCCTGGCTGGGAAATACGGCTCTCCACAGCGCTCCCTGTGGGCTTCGCTGGCCTACAACCTCTATTTCCGGCAGGAAGCCTGGGCCTTCTCGGCAGAGCTCTACTGGCGCCGCCTGCGCAATCAGGTGGAGTACACCGGCACCCTGATGGATTACCTCCGGGCAGACTCATCGCTAGCCGATATGCTCACTACGGCGGAAGGCTGGAACTACGGAATCAACCTCATCCTTCATAAGCAGGCAGGCAAACTCACTGGATGGCTAAGCGCTTCGCTTGGAAGGTCCTTGAGGCAAGGGGAAGATGGGAGCATATGGCCATCCAACTTCGAGCGCCTGATCGAAGTGAACGCGGTCGCCACCTGGACAGAGCGCAAATGGGACGCAGGTGGCACCTTCATCGCAGCATCCGGCACCCCCTTCACCGCCCCTCAGTCGTTCTATCTGCTGGATTCCAGGCTGATCTGCCTCTACGGGCCGAGGAACGGCGCACGTCTTGCTCCCTACATCCGGCTGGACCTCAATTTCAACTGGTATTTCCGTAAGGATACCACCCTTACCCACGGCATCAACTTCTCCATCTACAACGCCCTGGCCAGGAACAATGAACTCTCATACCGCTTCTACTACCGCGAAGACGGCAGTT
>ODAI013681708.1_pt1 | contig 10173 bp, 14 predicted proteins | sample 1539321 | NCBI WGS metagenome assembly ODAI01 (sample SAMN02144231, study PRJEB22623) | gut metagenome | biome: sheep rumen | host: Ovis aries | place: New Zealand | reverse complement strand
CAAGACGGACCAGTTCGGTACGTTCAAGGCAAGATACCTGCAGATAAAGGAGGGCGCATGAGCAAGTCCAAAAAGAAGAAACAGAAGATCAGGATCTATTTCAAAGACGGCAAGACCAACGTCATCCCGCAGAAGTTCTGGGATGACTACATGTACGCAGACGGCCTTTTCGTCGTAATTAAGAAAGAGGCATGGATCGCCACATACAACATGGATATCGTCGCCTGCATCGTCGTAGGCTGATAGATATATACCTTCATATTATTCTTCTCACCCGGACGTCACAGACTGCTATGTGGCGTCCTTTTTGGTACCATCCGGTGAACGGTGCAGTCTTTCGGAATCCTGCCCGGAGCGGGGTCAGCACCCGCTGGTACCCTTCCACGGCCGGCTGTGCCCGTAATCCACAGCGCAATCCATTAACCGGGACGTAACCCGTACAAAATCGTAGGAGGGCAGCATATGACCTTAAAGGAACTGTTAAAGAAGCACGGACTGGATGACGACGTCATCTCACAGGTGCTGGAGGAGATGAAGGCGAATAAGATCTTCACGGCCTCCGAAGAGAACATGGATGTCAGATACCCGAAGCTGAAGGCAGACTTCGACGCCCTGACAGCCCAGCACACAGAAGCGCAGACCCTGATCGATAACCTGAAGAAGGGCTCAAAGGACAATGAGTCCATGCAGGCACAGATCGCAGACTACCAGAACACCGTTCAGAAGCTGCAGGCTGAACTGGAAGAAGAGCGCAGGGACAATGCCCTGAAGTTCGCCCTGGTATCTGCCGGCGCAAACGCCGATGACGTCGACTACCTGATCTTCACCGTTAAGAGGAACGGCGATGAGCTAAAGCTGGATGAGAACGGCCAGATCAAAGGTATCGACAACATCGTCAAGGACGTCAAGACGGCCAAGCCGAACATGTTCGCCGCCGGCGAAGGCAAGTCCGGCAAGCGCTTCGAGCCGAATCCCCTGCCGGACGGGCAGGACAAGACCGTGACCCGCGAGCAGTTCCAGAAGATGGATTACAGCCAGCGGCTGAATCTGAAGAACACCAATCCGGAGGCTTATAAGAAGCTGACGGGGCACTAATACAGAGAGGTAGCAAAATGGCAAGAACAGGCTCTTTTGGCGGCTTCCCTTTTGACGAGGAAGTCTTTACTCAGTACATTCAGGAAAAACAGTTCTGGAAGAATGAGATCATCTCTTCCGGTATCATCCAGCAGGATCAGTCTATCATGGACGCCATCGGCTCCCAGGGCAACGTGGCGACGATCCCTTTCTATACTCCCCTTAACGTCGAAGACACCGGCATGGACGCCCTTAACAACGACGGCCTGACAAACAACGCCCCTGTTGAGATCTCGGGCAACAAGCAGACGGTCATGCTGATCCAGAGGATGAAGGCCTTCAAGGCGAAGGACTTCACCAAGGAGCTGACCGGCGCTGATCCGCTGGGCTTCATCGCTTCCAGCGTAGCGAATTATTATTCCCAGGTATGGGAGAAGGAACTCATGAACATCGCGGGCACCGTTCTGGGCCTTACCGGTCTGTCCGGCCATGTAACTGACATCTGCGCGTCCGGTTCTACAGTAGGCGACGGCAACGTTGTCAGTGCCACCACACTGATCGACGCAGAGCAGGCGGCTCTTGGCGATATGGCCGGTCAGCTTGGCCTGCTGGTCATGCACTCCAAGATCTTTGCAGCCTATAAGAAGCTGGAACTGGTAGATTACGACGTCCACACCGTGGCCGGCGCTCTGACCAGGGAAGTCTCCCTGCCTATGATCGGCGGCAAGCATGTCCTGGTAACAGATCTGCGCACGGTCGACACGAGCGGCACCCTGCCCGTATACAAGACCTTCCTGTTCGGTGAAGGTGCGTTCCTGTCTGCGGACAAGACCAACTACGAGCACCCTTACGAGACCGACTACGATCCCGAGACTGCTGCCGGCACAGAGAAGCTGTACACCAAGCAGGGCAAGGTCCTCCATCCCAACGGCCTGTCTCTGGCGGTCGACAACATCGCCAAGGAATCCCCCACCTTCGCAGAGCTGGGCACAGCCGCGAACTGGGCGCTCAAATTCAACCACAAGAACGTCCGCATGGGCCTGATCAAGTCCAACGGCTGATAACCCTGCGGCATAAAGGAGCAGCACATGACATTCACCATCATCGACGGCCTGCCGTATTATGTAGCGCCTGATGGCACGGTATTTACAGTCTCCCTGGGGGACCGGTCCTTCACGATCGGCCCCCGGACGAACAAGAAGCCGGCAGGCCTGCTGAGCGAGGTATCGGTACGGGCAAAGGCCGGGAACGCGTCGAGCATCCCGACCAGGCCCACCGGGAAGAGAGGTAAACCCCATGTTGATGACACCTGAAGATCTGATCCTGGCCGACAGCACCTTCGAAAGCATGTCTTACGCGGAGCTGACGGCGCTCATTGCCAGCGTCGAATCGGCGATAAGGTCTTATACGAATAACAGGTTCCAGGTCCGCAGGGCGCGCATGGGGGCGTCCAGCAACGGCCCTGTGCTGGCCCTGACAGAAGGCACACTGGAGTTCTTCCGGCCCGGAGACACGGTCCAGATCACAGAGACAGACGTCAACGACGGCCTGTATGTCATCGAGGCCGTGGACACACAGGCCGGCACAGTGACCGTGGACAACGACCTCTTTGCGCTGGACTGGAACCTTGTGACAAAGGTCCAGTACCCAAAGGACGTCATTGCCGGCGCGGTCCGCATGATGAACTGGATGGTGACCATGGGGGATAAAACGGGCGTCGCGTCCGAGACCCTGTCCAGACACACGGTCACCTATGCAGGCGTGGACGCGTCCAACACGGTCATGGGCTATCCTGTATCCCTTCTGGGATTCCTGAGGCCTTACCGGAAAGCGAGGTTCTGACATGAAGAAGGTTCACGGCAATAAGACGGCCGTCCTGCAGACCTATTCCGGTGAGACCAACAGCATCGGGGAATCCACCGGGGCGTGGACAGACATCGCCCGGCTGACCGGCTGGCTCGACTATCAGTCCGGATCCGCCGGCAGACAGCAGAGGTCGGCCATGGTCGAGGACTCCACGCACATCTGGATCTGTGATTATGACCAGACCGCTGCAGAGGCGGACGCTGAGACCTGCAGGATGAGCATCGACGGCAGGATCTATGACGTCCTGCTGATCGACGATCCTATGGGGATGCATTACCACCTGGAGATCTATCTCAAGTACGTCGGAGGGCAGTGACATGGGCAGCAACATCCAGTTCACCAACGATTCTGTCAAGGTAGCCAGGGCCCTGGAAGAGCGCCTGAGGTCGGCCATGGAAGAGGTCGGCGGCGAACTGGTGAGCCAGACCCAGACTGCCTCCCGCGTGGATACCGGGCAGACAAAAGGATCTTACGACCACAAGGTCAATTCCTCCGGCAAGGAAGTATCCGTCACCGTCGGCTCCGACCACATCAATGCGATCTATGAGGAGTTCGGCACCGGAGAATATGCCGTCAAAGGCGACGGACGGAAAGACCCCTGGACGTACAAGGGCAGGGACGGAAAGTTCCACAGGACGCGGGGCAAGACCCCTAATAAACCTATGGAGAAGGCCTTCCTGGCTTCCCGCGCCCGGATCATCAAACGGATAGAGTCTATCCTGAGAGGACTGACATGAACAAATTACTGGCGGTCATATCTGAGGTCATGGCCGAGAACGGGATCAACTATCAGTACGGTGACTATCGCGGCAAGGTCAGGTACCCTTACGTCGTAGGGGAGTATAACGAGACCTATTTTGCCTTCGAGGACAATCACTCCAGCGGATACCTGACGCTCCATGCGTGGGGCCGGGGAGAAGGCGCCCGCCTGCAGCTGACACAGCTGGCAGACACTATCAAGGCAGCCTTCGACGACCTGCAGGTGGTCCGCGACAGGGAGTGCTTCCACGTCTTCTACAACACCATGCAGTGGATCCCGACCGGGGACGATGACCTTGACCGCATCGACGTTTCCCTTTTGACCAATATCTGGAAAGGATAAAGAAACAATGGCACTTAAAAAACATGGTATTACAACCGAGACAGTATCGAACATGGTGCTGGGCGCCGGTGTCATCTACAAGAATCTGGCTTATGCAAGCTCAGAATGGACCGGCGAAGTGATCGGCGCTACATCAGGCGGCATTACCTTCCATCATGAGATCAACTGGCTTGAGATCGAAGTCGACGGAGCCACCGTTCTGGTCAAGGGCGTATCCCGCCAGAAGGTCGGCGAGTCCGCTTATCTGGAAGGCCAGCTGACAGAGGTCACGCCCTTTGCCCTGACAAAGGCCATGCACCTTGTGGAAGACACAGAGAACAGCGTAACTGGCTATAAGAAGTATGTCTCCCAGAGCTCCGGAGCACTGGAAGATGACTACATCGATAATGTGGCCTACGTAGGCACCCTTTCAGACGGCAGGAACGTGATCATCATCCTGCCAAACGCTGTCTGCCTGGAGGCAGTGGAGCTCAACCCCCAGAACGCGTCTCAGATGACCTACGCTGTGCGCTTCGAGTGCACCGCTGATCTGGCTAACGACACCCTGGACAAGCTGGACATCGAGTTCTACTACCCTGAAGCCACCACAACACCCTGATCATCACGATTTTTAAAGGAGACAGTTAATGATCAGATATAAAGACCTGACTTTTGACGATGTGTTCAACTTTGCGGACGTCTTGGGAGCCATCGGCACCGACCAGCTGGCAGGCGTCTTCAACGCTGACGAGATCAGCGCCATGAGGTCCGGCGGCAAGGCCTTCAAAGCGATCGGCACCGTGCTGGCCATGAAGGCTGCTGCCGTGCTGGCAAAGAACTTCGGCCCGGCGAGGGACCAGATATACCGCTTCCTGGCGGGCTGTACGATCCATTCAGACGGACGGCCTGTCACTGTGGACGAACTGAAAGTCCTGAAGATCCGTGAGGCGCTCGACCTTATAAAAGGTTTTGCGGACCTCCCTGACCTTCAGGATTTTTTTACGCAGGCAGCCGAGTTCACCGGCACGGGACAGAAACCTTCCGGGAGCTCTGCTACCGGCGATACGCCAGACCAGACATCTACTTTAACTCTTGTCTCAGACAGGGAAAGCTGAGCCGGGCCATTGACGCCATAGCGGAGGCCGTCAATACGGAAAAGGATTGGGAGTTCTATGTGGCTCTGATATCCAATCCGTTTGCCAAAATGGACAGCGTTTCCTTCGACGACTTCCGGGAGCGCACGCGGCGTCCCAAGGTCCCGGAGACTGCTGCCGTTAAGCAGCGGCCTGTTGATACGGACGCCATCGTCAAGCGGTCTTCCAATATCCTGAAGAACTTTAAACCACCTGGAAAGGGGAAATAAATTATGGAAGTATTCTCCCTACAGGGAAAGGTAGCGGTCGAGTACGCTGAGGCCATTAAAGGCCTTGAAAAGATCGGAGATACCGCAGAAGACGCGGCCAAAGAGGTCGGCAACCTGGGCGATTCTGCTGATGACGCAGGCGATCAGGTAGAAAATGCGGGAGAGTCCGCAGAGAAGGCGGACGGTCAATTCAATACCTGGAAAGCGACTCTGGCCAACATCGTCGCGGACGCCATCATGAAGCTGATTGATAAGTGCGCGGAGCTGGGCGAGCAGATCGTGGAGCTGGGCGTCAGCACAGAGACGTCCTTTGCCAAGCTGGAGACCATCGCCGGGACCGAGAACATGGACGCCCTGACGGAGTCCATCACCAGACTGTCCCAGGAATCCGGCATCAGCTCCGCAGAGCTGGCCGAAGTGGCGTACAACGCCATATCTGCCGGCGCGTCTGCCGAAGAAGCCTGCGGGCGCGTAGAGGCTGCCACAAAGCTGGCCACGGCCGGCTTCACTGACTCTGGGTCCGCTCTTGACCTGCTGTCTACGATCATGAACAGCTACGGCGACAGCGCCGGAGACGTAACAGCCATATCGGACTCCCTGATCGAGGTCCAGAACCGGGGCGTCACAACCATCGACAAGCTGGCCGGGGCCATGGGCAAATCCATCGCCACCGGGTCGGCCTACCATGTGACCCTGGGCAACCTGGAATCGGCCTACATCTCAATGACCAAGGCCGGCATCAGCACAGAAGAGTCCACGACATACCTTAACAGCATGATGAGCGAGCTGGGCGACGCCGGATCCGACGTGGCAGGTATCCTGCAGGAGAAGACCGGCAAGTCGTTCACGCAGCTCATGGATGAAGGGTACAGCCTCTCGGACGTCCTGCAAATCTTATATGACGCTGTGGACGGTGACTCTACGGCCCTCATGAACCTGTGGGGATCACAGGAAGCCGGCAAGGCGTCCAACGCCATAGTCAACCAGGGGCTCGACACGTTCAATGAGAACCTGGAAGCTGTGACCGGTTCCGCAGGAGCCACACAGGCCGCTTACGAGACCATGTCAGATACCATGGGGCATAAGATGGCTGTCATGAAGAACAACTTCGAGCAGCTGGGCCTGCAGATCTACGACGGTCTGGAAGAGCCTTTAGGCAGCGCGATCGATTTTGTGACAGGCACTGTCATCCCCGGCATCACAAAGCTGGTGGAGACTTTCGACAAGTGGGCACCGTCCCTTGCCGCCATCACCGCCGGCTTTATCGCCCTGAAGGTGCAGATGGGCATCAGCGCTCTGATCAGCGCTCTGACGACCGCGTGGGCGGCCTATCAGGCGGCGAACGAGGGGGCTACGGTGGCCCAGTGGCTGCTGAACGCGGCCATGGAAGCCAACCCCATCGGCATCATCATCATGGCCATATCGGCCCTTGTGGCTGGTATCCTGTACCTGTGGAACACCAACGAGGACTTCCGCAACGGCGTCATCATAATCTGGACGGCTATTTCCCAAACTGCTGTAGCTGTTTTTGAAGCCATAAAGACATTTATCGTCACAGCATGGACGTTTGTCCGTGACAGGACGGTAGCGATCTGGACGTCGGTATCTGCCAAGGTATCTGCTGTGGTCAGCGCCATAAAGAACACGATCAACACGGTCTTTAGCGCGGCCAAGGCGATCGTGACGACCATCTGGAACGCTATCAAGTTCGCCATCACAGACCCCATAGGATTCGCCAAGACGACCGTCGATACTGCGATCAGCGCCATAAAAGGATTCCTGGGATCTGTCAACGCCAGCACGATCCTGGGTATTTTCAACGACATCAAGAACGGTATCAAAGAAAAGATCGAGTGGGCCCGGGACAAAGTAGAGGCGGCCATCAACAAGATTAAAGGCTTCTTTAACTTCTCATGGAGCCTGCCTTCCCTCAAACTTCCTCACTTTTCTGTGAGCGGATCCTTCAGCCTGAATCCTCCCAGCGTCCCGCACTTTGGCGTTGACTGGTACGCTAGAGCGATGCAGAACCCCATGGTCCTGACTGAGCCCAGAGCCTTCGGCATCACGCCCGATGGGCGCATCAGGATGGCGGGAGAAGCAGGGGACGAGGTCGTAGGCGGCAAGGACAAGCTGATGGAGTATATCAGCGAGGCCGTGGCTTCCCAGAATGGATCCATGGCAGAGATCCTCATGGCTATCCTGAGAGCGGTCCAGGCACTGGACGCCGGCCTGCTGCAGAAGTTCATGCTGGCCCTGGAGGCTATGCAGTTCAGTGTGAATGGCAGGGAGTTCGCCCGGCTGGTAAGGAGCGCAAATGGCACTTGAGAGAATCACTTATGTTAACCATCATGGTGTCAGCGTAGACTTCGGTGACCGGGCAGGCCTGTGGGCCAACGAGAACGACCTGCGGGATTTTGGGCTGAACGTCACCACCCTGAACGAAAGGATATCCGGATTTACGACAGGCGTGGTAGAGAAGAAGCTCCCGGTCCTTGTGATCGCTGACAACGCGGCAGACTTAAAGGACAAGCTCTACGAGGTCACACAGCCGGATGTAGAGGATCTTGAATATGGGAAGCTCTATATCAACGGCTACTATGTCCGCTGTTATGTGACCGGCATGACTTTTGAGTCGTACACGACTTCGGACCGGTACACAGAAGCCAGCCTGACCATAACTACAGATGAACCTATGTGGATCAAGGAGCGGTCCATATCGCTGGCCAGAAGGGACGAGACAGAGAGCTCTCCCTTCCTGGACCTCAACTATGACTTCCCTTATGACTATACAAAGCACTATGTGGACCTTCCCATCACCAATGAGGCCTTCCGGGCCTGCCCCTTCCTCATGGTGGTATACGGTCCTGTCAACGCCCCGCAGGTGACTATCGGAACACATACCTATCAGGTAGGTACCAGTGTTGCCGCAGGGGAATATCTGACCATAGACGCTATCAATAAGACGATCATACTTACCAAGACAGACGGCACTAAGGTCAACTGCTTCGATGACCGGAGCCGGACCAATTACATCTTCCAGAACATCCCGGTAGGTGTGAGCAGTGTCCTGCGGTCCGGCAACTTCGGCGTAGACCTTACCCTGTATGAGCAAAGGAGGGTCCCTGCATGGATCTGAATTATACGGATGCCGCCCGGGCTGACCTGGGCGTCATACCGACTTATGAGCTGGATCTGGCCTTTGGTGAGGACGAGAACGACTTTTCTTTGAAGCTCCCCCTGTCGGCGGCCAACCTGCTGACAAGCGGGAGCTTTATTTTTATGTCTGACGGTATCGCCGGGACAGAATACGGCGGAATGGTGACAGGGGTCGACGTCAATTCTGAGAACGACTTCCTGGAACGCACCGGCAAGACCTTCCACGGCCTTCTGGACGACAAGGTGATCCGGCCCGCTGCCGGCAACGACTACTATGTAGTGTCCGGCGACGCCAATACCGTGATCGCGCAGATCATATCTGACTTTGACCTGGGCGATACCTTCCGGGCCGCTCCCGGATCATCGGGATTGAGTTTCTCAAGCTATAAATTTTCCCGCTACTGCACTGCCTATCAGGGCCTCAAGCGGGCACTGGACGATATAGGCGGGAAGCTCAAGATGAGCTACCAGAACGGCTATGTGACGCTCTCAGCCGTCCCCCTGGTCGACTATACCCTGTCGGAGCAGTGGGACTCCGACCAGATGGCTCTCAACGTCATCCGGGATGACAGGCCGGTCAACCACCTGATCTGCCTGGGAGCTGGGAACCTCAGGGACCGCCTGGTGGTGGACCTGTACGCCAATGCCAGAGGTAAGATCTCAACGACCCAGACCTTCACCGGTGACGATGAGGTCTGCTACGTGTATGAGTACACGACCGCTGCCACAGCCGAGGAGCTGACCAAGAACGGGACGACAAAGTTCAAGGAGCTCCGGAACGACGCCCTGAAGACTGCTGCCGAGCTGAACAATGCCGGCGAGTATGACATTGGGGACGTCGTGGGCTGCAAGGAAGTCGTAACCGGTGAAGCTGTGACGGCTTCCATCACCAAAAAGATCGTCACCGTAAGGAGCGGAAGATTCAACGTATCTTACAAGATTGGAGACATAACATGAGCACCAACGTAAATCTCGTCACCGGATACTATGGGGAGCCCCATATCTCATCCGATGGCCTCTCTTCATACAACATCGCTTCTGGCGGGGACGGCTGCTTTGCCTTCGACAAGGGTTCTGTCTTTGCCGGAACCATAACAGGCAGCAAAACGGTGACGATCGCAGATGGCGACGCTGTCCTGCAGGGGCACCATGTCAGGATCGCTCCCGGCTACACGGAATCCGTCACGGTGGCTTCCGGATCGCAGGGCACATACCGGAAGGACGCTATCTGCCTGCGCTACTCCATGGACCTGTCCACCGCTATCGAGTCCGCGGAGCCGGTCTGCATCCAGGGAACCAGCGCCACGTCAGCTTCTGCGGCTGTGGCTCCCTCCGTGACCGGAGAGCCCTACTCTGACGGCTCCCACAGGATCATAGACATGCTGCTCTATGTAGCCAGCCTGTCAGGCACGACGCTCAGCCTCAGCGCAAGAAGGTTTACCAAAGTACCCAGCAACAAGCAGCTGAATGCGCTGGTTGACAGTCTGAGTACGACGGTCGCTAACCAGAATACCGCTATGAAGAACTATGTCGACGCCCAGCACATGCACCCCGGCCGGACCGATGTCCTGACCCCTCAGTGTATCGGATTTATCACCAACAGCAAGAAGACCATTGACGTCATGGTGCCGCT
>ODAI013636514.1_pt1 | contig 10173 bp, 6 predicted proteins | sample 1539321 | NCBI WGS metagenome assembly ODAI01 (sample SAMN02144231, study PRJEB22623) | gut metagenome | biome: sheep rumen | host: Ovis aries | place: New Zealand | reverse complement strand
TTAATCGGTCCTGATGATTTTCACGGCGCGGTTTTTTACGGGGGACTGAAAGATTCCGATCTCTCGTATTCTTTCATCGAGGCAATTGAAAAAAATTTTTCGGATGTGGCGGAGGATGATTTTATTCCTGAGGACGGAAACGGAAGGGATGAGGTTGAGGAGATTGCGTCGCATTTTGGAATAGATGACATAAATCTTGTGAAGCCCGGGATAGGAGAGGCGACAAGGGTTTTGCTGAGGCGGCTTCCGTGGAAAATCATTGTTGACAAAAGATACATGGATTCTCCGCAGCTTTCTCATTTGCTGAAACTTGCTGAGGAAAAAAATGTTCCGGTGGAGGAATATCCGCTCAGGCACTACAAGTGTTGCGGAATCATAAAAAAACTTGCGGACGCGTAGACGCAGAGTTGAATAGGCGGGGGATGAGATGATACGAGTTTGGTTTAACCATTGGTTCAGTACGGCTTACGGAATTATTGAGCTGATGAAAAAAGACAGCCGGGAAGATGTTTATGTCGTGGGAAGCAGCAGGCAGATAAATTCCGTTATCCAAAAAGTGTGCGACGAGTGGTATCCCGATTCTGACGCATCCGGGGAAGAGTACGTGGACTTCGCTTTGGATTTCTGCCGGGAACATAGGATTGAGGTTTTTGTTCCAAGACGCAACATGGTCGATGTCAGCAGATGCAAAAAAAGATTCAATGACATGGGCGTAAAAGTCCTGCTGGATGATTTTGAAAAAATGGAGCTTTTGAATGACAAGGCAAGGACATACCGGCTCCTGAGTAAAATCCCGTCGCTGTTCATTCCTGAGTTTGATGTGGTCAATTCCTATTGCGAATTTGTTGAGTCCTATAAAAAATTGCACGAGAGGCATGAGCAGATCTGCGTGAAATTTGTGAATGACGAGGGCGCGATGAGCTACAGGCGGATTGCGAGGGAAGAGGAGTCAGCCGATTCCATTCGTAATTATCCGGGTGCGGAAGTCTCTTTTGAAAAATATGCGGGGATGCTAAAGGAAAAGGAAAGTTTTGATGACCTCATGGTGATGGAATACTTGCCCGGGTCCGAAATCAGCGTTGACTGCCTGAGCACGAAAAAGGGACTGATTGCCATCCCGCGTTTTAAGGGAAGCGGAAGGGATGAAAAAATATGCGCTGACAAAGATATACTGAAAATGTCTGAGGACATCATGGATGTGATTAAGCTCGAATATCCCTGCAACATTCAGTTCAAGCTGAAAGACGACAAGCCCTATCTGCTTGAGATAAACACAAGGATGTCCGGCGGCACACAGATGTCATGCATGGCGGAGAACATAAACATCCCGAACATCGCCCTGAACAAGCTGCTCGGAAACGACGTGGACTGGACCCTTGATTTAAAGGAAAGGATTGTCTCATACATCGAAGTCCCTGTCATCATCGGGTGAGGGTTCCCCCCTTGACGTTTCCGTGATTTCCAGAATAAAATTGATGTAAATGAACCCATCGTTTTTTGTGATATTCTGGATGATGATTTTGTTCGTGATTTTGAGGAATCAAGACATGGGCAGGGTTTTGAATCATGCCAGAAGAAAAAGAAGAGGAAAAAGTAAAATGCCGGAAGAACTCATCAAAGAATTTATCGGGAAGACCTGCTGCATTACCTGCATGAATGCCATCGCGGGGGAGCAGGGTGTGATTGTCGCCGTGGAAAACAACTGGATTAAATTTCAGCAGAAAAAGAACGTGCGCCTTTTAAACGGGGACATGGTGGTGGACATAAGAATGTCGCTGCCCTCCGATAAAAAATAATTGTCCGCCGCAGGATTATTCCCCGGGAAAAATTAAATTTGCGATTACGTCCAGGGGATTCTCATCGTAGTAGAGATAGGCATACATGGCCGCCCCCGCTGAAATCTTTTGTCCGTAGTTTCTTGTTTCCGCAATGGGAATCAGCTCAACGAAAAGATCCGTCGGTACTTTTTCCATCCCAAGTATGTTCGGGAAGGATTTTTTCCAGCTCCGTATTCTGCCGATTCCACCGTTATATGCGCATGAGGCAAGCACGATGTTTCCTTCGGTCGAGCGAATCATTTCCGCAAGATAAGACGCGCCGAAAGAGAGATTTGTGGCGGCATCCTTCAAGTCGTATTCCTCAAGTTGTGACCTTCTTGCAAGTTCCGCGGCTGTTGATGGCATGAGTTGTGAAAGACCGATTGCACCTGCCCAGCTTTCTGCCTTTGCATCAAAATAACTTTCTGTCCGAATCAAGGCGTAGAGTACCGGCTCGCTCAGTTTTTTTTCCGAAGCGTTCTGATAAACAATGTCCATGTAGTAGCGCGGGAACGTCAGTTTTTGCATTGCAAGGTCAAGCGGAGCGTCTGATTTTCTGAATTTCCTCGCTGCGATTCGAAGTGACTGAGGATAAAAAATCTCGTCGTTCGTGTCACCGCAAAGTTGCAGGTATGAAGCCGCTTTTTTCGCACATTCCATGCTGATTTCGTGGACATGCTCGTAACAGAAGGAATAAAGCTCGTCGTAAAGGTCAAAATCAATGAAACCCTCGATGAGCCTCTCAATCTCCTTATCCGCGACAAATTCACCGCCATCAGTCGTTACGTACATTCCGTTGAGTTCCGCCTCAATATCACCCTGAGACATGCCGAGTTTTTTCGCAGCAAGAAATTTATAGTACAAATCGAATCCTGAATGAAGGGCCCGTGAATAAAGTCTCAGACACTCATCATCCGCACTGATTCCTTGCAGCGTAAGAACACCGCACTCAATGAGTCTTGCGCTCACGTATGAAAACTTCGCCGTGCTTTCGTCCGATGCAAATCCGTCAATCACCCTTGCTGCCTTATAATATGCGTCCCAGGATTTTTCACCCAAAAGTTTTGCTGAAAGATTGTCAAAAAAATCATCGAAATAGTTCGGGTCATGCCATTGTGTCCTGTATTTTTCAAGAGCTCCCACGGCCCTTTGCGGAGAGATTTCCTTCAGCAGATTCAGATAATACCAAAGTCCAAGGTCGAACTGCTCTTCATCCCCGGCGTTCTTCATCGCGCTCTGGTATTTTGCTACGGCAAGCTCTTTTTTTTCATCGATTTTTTCAAGCATTCTGCCCGCATAAAAATCAACGTAGAACTGGGATCCGTCATGAACAGGAATTGATTTTTCAAGTGTGTCTGCGTTTGCCTCGTATTTTGAGGAACCGTTCAAAAGTGCTTTTCCCGCATATTGCATGATGTGTGGCTGCCGGTTCTTTTTGTCCGCGAGCACACGGTATGCGTATGATGATGAAGTGGACCAGTCGGCAAGGGACGCTGCATTTGAAAAACGCACCAAATCAGAGGAAAAAGCGTATTCGTTGTCGTCCTCTTCCTGCACCATTGCGAAAATCTGCTGATGAAAAGGAGAAAAACTTTTTTCGAGCGTCCATTTGTTGAAGATTCCGGGAAACGAAGGGTCCTTTGATTTAAGCAGCGCGGCACATCGGAAAAAGAGCAGATTGTCGTCGCTTTTTGAAAAATCCAGATTTGAGGTCAGCGCAAGGATTCTTTTGTAATTTTCACTGTCGAAAAGTTCCCTCAGAAGAATGCTCAAAGTCTGATAGTTTCTCTTCCGCCGGTAAAGATTTTCCGCAGCAGCAAGTCTTTTTTCTTTCGGCAAGTTCACAATCATCTGCTCGGTGGAAAATTCCGCAATCAATTTGTTTTTGCTCATGGATGATTTTTGGAATTTCGGTACGGCAAGCTCAGTCTTTTCTTCTAGAACAAGCCGGAGTCCCTCAAAATAGGATGCGTCCACACCATATTTCAGCTCAAGCTCGGTAGGTTGCTGTGCACAGGCACTGAATGTCATGCACAAAATCAGAACTGTCAGTTGACCCGGAAAATAAATTTTATGCATGACGCTCCTTTTTTACTCCACTGGAAGAAGAATCTCCTGACCTGCACGGATGAAATCAGGATTCTCAATGCCGTTGTACTCCGCGATTCTCTCATAGTTCCACGGTGTTTTATAGTAGGCTTTTGAGATGTCCCAAAGTGTGTCGCCCCTTGAAACCTTGTACTTGATGTCGGACGGGCTGTTGTCGGCTCTTCTCGGAGGTACCGGAACTACTGCCTTGGGTGTGCTTACGACCACGATGGTGTCTTCCTTTGCCGCGCTTGTCGCACCTGCGGTATTTGTTGCATTTGTGCCCACCTGCTTGCCTGATTTTTTGTCCGTGAAGCTGTGTGAATCCGGCTCGGTTACTCTTTCCACCTTTGGAGCGGGCGCAATCAGAGGCTCTTTTGATTTTTTGTCGCTGCCCTTTTTAGCATCCGATTTTTTCGAGCTTTCCTTTTTGTCAGTCTTTGAAGCTTTGTCCGCAGATTTTTTATCCGCCGTGGATTTTTTATCCTGGGCAGATTTCTTGGCCTGAGTAGTTTTTTTATCCTGCTCAGATTCCTTAACCTGTTCCGATGCCTTGTCGCTTGTCTTTTTCGGTGAGCTTGAGCCCATGATTCCGGAATCTACAGTTTTGGATGCCGCATTGCTTTTTTCCACCTCTCCTGATTTCACGTCGCTTGTCTCAACGGGGATTTCCTCATACACATCGGAGGATTTTGTGGTGTTTGACTCAACGATGGTCGTTTCATTCGTGTCCATGTTGTCCGCAATCTCAATCTTACCCTTGTTTTTCAGCAATGACGGGATCGTGAAAAGAAGGACGGCAAGAAGGAGCAGTGCAAGGATGGCCACAAGCAGAATGTGGGAGCGTGATTTTTTCTTTTTGTTGTTGCGGTCTTCCTCGTATCCGTATTTTGAGGAATCCGTTGAGTCGAATCCGTCGCTGAATCCGTCGTCGAAACTGTCCTGGGAGGCAAAATTTGTGTCCGTCTCCGTTTCCTGGCTCGGATAATTTGAGTCGAAGTTCTCGAAGAAATCCGATGTCTCCTGGTCCAAATCTTTTTTTGCGGGTGAGTCGCCGAAGTCGGGGAGTGAAAAATCCTTGCTGGACTTGGAGCTTGAGAGTGTTGAGAAGGGATCCCCGAAATCGGGAAGGTCGTCGGCTGTGGTCTTTGAGGAATCGAAATCATCAAAATCCGGGAGATCCAAATCAGTCTGTGAATCGGATGTGGGAGCGAAACTGTCTTCCGTATTTGATGATGTGCTTGTGTCGTTTTCCCAGCTGCTTTCGGTGTCGGGAAGATCCTTGAAATCCGGGAGGTCCAAATCATCGGTCGGAGAGCTTTCGGTTGTGGCTCCAAAATCGGTGTCCGGTGTGCTTGCCGTGGTTTCGGGGCTTGATTCCGGTTCGCTGATTGTTTTGGAACTGAAATCATCGGTGGGGCCAAAATCTGCCGGGGAGTCAAAATCAGGTGAGGATTCTGCCGGAGTTTCTTTTGTGGGCTCCGTGATGTCATTGTCCAAATCTGAGAAGTCGGGGAGGTCAAGGTCAAAATCCTGGCTCTCTGTCGCTTGATTTTCTGCGGCGGTCGAGTCTTCTGCTGCAATGTCGGGCAATATGCCTGTCTCGGTGGATGTCGCGTCGGAAACAGGAACAATGTCATCGCTTATGCTGGTGTCGGTCCTGAGCTCGTCGAATGACGGAAGGTCGTAGTTCGTTTCTTTTTCCTGGGCTGCGATTTCCGTACCATCGTCAATGTCCGAGAGATCAACTTCCGGGAAGGGATTTTCCATCACTTTGTCAAGCTCGTCACCTGTGTTTTCGTCAATCGGTTCGGGAGTGCTCGGTGTGCCGAAATCTTCATTGCTGGTTGTGCTTCCTTCCGCTCTGGTCTCATCAAAAAGACTTTCGTCGAAGAGGGGAGGGATATTGAACGAATTATCCTCGGGAGCTGGCTCGGAAAGTGGCTCCTGAACCTCATCGGCCTTTTCATCATCGATTTTTTCGTCGGCCTGGTTGTTGATTTCCTCTGTCTGTGTTCCGGTTTCCTCACTCGTTTTGATTTCGGTCGGAGCGTCGTCAATCTCCTCGTCAATCGATGGAATGTTGAAGTCGCTGTCGCTTCCAAGGTCGGCGAATTCCTCGGGGATTTCAAATCCGTTTTCGCCAGTGTGCTCGCTTCCGTCTATGGTCACGAAATTGTCGGCGCTGATTCCCTCAAAGAGATTTGCCATTTCGTCGTCGGTCATCGTCTCGGAGTTGTCTTTCGGCGGTGTGGCTTCAAGAGGAGTTTCGTTCTCAAAGGTAAAACTTGTGCCGTCCCTGTCCACTATCGTTTCGGAATCGCTCGAAGTGTCGGGGGTGTTTTCGGTCGGATTGTCATAAAAAAGGTCGTCCGGGCTCAGCATGTCGCTGTCGGTGAGGGGTGAGTCTGAAATCATGCTGTCGGAAAGAACCTGCGAGTCGCTTAAAAAACCTTCCGTCGGGATTTCGTCTGCGGGCTTGGTTTCGGAAATGGAGTCGAATGAAAAATCCTCGTCGTTGGAAGATTCCAGCAGGGATTTCTCGGCCTCACGTTCTTCCTTTGTGCTTCCGAGTGCGAAATTTGCGGGTTCGTTGCGTTCCTCGGCTGTTCGGGAAATCAACGTGACTTTTGTGGAGCTGATTTTGCCTGTTTCCGGGTCGCGGACTTTTGCCTGAAGTTTGTTTTCCTCATCCATGCTCAGTTCCAAGTGGAGATTCGGCTCTCCGTTCGGATGCGGATTCAGATTTTTTATCTCCAGGCTGTCCACATACTCCGCGTCGTCCATGGAATCTGTCTCGGATCGGTACAGGTCGATTTGCACCGTAGTCTGGTTGTCTTTTACGGTCGTTACATCGAGACTTTTCTTTTGCTTTCCACCATCACTTAAAATAGGATAAAAAGAGCCGTCGGCAAGTTTGATTCCAATAGATTTCATAAATCACCTCTTTTAAATGGCAGGCCCTTTACAGTCCCCCCACATCATTTTATCGGATTTTCCTGCAAGTATTTGAAGGGAAGCTCCAAAATCCGATTTTTTTGAGTCCCTCCGTAAATTGGGCAACCTTTAGAAATTGTTGATAGGGGTTGCCGTCGGTTTCTGACTAAAGGGCGCTTTCCTTTGCCTGCTTCTTTTTGTGCAGAATCCACAGAGTAATCATCAACGCGATGCCTCCCAAAATCATAATGGAGCAGAAAATCTGTCCCGTGCTGATGTTCAGAAGCGACGTGTTCAGGGCAGTCTCTTTGTTTCCGTCAAAGGAAATCCTGTAGCCAAGGTCGGAGTCCGGCTCGCGGAAATACTCAATGACAAAACGGAAGAGTCCGTAGCCGATTGTGTAGCACGCACCGATGAATCCGTCGAAGGGCTTTTTTTTGCGGAGGAGCCAGAGTATGCACCAAAGGATGAGACCCTCGAAAAGTGCCTCGTAAAGCTGGCTCGGATGTCGTGGAAGATTTATCAGTTTGCTTCCTTCTTCCGCCGCAAGTCCGATTTTGTCCATGATTGCCTGAACCCAGTCCTGACTTATGGGAAATTTTTTCGCCGCACGGAAACGGATGCCCCACGGAACAGTCGTTACCCTGCCGAAAAGCTCTCCGTTCATAAAGTTGCCGATTCTGCCGAATGTGAATCCCAGGGGAATGGAAGCCGCCATCGCATCAATCCATTTCCAGACGGGACGCTTGTGGACTTTGCACCAAATCAGCATGCCCAAAAGACCTCCGATGAATCCTCCGTGGTAGGACATTCCAGCAAGACCCGTGAATTTTTTTGTGGTAGTGTCGAAGGGCCAGAAAATGAGCCATGGTTTTTTCCAGTAGATTCCGCTCGTGTCATAGACCAGGGTTGAGAAAATCCTTGCGCCGAGTAAAAGACCCACGATTCCCCATGCGATGAAGCTGAAAATGTCGTCCTCTGTCGCTTTTCTGTCCGGGCTGTCAAGGGCTCCCTCACGCTGTTGTTTCCTCAAAATCAAAAAGGCGGTCACAAACGCAAAGATGTACATAAGTCCGTACCAGCGGATCAGGCTCAGAAAAGGGACTCCTGGGAAAAGCTCCGGGTGAATCCATTTCGGATATTCAATATACAAAGGTAGAGTGCTAAACATTTATATAGTCCTTTGAGGATGCATCTGATTTCGGAGGCTCCTCTGATTAAATTTTAAATCCCTGACGCGCCGCATCCAGAAGTTTCTTCTTTAATAGAAGATTTTCTTTCTTCAGCTGGGAAAGCTCAAACTGCTGCTGCTTGATTGTCTCGGCAAGTTCTCCCATGGTCAGTGTTCCGCTTCCGATCAGCTCTTCCACGTATGCCATCTTCTGGCTGTAGTCCTCATCCGCTTCCTCACTTGCAATCTGGAAGGATGTCTCGCTTGCCTGGGTGATGTCATATTCGTCGTCGAATTTCAGGGTCTCTGAGTGGATTATCTTTTCAGCAATCCTGTAGATTCCCTGGGAAACGAGGGACTGGGGCTTGTACACGATAATCGGCAGACGGGATGCGAGCGCCTTGTCCTGCATTGTGTCCCGGTAGATTACGCCCAGATGCTCCAGATTCAATCCAAGGAATTCCTGGCATGAATGGCGGATTTTGTTCGCGCGGTCGGTGTCCTTGGGATCGTCAATCATGTTCAGGACCATGCGTGGACGGAATTCTGACATGCGGTTTTTGAAGAGGGCCGTGTTTTCAGGATCCACCTTTTCCAGCGCTTCCACCAGCTTGGGAATGTAGAGACGCTGCAGGGAGGCGGAGTCCTTTTTCAGGGCTTCAAGGTACTGATGGGCTTTGGTTCCTTTTTTGAATGTGTTGTACATCATGCGGAAGACGATGTTCTTCAAAAAGAGATAGCCGTTCAGAGTTGCCGTTACCGTGGGTGCCGTGACGATGATTCCCTGTGGCGAGAGAAGGAACATGTCCAAAATGGTCAGATGTGTTCCCGCTCCCAAGTCCAGAATCAGATAGTCGAAGTCCTGCTCCTGGAAATTTCGGATTAGCTCATTTTTTTTGCTCGTGCGTAGGGAGGTAAGCCCTGGAATCTCGGAATCCCCGGCAATAAATGAGACGTTTTCGTAGTCGGTGGGCATGATGATGTCCTTGAACTGGCTCTGTCCCGTCAGGTAGGTGCCAAGTCCCGTCTTCGGAGCTGACTGTCCGATGACCAAGTGTAGGTTCGATGCCCCCAAATCTAAGTCGGCGAGAAGTACTTTCTTGTCGGCCTGTCCTAAAGCGATCGCAAGGTTGGCACTGAGTAAAGTTTTTCCTACGCCGCCCTTACCGCTTGCAACTGGTATAATCTGCATATTTTTTATTATACACCTAAATTCAACTCTTGCATAGAGAGAAAAAACACCGTAAAATATAAGTATGGATAAGTTTTTTTCTAGATCAGTAAAACATGTTTTTACTACCGCAATGGCTTTCTTTGTATTGTCCATCGCTACGTCGCAGTGTTTCGCACAGTCTCCCTCTAAGACGGCAAGTCAAAAGGAGGACAGGCGCTATCTTGAGCTGATTAACACTCTGTATTATTACATACAGCAGAACTACGTGGAAGAGGTTGACCCGGAGATTCTTTACGAGGGCGCAATCAAGGGGATGCTGGAGGCTCTGGACGATCCCTATTCGGTTTACATGCCCAAGGATGAGTGGAGGAGCCTGAAAGACACCACCGTGGGTTCATTTGGAGGCGTGGGACTTTCAATCACCAAGCCAACCGAGAACACACCCGAAAAACCAGCTTACGTGGAAGTTGCCCAGCCGATTGAGGACTCACCCGGAGCGAGGGCCGGAATTCAGGCGGGGGACAAAATCAAGGCGATTAACGGTGAGGATACGGCTCCCATGACCATGAACGAAGTCCTTGACAAACTCAGGGGCGTCGTGGGAACCAGCGTTACTGTGACAATCCTCCGCGGAAAGACCATGGTGTTCGACAAAACTCTGGTCCGTGCAGTGATTGAGAATCCCACGGTGAAGTACGGCATGATTGGTTCGACCGGATATCTCAAAATCACCGAGTTCTCTTCCAATACCACATCGAGGGTTCAGGAAGCCCTGGACAGTTTCTCCACGTCAAATTACAAAGCCCTGATTGTTGATTTGCGTAACAACGGCGGCGGACTCCTTTCTGCTGCTGTGGAGATTGCGGATAAATTCATCGACTCAGGCACGATTGTAGCGACCAAGAGCCGGATTTCCTATGAGAACAGCGTTTATGTGGCCCATGCGAGAAAAACCAAGGTAAAGGGAATCCCCGTAATCGTACTGA
>ODAI013221800.1_pt1 | contig 10173 bp, 8 predicted proteins | sample 1539321 | NCBI WGS metagenome assembly ODAI01 (sample SAMN02144231, study PRJEB22623) | gut metagenome | biome: sheep rumen | host: Ovis aries | place: New Zealand | reverse complement strand
ATCGGACACTGAGAAATAATTTCCTCGGTTGTATAGCGCTCATTATTCTGCACGGTTATTTCCGTTATACTGAAAAACATTGTAAGCGAAAGGACCACACCGACGCCAAGTATTCCCATAATAAAGACAAACCAGAGAATAGTCTTGCGAAGAAGATTTTTTTTCTTACGCCTTTTACTCTCCCTTGCACGCCTTTCCTGACGGGTGAGGTTTTCAGGCTCCCTCCTGCTTTTGCGTTTCGGCGCAGACTGAGCCTGCCTTTGCTTTTGCTGATTTCGGTATGCCTGAGTGTCCCTGTAAATCTTCGGCGGTTCAAGACCTATGTCATCAAACTGCCTGCTTCTGTCGTCAGCAGGCTTTTTTGCACTGCTTTTCTCAGGCTTTTTCTTAGGTGTATTTTTCATAATAATACCTGTTTATTTATTTGCAAGTCCTAAAATGATTTCACTGATTCTTTCTCTTGAATCTGTTATAGCCATTGCCTTTGCATTTTGCTCTGTATTTGCAAGAAGGGTCTTATCCGAAAGCACCTTTTCAAGCAATGCCTCGAGCGACTCGGGCGATAAATCCTTTTCCTCAAGAATGAAGCCTGCATTCCTGTTTACAAGCGCCATTGCGTTATGGTACTGATGATTCTCGGCAACATAGGGAGAAGGAATGAGTATTGAAGCCTTACCCATAGCCTCAATTTCCGAAAGAGAGGAGGCACCTGCCCTGCCAACTACGATATCGGCTGCCGCCATACACACATCCATATTATCTATGTACTGTCTTACCTCAACGCTGCCCTTTCTGCCGTTTTCAAAGCCCGCCTGCTCAAATCTGTCGAGATAGTCCTTACCGTTAGTGCCGACCGAATGAATATGGTGCCAGCGCGAGGTCTCGGCGCTTACCTGTAATATCGGGAACATTGCCTCATTCAGAGGAGCTGCGCCGAGCGAACCGCCGAAGGAGAGAACGAGCGGCTTATCGTCGGTAATGCCGAGGGCAAGCCTTGACTCCGCCCTGTCGGCTTTTAACAGCTCGCCTCTTACGGGAAGTCCCGTAACTGAGCAGTCGCCCTTTATATCAAGATGGTTTTTTGCATCCTCAACGGTGAGCATTACGCTGTCAACCTGCTTTGCAAGCGTTTTGTTGGTTATTCCCGGATAGGCGTTTTGCTCATGGATGCAGGTCGGTATACCGAGCTTTACAGCCTCCTGAAGCACGGGGCCCGATACATAGCCGCCAAAGCCGATTACACAGTCAGGCTTAAAATCACTGATAATCTTTTTACACACGGAGCCTGATTTTACAAGCCTTGAAACCGTCTTGAGATTATGCTTAACTGCGGACGGCGAGAAAGAACGCCTGAAGCCCGAAATCTCAATTGTCTTAAAATCAAAGCCAGCCTGCGGAACAAGCCTTGCTTCGATATGGTCGCTTGTACCGATGAACAGAAACTCTGTATCGGGATGCTGTTCCCTTATATATGAGGCAACTGCAAGCGCAGGATTTATATGACCCGCAGTGCCGCCTGTCGCAAATAATAATTTCATACTAATCCACCTTTCTCTGACTTGAACGCCTTGATATGGCGAGCACCGCTCCGATTTCAACAAGAAGAAGCAATATCGAAGTACCGCCGTAGGAGAAAAACGGAAGCGCAATACCCGTATTCGGTATTGAGTCAGTTACAACAAGAATATTAAGCCCTACCTGTATACCTATCTGTGAGGACACGCCTACCGCTACAAGAGCGGCAAATTTATCCCTGCTGTTTTTAGCTATTATGAAGCCTCTGATTACAAGCGCTGCAAATAAAACGATAATTACAGCGGCGCCGATAAAGCCGAGCTCCTCACACACAATTGAGAAAATGAAGTCGTTTTGCGGCTCGGATACATAGAGGTATTTTTGTTTTGAATTGCCGAGTCCCACGCCGGTAAGTCCACCCGAGCCTATCGCATAAAGCGAGTTATTCGTCTGCCAGCGCTTGTCGTCGGGCGAATAGCTCTTGTTAAGCCATGCGGTAATACGCTCGCCTGCATAGTTTTCAAGAAGCTGAGGAAAGCTGATAACCGCTATTATCGCAAGCACCATAAGAGCAAGGCCGAAGGCAAATAATTTCCAGTCGCTTCCGCCCACAAACATAAGCGTTGCGCCGATGAAAAACATAAGAATTACGCAGGACATATGATGCTCAAGATAAATCAGTCCGCAGAATACTCCGATAATTACAATAGGAATTACAATTCCGTACTTAAAGGTTTTCATTCTCTTCCACTCCATACTTATATAAAGCGAAAGAGTGAGTATAAGCGCAAACTTGGCAAGGTCGGACGGCTGAAAGGTAAAGGGTCCTATCGGAATGAACCTTTTAAAATCGCTGTCGTCCGCGCCTGCGATATTGGTATGATAAAAAAGAACGATTACAAGAAGCAGGAGCGATATGACGAGAATTACGGGCGTTGCCGCCTTAAACCACTTATAATTTATTTTTGAAATTACAAACATTACCACAAGACCTATCACTGCAAAGATGAGCTGTCTTGTGAAAAAGAAGTATGAATTATGGTCCCTGTTGTAATATGCATAGGGATATGACGCTGAAAAGAGCATAACAAGTCCGATTGTGAGAAGCGCAATCGTCAGCGCAAGAAAGGGTATATCAATACTTCCCTTTATAAAAAAGCTTCCGAAAAGCTCATGCAGGTCTGTTTTCTTACCCTTGCGGATAATTTTTTCATCACCTTTTTCAGACATAGCTTTTACTCCTTTCAGTAATAATTTCAGTTAATTTTTTATTTAGCGCCCTGTGTGAAATACATCAAAAGCACGCCGACTGCACAGCCTGCAAGATTAACAAGTGAGAAAACAAAACAGATTTTCTTTTCCTTCCAGCCGCACATCTCGAAGTGATGATGAATAGGCGCCATCTTAAATACACGCTTGCCGTGCGTTAATTTGAAATATCCTATCTGGATTATATCGCTCATTGTTTCGCAAACATAAACAATGCCTATCGGAAGTAATATAAGCGGACATTTGCAGATATAGCCGAGAGCTACAACCATTCCGCCGAGGAAAAGCGAGCCTGTGTCGCCCATAAAGGTCTTTGCGGGATTCCAGTTCCAGCAAAGGAAGCCGAATACGCCGCCGAGAAGCGCGCCTGCAAAGAGTCTTTCTCCGAGAAAGCCCTGCATATATCCGATAAGAACGAAAGAGGCCGAAACCGTAACTGTTACGGATGAGCAAAGTCCGTCAATACCGTCGGTGAGGTTGACGGAGTTAACCGTTCCGTAAATGATGAATACGGAGAGAAGCCAGAACACAATTGACAGAAAGACATTCTTCTCAAAATCAACAGTGCCTAAAAACGGAATATCCCATGTGGTGTTATGAGAAAACCATAGAGTTGCCGTGAAGCCGAGAGTCATAATAAGCTGACCCAGAGTTTTCTGTTTTGCGGAAAGCCCCTCGTTTCTTTTAAGCTTAATCTTGATGAAGTCATCGGTGAAGCCGACGATACCAAAACCGAGTGCAAGAGCCATACCCGCAAGAATTAAAATCACATCGCTTTTAGGGAACATCGGATTGAACTGAGAGGAAATGTCGGTATTTGAAAGATGCGCTGTGAGAAGCGTACAGATAAGAGAAATGAAAATACCGATAATAAACATCAGTCCGCCCATATTCGGCGTTCCCTGCTTTGACTTATGCCACGAAGGACCGATGTCAAGAATAGTCTGTCCGAATTTAAGCTTACGAAGCCACGGGATAATCACGAAGCCGAGAGCGGCTGTGATACCGAAGGACGCCACTATTGCAATAATCATAAGTACTGTACCGTTCATTTTACTTCCCACCTGTCATAGATATTTTTAATTACATCCTCAAGCTTCATACCTCTTGACGCTTTGAATACAACCGTATCCCCTGCCCTTAGCTCCTTTAAAAGTGCGTCAGAAAGTAAGTCCTTGTTTTCAAAATGATGAACCTCTTTTACACCCGAGGCTTCAGCGCCCTCGGCAGTGTGCTTTGAAAGCTCGCCGTAGCAGTAAAGAGCGTCAACGCCCTTCTCACCTGCAAGTCTGCCGACATTTTCGTGCGCGTCAGCTGAGATATCGCCAAGCTCAAGCATATCCGAAAGCACCGCAATTTTTCTTCCCTTGAAGCCCGAGAGGGTCGAGATAGCCGCCTTCATAGAATCAGGGCTTGCATTGTAGCAATCCTCTATAAAGGTCATACCCTCAAAGCGTACCACCTTCTGCCTCATACCCTCGGGCACATAATCAGCAAGAGCGTCAGCGCAGTCCTGCGGCGGAATGTCGAGGCAATAACCGACTGCAAAAGCGGCAAGTGCGTTATAAACAATATGAGTGCCGATAGCAGGAATTGCTATATGCTGAATCTTACCGAAATACTTAATATCAAATTCCGCGCCGTCAGCACCCTGACTGATATTATCCGCAAGGAAATCGCAGTCTTTATTTTCAATGCCGAAGCGCAAAATCCTGTAATCATCGCGGCAAACGGTTTTCAGCATATCGTTATCGCCGTTAACAATTAACGGCGAGCCCTTCTCAAGTCCGTCGAGTATTTCAAGCTTTGCCTTGAGTATTCCTTCGCGCGAGCCGAGGTTTTCAATATGTGAAACGCCGATATTCGTTATGAGTGCAAGCGTTGGCTTTGCGGCTGTTGTGAGCCTGTGAATCTCGCCAAAGTGATTCATACCCATCTCAATTACCGCAGCCTCGGTTTTACTGTCAATATGAAAGAGCATTTGCGGAAGCCCTATCTCATTATTCAGATTGCCGAGCGTCTTAATCGCATTATATTTTGCGCTCACAACAAGATAAGTAAACTCCTTTGTTGTCGTCTTGCCCACTGAGCCTGTAAGTCCAACAACGGGAATTGTAAATTTTGAACGATAATACGCCCCGAGGTCAAGAAGTCCTTTTGATGTATTTTCAACAAGGACATATTTTCCGTCAAAGCCCTGCGGCACCTTATGCACCATTACCGCAGCCGCGCCCTTCTCTATTGCCTCTTCTGCAAAGTCGTGGCCGTCAAAGCGTTCGCCCTTAATACAGATAAAAAGGCAGCCCTCGGTAATTTTTCTTGTATCAATGCAGACGCTGTTAATCTCGCAGTCGCTATTGAAGCTGCCGCCGAGCGCACCTGCTATTTCGCTTAAAGTAAGTTTTTCCATATCAGTTTTTTAAGTCCTCTAAAATTTCCGCGACAACCTCACGCTCATCAAAATGAATTGTGCCTGTCGGAAGTATCTGGTAGGTTTCATGTCCCTTACCTGCAAGAAGGATTATATCATCTTTCTGTGCATTTTCTATTGCAAAGCGGATAGCTTCCTTCCTGTTTTCAATCACAACAAAGGGGGTTTTTATACCCTGCATACCCACTAGGATATCGTCGATAATCGCTTTGGGATTTTCGCTTCTCGGATTATCGGAAGTAACAATGCAGAAGTCGGAAAGCTCAGCGGCAATCCTGCCCATCTTCGGTCTTTTGGTAGCATCCCTGTCGCCACCGCAGCCAAAGAGGGTTACCACTCTGCCCTTTGCTATCTCCTTAAGCGAGGTGATGATATTCTCAAGTCCGTCGGGAGAATGAGCATAGTCGATGATTACGGTGTAGTCGTCGCTTCCCGTAGGTACAACCTCAATCCTGCCCTTAACGCCCTGCGACTTGGAGATTGCATAAAGCACATCGCTGTACGCAATGCCGAGTGCAAGAGCGCAGCTTGCGGCGCAGAGCGAGTTATAAACCGAGAATCTGCCGGGAATGGGACAGTTACATCTGCCGATACCGTCAATTCCCACAAGCTCATACTCAACGCCGTTTGGCTTGAAGCTTACATTTTTCGCAACATAAGTAGCGTCGTTGGTATTAACCGCATAAGTTACAACCTTTTCAAATTCAAGACCCTTGATAATTTCAAGTCCGTTTTTATCATCTGCATTTGTAACTGCGATATCACTGTTTTCAAATAAAATTCTCTTTGCGCTGAAATAATTTTCCCAGGTCTTATGATAATCAAGATGGTCCTGAGTAAGATTAGTGAATGCGCCGAGTGCGAAACGAAGCCCGTTCACTCTGCCCTGAGCAAGAGCCTGAGAGGAAACCTCCATTACGCAGTATTCACAGCCTGCGTCAACCATCATGGCAAAGAGCTTCTGAAGCTCATACGGGTCGGGCGTCGTGTACTTTGCAGGATAGGACTCATCGCCAATCATATTCTGTACGGTACCGATAAGACCGACTTTCTTACCCGTATTTTCAAGAATCTGCTTTATAAGGTAACTTGTTGTTGTTTTTCCGTTTGTACCCGTAAGGCCGATGAGTTTAAGCTTTTTTGACGGGTTTTCAAAGAAATTAGCGCAGATATATGAGAAGGTCTGTCTTGTGTCCTTAACAAGCACCTGCTCCTTTAAACCGAGGTCATGCTCAGCCACAATGCACACCGCACCCTTTTCAAGCATCTGCTCGGCAACGCTGTGTCCGTCAAAGGTTGCGCCCTTTACGCACACAAAAAGGCTTCCCTCTTTAACGAGTCTTGAATCCTGTGTAACATCAAGCACCTCGGTATCCTGATAAGTACCGATAACCTCAATTCCCTTTAGTATTTCGCTTAATTTCATATCAACATCCCCTTCGGATAATTCTTCTGATATTTTTAGTCAAGCACTGACTGTGTATTCTTAAAGCTGACTCTGATAACGGAGCCTTTTTCAACCTGTGAGCCTGCATCGTCGCTCTGCTTATAAGCAACAACATTACCGCTCGAGATGTCGTTACCCTCGACCTCTATATTGAGCGCGGAGGTCCGTGCAAGAGAATTTGCCTCGGATACGGTAAGACCTGTAAAATCAGGTACGCTTGTCATCTGTTTATCGCTGTCGTCGGCGTAGAGATACACTGTTCCGCCGCTCGGAATTGTTGACGCGGAAGACGGACACTGCCTTACAACCTCATCGTCGCTGCCGATAACCTCATAACTAAGCTTATTCTCATTAAGCGCCTGCTTAGCGTCGGAAACTGACTTTCCGACAACATTAGGCGTATATGCCGAGAGCTTTGAAAGCTCATCCTCGCTGTACTTGGGCTCAATGCCGAGCATACCCATTGACTGCTTGATAACATCAGCGGCAATCGGTGCACAGAGCGCGCCGCCGCCAAGGTCCTGATTAGGCTCGTCAAGGATAATGAGCATTGCAATTTCGGGATTATCACTCGGCGCAATAGCGGCAAAGGATACGATGTACTTATCGCCCTCGCCCTCTTTTGACTCACCGAGCTTTGTCGATGTACCTGTCTTACCGCCCACGCTGTAGCCTGCTACATAGCCGTTTTTACCCGTGCCGTTATCAACAACGGACTTCATCATTCCTCTTACGGTTTCCGAGGTCTCAGCGCTGATTACCTGACGGATAACCGTCGGCTCTGTCTTTTTTACGGTGTTGCCCTGCGCGTCCGTGATTGATGAAACAAGGTAGGGCTTTACAAGCTTGCCGCCGTTTGCTATTGCGCAGATGCCCGTACACACCTGAATAGGCGTAAGCGAGTTCGTCTGACCGAAGGAAGCGGAGGACAGCTCAACGATACCGTACTGCTTCTCCTCATAGTACTGCGGTGAAGCCTCACCCGGCAGGTCAATATTTGTTTTCTGTGTAAATCCGAAGCCGTCAAAGTACTTGAAATAATTATGTACGCCGAGCTTCTGACCTATTGTAATAAAGAACGGGTTACAGGAATTCTCAAGTCCCTGCGTCAAGGTCTGTGTGCCGTGTCCGGGATGATAATGACAGTTCATTTTATACTCATCCACCTGAATTGAGCCCGTACAGGTGTAGGTCGTGTCAAGAGAAACAACCTTTTCCTCAAGCGCCGCGGAAGCCATAAAGGTTTTGAAAACAGAACCGGGTACATATGTATCGGATACGGTAAAGTTTCTCCACTGATTCTGCACCGTGCGGCTTTCCGCATCCGCTCTGTTCGCCTTATCGCTTGTGTCAATCTCACTGTAATCCTCGCCCTTTTCCTTGAGGCGCGCAATTTCATCCTCCTTCTCCTGAGCTACCTTTTTCTCAAAGATGTCAACAAAGGAGTCGTAAGTTATCTCATAAGGATTATTGCAGTCGTAATCGGGGAGTGAGCTCATGGCAAGCACCGCGCCCGTGTTACAGTTCATAACAACACCGTAAGCGCCCTTAGCCTCGTACTGCTCAAAGGTTTCCCTCAAATCCTTTTCAAGATAATACTGAATTGTCTGATTGATTGTGAGATTAATTGAATTGCCGTCGGTAGCGTCAACAGCCGTTGCGTAATCATCCGAGATGTTATTTGATATAGCGTCCTTAGCGGTGATTACCCTGCCGTTAGTACCGGTAAGCTCATCGTTATAATAATATTCAAGTCCCGTAATTCCCTGGTCGTCGGAGCCTGTAAAGCCGATAACCGAAGAGGCAAGAGTTTTGTAAGGGTAATATCTCTTTGTGGTTTCCTGCATACCTATGCAGTTCAAATTATTTTCAGCGACGAAGGAAGCGATATCCTCCTTTATGTCATTGTCGACCTGTTTCTCAACAAGCTCATAATGATTTTCCGCCTTGGATTTTTCGAGAAGCTCCTCCTTCTTTTCGTCGTCGTATTCAAAAACCTCGGCAAGCTTGTCAACAACAAGCTGTCTTCTGCGCTCCGTTCTCTCTTCCTTATCCCTGAGCTTTTCGGGCGTGTCCTCCTCCTCGGGCGCAATTACAATTGCAAGAGGGTCGATGAATATTGTCCACGCCGTTGCCGACTGCGCAAGCACATTTCCGTCAGCGTCGTAAATCGTTCCTCGCTTCGCGGAAATCTCAGTGTCCTTCATCTGCTGCGACTCAGCCTTCTGTGCAAGCTCCTGCTGTCTTACCGTCTGGAGATAAAGCACTCTTAAACCGTTACCTGTGAGGAGAAGAACTATTACGGATAAAAGTGCGAGCATTCTCAGCTCATATTCCTTCAGCTTGCCTTTTTTACTCTTCATAAAAGCTTTCCTCCTCTGTTTATTTGCCTGCGCGATTGTTCTCTTATTAAATATATTATATATTGAGAACCGAAAATTCGGCTCTCAATATCCTTATGCTTAAAATTATTATTATATTACTCCGCAGCCTCGAGCGCCTGAAGTCCTATCGCATAGTTTTCCTCATATGCGGTAACATCAATATACCTTATCTGATTAGGCTGCATTTTAGTCATACCAAGCTCCTCGACTGCATACTTGTCAATCTGGCTCATTGAAACAAGTGCGTCAAGCTCGCTGTTAATTCTTGTATTTTCGCTCTGTGCAATTGCGAGCTGATGCTCGTATCTTGCAATCTCGTGTATAAGCTCATTCTTGTGCGCCATACTTCCGATAGCGCAAAACATCATAGCGATAACGAGAACGGCGCTCGTAACAATAAGCGCAGCCCTTCTCGAATTAAGCTTTTCCTCACGGATTAAAACAGCAGTACTCTTCCTGCCCCTGTTTTCACGGACCTTAAGACCCTTGTCAGCCTTAGGCTCCCTCTTAGGCGCAGCCGATGACCTTGTAAGGTTAAAGGACTCAAGCGCATAAGCAGCGTCCCGCGAATATGAATATCTTCTGAAATCGCCCGTATTAGTCATACGACCACCCTTTCCTTAAAACTTCTCAAAGACGCGAAGTCTTGACGACCTCGCCCTCGGATTCTCCTCAAGCTCCTTTTCACTCGGTGAAACGGATTTAAACGCCCTTCCCTTAGGCTTATTACCGCAAACGCACACAGGAAACTCCTTGGGACAGGTGCATCCCCTGCTCCACTGCGCAAACTTTTCCTTAACCATTCTGTCCTCAAGCGAATGGAAGGTTATTATAGCAATTCTTCCGCCCGATGAAAGGCAGTCAAACGCATCGTCAAGCGCGCCCGAAAGCTCATCAAGCTCGCCGTTCACCTCAATCCTTATCGCCTGAAAGGTCTTTCTCGCAGGGTGCGAATCACGCATCGCCTTCTGCGGATATGAGGCTTTTATAATATCAACAAGCTCGAAAGTGGTTTCTATCGGCTTGTGCTTTCTTGGTTTGACCATATTTTTAAGAAAAATTCACTGAAAATTCTTCTCGCCGCTTTTAACAAGAAAATCTACAAGAACATAGTGTGGATAGTGGTT
>ODAI011569196.1_pt1 | contig 10173 bp, 9 predicted proteins | sample 1539321 | NCBI WGS metagenome assembly ODAI01 (sample SAMN02144231, study PRJEB22623) | gut metagenome | biome: sheep rumen | host: Ovis aries | place: New Zealand | reverse complement strand
GCCAAGGTAGTTATATATGAACCTACCTTAAAAGATGGATCCACCTTCTTCGGAAGCCTTGTTGTAAATGATTTGGAAAAATTCAAAAAGATGTGCGGATGCATAATTGCGAATAGATATGCTCCAGCACTAGATGATGTGAAAGAAAAGGTTTATACAAGAGATCTATTTCGACGGGATTGATTAAACAATCTCAGGAAAAAACATAAAATAAATGGAGGTCATTATGATAATAACAGTTGCAGGCGTAGGTTATGTCGTTCTCTCACTGGCAGTTCTCCTCGCTCAAAATCACGAAGTCACAGCAATCACAACTACACCGGCTAAGGCAGAAAACTTAACAAGTTCATCAGCCCCATTCAGGATGATGAAATCGAGCGTTTTTTCAGAGAGGCAAATGCCGGCGAGCGCAAGCTGAACCTCTTCACCACAGTAGATAAGCAAGCTGCATATAGTTCAGCTGATCTTGTTATCATCGCAACGCCGACCAGCTATGATGATGTAGGACATTTCTTCGATACATCCGCTGTTGAAGATGCCATTGAGTGCAAGCTTAAGTATAATCCTAACGTCCTCATGGTCATCAAATCCACTATTCCGGTTGGATACACAGAGTCTGTTTACAAGAAATATGGTGTAAATAATATCATCTTCAGCCCTGAATTCTTACGTGAGTCCAAAGCTCTTTATGACAATCTGTTCCCGTCACGCATCGTAGTCGGCGCACATGCGGATCAGATGAAAGAAGCTCAGCTCTTTGCGGATCTTCTTGAAGGTGCCCATACAGAAGACAAACGTGCAGGAAGAGAACCGCAGGATATTCCGGTTCTTCTCGCTCCGCCGACAGAGGCCGAAGCCGTTAAACTTTTCGCCAACACATACCTTGCTGTCCGTGTAGCTTACTTCAACGAGCTTGACACATATGCCCAGGTAAAGGGACTCGATACAGAAATGATTATCAAGGGCGTATGCATGGATCCGCGTATCGGTGGTCACTACAATAATCCTTCATTTGGATACGGTGGTTACTGTCTGCCGAAAGATACAAAGCAGCTACTCGCCAATTACCGCGATGTCCCACAGAACATGATTGAGGCTGTTGTTAAGTCCAATACAACAAGAAAAGACTTCATCGCAGACAGTATCATCGCAAAGAAGCCAAATGTGGTAGGCGTCAATCGTCTCACAATGAAGAGTAACTCAGATAACTTCCGCGCTTCTGCTATTCAAGGCGTCATGAAACGAATAAAAGCCAAAGGCATTCTGGTCATCGTCTATGAACCGACTCTTGAAGATGGCAGCAGGTTCTTTAATAGCCATTTCTCTATATCTTCTCAGGCATTTTATCAATACTCTTCTTTAAGTAATCCTGCATTTTCATTAATTGCGTTTGACATTCTGCGTATTTTGTAGAATCCAAAACACCTTCTACAAGTGCGTCTCCGCTCATATACCCATTTATGTACTTCAGCAACTTAAAAGAATCCGTATCCTCAAAGGCAAATAGATCCTCTGCATATTCTGGCGGTACACATGAATGAATCTCGTTATAGCTGGAGCTTAAATCCATCCCAATATCACATATAACCTTTTCAAGGTTATATCCCCTTCCGCTCTTTTGTCGACTTTTATTTGTCGCTGAAAGAGCTTCCGGCAGCCTGAGCAACATCTTTTCGATTTCCACAAGCGCCTTATTCATATTTGTGTGATCAATTAATGCCCTGCTCTTTTTGTAATATCTATGTGAACGAAATGCACTAATGACTGCGACAACCGTTGCAATGGCATTTATTATTGTCAATACTATATCCCACTTCATTGTTGAGCCGCCTCATATGCTTCTTGCCACTTTTTGTCCTTATAGTATCTCAGAAGCCTAACATAATTATCGTACTCTGTGGCCAGCTCTCCCGCATGTTCTTCATCCCATGCGAAACGGCCAACTGCACCGAGAAAGCCTGGTTCCTTCTTTCCCCAGTATTCTTCATCCATGAGAAACCTGAATATTGTGTCAAAGTCAAAGGTCTGATTGTCGTCTACGGTTTGACATATAAAGTCGAACCATCTCTCTTCGTCGCTGGGATGTGATGATCCTGTAGTTTTATTTGCTCCATTGCAGAAGCGCTCTAATTTCCTTAGTGCTTCTTTTGAGATATATTTCAGTGGATCAAATTCATCGGATTCAGGACCAACTATGGTAATTCCTTTTAACTCCTCTGTGTTAGGCTTAATAATTTCCTCATAGAACAAATCCAACACAGCATTGTACTCATCAATTGTTAATTGATTTTTCTGGAGGGGAACAATATTTCCTACTTTGAGAATTCCTCCTCTCCAAGCATTAATGCCGTAATAGATTGAAACTTCGGCCTGATTCGCTTTATCGCCCAAGTAATCAAATGCGATATAGTCACGCATTCTTTTTGATGTAGAATACTTCCAGTCTCCTGTAGCAAAAGAAGGCGCATTATTCTTAAAAGCATCAAAAGCAGGCTTATCACCCACAAAGCTCAACTCTTTATAAATGTGCATAAACGCTCCTTTAGGCTGATCGCTTCACTTCTTTATCCAATCAATCGGAACCAAGTTCTTATCTTCATCCCACCATGATTCAATAACATGGTCTGTAAAGGAAGATTCATCCAGTTGTGCGTGATCCATTATAATTATCTGCAACTTACTGCCCAGTGTAGAAACACAATCTGAAATGAAATCATAAATCATCCCTACAGCTTTCAAGTCCTTGTTCTCATCCTTGTGTTCCATCGACGGGAAGTAAACCTGTGATGGCTGATCAAGAAATAAGAATCCTGGAACAGGTCTGGAATGAGAAATGAAAAACTTATGTAACGCAAACATTGCTATAAGATGTACGCCAACCCAGTTTGACCCACTTCCCATTTGTTGAAGAGCAATCGGACGATCCTTATCCATGACAACTGTAGCCTTGCCTAGATCAATTCGATAAGAATTGCCTTGCCCCTCAAGCTCAAGTTTCTTAGCCCACTCTGTCATATCGGTCTGCATATTGGATAACGCAGACTCCACTCTTTCTGATGTATTTTCCCTATCAAGAAGCTCATCAAGTTCTGTCAATCTTTCTGATAAAACTTTCAACTTTTTATCATATTGTGAATAGTCTTCCTCTCTCTCAACGCTTTCTATCCATAAGCTGATCCTACCAAGAACCAATGCTCGTCTTGTGTTTAAATCACGTATGCTTCTGAGCCTTTCTTCACTTTCATAAATAGCCTGTATGGATGCTTCTACATCTCGCCGCCTGTTACGAATTGATTCCGCCATTGCTTCGCGTTCAGTAATATAAGCCTGTACCCTTGGTCTTTCTCTTGAAATCATCCCTAATGATTCATTGAGATTATGTATTGAAGCTCGCATTGCATCAACACCTGGCAATGGTGATTCGAGAGGTGAAGCGCAGAATGGACATTTTCCGGTTTCAAAATTTAGTTTTTCGAACAAGCCTATCGACTCAAGTCTCTTTACTTGATGGTTGACCTCATCACCATAACCATCAGTATACCCTTGGTATTTCTTTGCTTCATCAATGTCACTCTCAGCTAGACTTAATTCTTCAGTAAGCTTTCTATACTCTTCTTGTAAGTCTGTCATTTTATCAAGATGACTGGCGGGAACAGGAGCAGTAACCATCTGAAGCCCTTTGAGATAGTCAAACAAAGCATTAAAATCGGTTTGATCAACCTCAGTATCACTTGCCAAGCCGACACTTACCGCCTCTGATAGCAGGCTTGCCCCTCTCGTGGTACTCCTTCCGCTTATTTCCTTTGTATCTGCAAGAGCTCGGCTTATTCGTGTATATTCACGTCTCTTCTCTTTTCTTTCCGCTTCCAGTTCTAACGCCCGGCCATTAACAGCACCAAGAAAATAAGGCAAAGTGTCTTTAATTGCCTGAGTTACAAAGCTCTCGGCTTGTCTATGAAACAGATGACTCTTTGCTGCAATTTCATCCTGATTTTGGAAGCAATAAAACAAGGCATGACGTATATTGGCTTTAAGAGGCTCTCGCGTTTGCCCTTCAGGTGGGATATTAACGTTTTCTTCGATGCCAACTCTCTTACTCAGAACTTCCTCAACACTCGAACAGTTGATATTAGAAATGAAATCAGCCTTCTCAGGAGATTCGATATCTTTTCCTGTTTCAATATAGCAATCTCCTGTGGTCTGCATCCCAATGCCGGGATTTGCCCTTGCTACAAATACGCGTTCATTATCAAACTGAAGCAATAACCCAAACCATGATACATTCTCTCGTACAATGCCATCAGCTATATTGCAGTCTCTTCCACCCAGGCAATAATCAATAATATCACCAACAACAGATTTGCCAGACTTAGACTTGCCTGTTATGATATTGACACTTCCAAGATTGAATTTAATCTGTCTGCGGCGGCCATCATAACTGTATATGACCAATTCCAAAATCTGCATCATGGCCTCACCCCCAGACATGCATAGACGTTCTCAGTTGTCCCAGCTCCAATAAACCATCTCGCAACATGCTTTGATTTCCTAATGCATTGCTTTATTTCTTCGTTCAAATAATCCGCTTCACTCAATTTTCGTTTGCGAGGAGTCCTAATGATTTCACCTGTGTCTGTTAACTGTGCTATACCTGAGCATAACAGAAACTCAATAGACTCATTTGTAATCTCTACAAGCCCTTTGGCCCTTGCCGGGAAACCTATCAGTAATTCCTGATTAGCCTGTGTCCAGTTAAGAAGTTTGGTTACACTATTTATCTTTTCTCTCGTCCGTTTGTGTAGAACAAGAGGAAGAATAAGATAAATCAATGGAAATGGCATCGGTCGACCACTCTTGCTTTCATATTCAAATATTGCCGCATATAACAATCTCGAACAAAAAGCAGGATTCAGGAGATATTTTGTTTCTGGTGGTCGCTCTTCCCACTTGCGCATCTCAAACCTCCTCACACTGGTAATAGCATTTTGAGCCTTTCCATAAATTCTCTATGCCAGCCGATATCCTTTTTATCTGCAAGCATCTCGTAGCTTCCTCGCATTACAAATGGTTCGGTACACAATTTCCTAATTGGGATATCTTTACCCATTATTTCCTTGTAAAGTGCTTTCCCCTGTACAACAGGATCCCCATCTTCATCCATAAAGGCTTTGCATTGCTCCCACTCATCAATCAACCGTTTTTCATAGTCTTCAAGCTCATTCGGAAGAAGAAGTTCCTCTCGCGCCCAACTACTACGTTGTTGATAAGCTCTGTAATAATTTTTGATGGCTCTTCGTAAGACAGCATTGCCTTCTTCTATTAACCTTAACTGTTGTATGAATGTTCGATTATCTTGCGCTAATTCTTCATCACTGATTTCTTCAAGAGACCATTCTTCGATTGGAAGATTGTCATCCCGATACTGATCACCCACAGAAACGATTTTATTTCTTAGGGAAGTATAATCAATCATAGTATGGTCAGTTGATGATAGAGCTCTGACCGCTAGTGCAAACCACCAACCCTCAACCTGATTCATAACATTATCTTCATATCCTGGATAGCAGCTTAACCGAATATGCTTCTTAATTTTGTCGCTTAGATCCACGATATTCGGTGCGTTATCAACTATTTCTACTGCCTTGAACATCAAAGAAAGCGTCTTCTGATCAGTATTAAGAAATGCATCGTAGACTGTCTTCAGTTCTGTGTTTCCGTGTTCTTCGGCTACTTCTTTGAGAATCTGAACAGCTTTGTTTTCGTCCCGGCTTTCCTTCTTCAACATAGAAGCGGCAGACCCTTCACTAGCTGTCTGTGTGGTAATAATCAAAAACCTACAGTTGTTAAGCATATCAGGCTTGTCTTTCGTCTGGTCTAACCACACTTTAATTGTTTTCCACAGATCAACACTTCGATCAGTCAGACTCCCCGCTGATACATGATGCTTGTTTTGAATCATTTCTACCGGAGAGAAGCCGTCTTCAAATGCAATATCATCGAATTTCTCTATGCTGATTTTAAATGTTGGGTTTTCACTTTCTAAGAGCAGGAGCATAGCATACCGCACCTGATAAAGATATCCAATCATTTGACCAACTGCTTCATGTGTAGCCAAAATACATCTCCTCCTCTCGTTCACCTATGATAATCTCTAGAAATCTGTCCTATATGTTTAATTCCTGCTGAATACTCAACCTTGTCACCTATATTCCAGATAATAGCTTACGTCTTTCTTCCATGGACTAGAATCCCGTTCTTCATGAAATCTCCAGCGATTGAGCTGGAAGTGTTGGTTATTGATATCCATATACCTGTTGGAGCGTCTTTATACTTGCGAGCATATCGCTATCTTCGTTGTACTCGGAATAATCTGTTCTTTCAGCAACAGATTTCATTTCTCTGAATAGCCGTCTTTGTTCGTTCCTCTGATCATGTGCTGGGCATATTCAAGCCGGGCAAGAAGCAACCCAAAATATCCTTCTGGGAATTCAATTTCAGTTGGGTATGAGTTAGCCCAAGTCCTAGCATCTCCCAGCACCTTATCAGGCACTTTGCGATAGGTAGAAGAATCCAAGTAGGCAATTCTCCACACCGTAAGAACTGCCGCCCGAACATGCATTGACCCTGGAAAGTCTGCATAAATCTTCCTTACCTTCTCATACTCATCCGTTAAGAGATTTTTGGTCTTTGCATAATGAATCGAGTAAATGTTTGCATTACAAAGTGCGACAATATCAGCTATTTCGGCAATGTGCTGATTCTCATACAACTCTTCTACATCCTTGGTCAATTGCCTCAACGAATACAACTCATTCCTCTGAATCAGCGTGACCATATAGTCATGCGCCGTTTTCATAGATGTTTTACACAGCTCAAGAGGATTCTCATATCGTTGCAGCAACTCAACGGTTTTGATCCATTCCCTTCTTACATCTGCATTTCTATCGCAATACAACTTTGCATTGACCAAGTAGGTGTAGTTTTCACAGAGCACTTCACCAATTCTTTGATTATCCTCTTTCAGCCTATGACACATCTGGAGGAAAGTACTGTATTTATCAATCTCCTTCGCATTATGAAGACCGACAGAATACTCTTGAATAATGTCTGCAGCCTCATCACGGATCTTTACCAACCCTTCGAGGCTGTTCAGATAATCGATAAATCTAGACGCACTATCAAAAAGCCTGTCGATATCCTCCCGCTCGTTAAGTACAATAGAAATACGCCTCCACAATTCCATCTCGTATTTAGGAAAGCATGGATCACTGTCGATTAAAGCCTGTTCGACAGTTCTTATATCTTCAATCTTATCTATCCTGATCAGCAAGCTGACATAGTATTCAAAATAGTTGAGCATCTCATCTGGCGGAGTAACAGCCATTCGCTGGAATATAGCCTTATCCTTCCAGTCCTCCAATGCTCTTGTCAAAAAATCCGATAAACCAAGAATCGAATTTGACCTTGCCAGTTTTGTAAATCGGATGATATCCCGATCATTGACAACATAAGAGACAATATATTCTTTGATGATATCTGGAAATATTGGCTCTATGATCCAAGCATGATCAGGCAATGCCTTAACTCGTTCTATTCTTTCCTCACGTACACACTCTAATTCTTTGAGTTCCTCTTCCACCGCAATTCCAACGTTTGCCATCATCTGGAGATATACTTCGCGCGGATCGGCGTGTAACTTTATGTATGGGGTGAAATGGGCGAATCGATCATCTTCATCCATTTCAAGAACAGGAGTAACATCTTCCTCGTCAAGTCTACCGCTGAATGTTCCGGGGTGAAGGAAAACTTCTGCTAGGGAATCTTCACCATCATCTTCCACAAGTTCATCCATTTTTACAAACAAATCAGCAAAAACATTGTCAGCCCCAGGTTTTTCACTCTGGCGGTCAAAAAAATCAGTTAGATTTCGCTCATCTTCAAGCAAATAATTAGGGCATGCTGAACGGTACCTATACCGCCGCATAACATCCTGAAATCATAGTTGCTGTAAGCCTTTTTTTACATGGATATCGCCGGCTCATAAGGATATCCCAAAATGCGCAAATTAAAGAAGAGCTCCACCGCATCTTCTTTTCCATATTGAGGATAAAGATATCCATCCCGATCATGGATCCCGTAGTTATCTGCAGCTTTGCCATGATCAATGCTAAACCGAGCTTGCGTTTTCCGTTTCCGAATTTACCTTCGACAGCGTTGCGTTCCCCGAGTTCCAGCAGCTCCTGGCGTATTTCCTCCGCTTGGTTTTTGCCGGGACGCCCAAGTTTTGGTCCTGACAAGCGGATACCATGGCTCTTGCAGAATGCACGGTTGCTTTTGCTCCGGTAGATCTTATCCGCCAGAATGCGTTCGGGATAATGGCCGAAGCGACTGCGGTACATTTCGACAACACGTTCAAACTCGGATACTTCACCTTCATTGTAGGCATCAAATGAGAGTCTGTCGATGAAGGAATAGCCACCAACAACACTGACGGATATCTTCGCTCCGAATTCAGTAGGCGCTTTTGATTTGCCTCTTACGATCGGCCTGACCCATGGCTGTGACAGGCTCACAATACGATCAGCAATCCTGTGTGTTTTTGTATCCAGCATTTCTTTCTGCTGGCCATAGAACTCGACGATCGTGAGCAGGCGCTCCCGCTGGACGCGGAACAGACAGTCCAGTCCATATTCAATGACATACGCCTCGATATAGTTGAGATTACGGCGGATACACCCGAGCTGATAGCGTAGTTCTTTCCGGATCTTCTTTATCGACTTCCTGCGGCGTTTGTTGAGCTTCAGGAATCTCCGGCGGGCAGTCTCCCTGTATGTCCGAGGCTTTTCATTCCGCTCATTCAGTGAACCAAAAAGTTTCCAGTAACGGTCAAGTATGGTTTCTGTCCATCGCCGGGCTTTGTCACACAGCTCAAGATCTGTCGGAAATGCGATATCAGCAGGTGCACATGTGGCATCTATGATCAGAGTCCCTTTGTTTTCGGGCTCTTTGGAACCTGTGGCAGTACCCCCTCCGCTCCCGGGAGAACTGCGATCGTCATCGTCATCACTTTCGTCTTCATTGTCTTTTTTTGCGGATTCAATGAACGATCTTTCAATGATCCTGCTCATGACTTCTTCAGGAAGTCGCTTCCGGAATGTGACAAGAAGACTCGGGTCAAACGGCCTTTCGTTGCGGTATTCCTTATATCCAATGAAGTACTGCATGTACGGGTTCTCCGCAATCTGTTCAACCAGTTCGCGATCCGTCAGGTTCAGGCGGCGCTGGATATAGAGAGAACCAAAGGCAACTGATGATGGATATGCTTCCTGACCGGTCACTTTGTTTTTAAAATTACGCTGGTACTCCTCATCGACAATATCCCAGTTGATATGTTTTCTGAGCTGTACCCAGCGATTGTCTTCTTTCAAATGACCGCCGAAGGGGAGGATAAAATCATAGATGCTGGTCTGTCCATCATTTGTATTGCGATACATATCTGTCTCCTCAGATGCAGGATATTTGGTGTCTGAAGGCGTAAAACCCTGCATCTATTTTACCAGATATGTACTTGTAACTCATTGTTTTCCCCATATTTATGGGATTATCAGGAACGGAGTTTTCCGTTCAGCAAACACTAATTAGAACTGTACCTCCCAAATTATGATGTGGCTCGAAAACCATTGGCAACTGTGTGCAATACTGTATTGCTAATCAAGGAAAAATTCACATTACGAGCAAAGTGAAATAATCACTTCTTAATATGATTAGCTGATAGCCCCACCGAGTAATTATTGAATCTTGTATCGGCGATAATAAAGTGTCAAAAATTAAATTCCATTGTTCATTTCCATTCTTTTTTCCACAATATATTTATAGAGGGCTTTTTAGCCCCTACCTCGCACCTTGACAGCTGAATAACACACAGTCAGACTGTGGAACAACTGCGTTCTGATCTTTATCAGAATGAAAAATCTACCGATGAATGCCGGTGGATACCGTGAGCCTGTACGGGGACGCGATGACGTTTATGACCGAGCGGGAAATCCTTCAATGTACAATACCGTTTGCAGCGGGAATGGCCATGACCGGAGCTGTTCTGACAATGATACTTCCGCCGAGAGGCGGCCCGGCGAGAACCGCGGGGGGACGGGGAAATCCCTGATCCATGTACCG
>ODAI010931875.1_pt1 | contig 10173 bp, 4 predicted proteins | sample 1539321 | NCBI WGS metagenome assembly ODAI01 (sample SAMN02144231, study PRJEB22623) | gut metagenome | biome: sheep rumen | host: Ovis aries | place: New Zealand | reverse complement strand
CAGCTGCCGGAAGAAAGATTTCTGTTTTTCACGTCAATTTTACAATCATTGCAAAATCCATGGATTTTGTCAAGCTATTCGCAGTAATCGAAAGCCTCTCCCTGCTCCCCCCCTGCTCCTGCTCCGCTGCCTGCCTTGCTGCCTCCCTGCTGCCTTGTCACGTTTTGCTGCTTCGTTATACCCGGTGACAGGTCACACCCCGGCAGGGTTTATGAAAACAGTGCTTATCTCTTGTCCGCATTATTGCAGATGCCGCTCCGGCTCTGTGAAAACACACAGCCGCAGTAATTCTGGCGGTAGAGTCCGAAATCCCCGGAGAGCTCGATCGACCGCTTGTAGCCGTCCTTTTTCTTAAAATCGGAGGGAAGCCAGGTCACGCCGTATTCTTCCGCCATACGCAGCCCGATGGCATTGAGACGCTGCGCATCCTTGAGCGGGCTGATCGTGAGCGTGGTGGTAAAATAGTCAAATCCGCCTGCCGCGGCTTCTTCCGCTGTCCTGCGAAGACGTATCTCAAAACATACGGTGCACCTCTCTCCGCCCTCGGGACAATCCTCAAGTCCCTCGACGGCGCCAAACCATCTGTCCGGATCATAGGGTGCCTCCAGAATATCGATCTTCTTAGCCCGGGAAGTCGAGTGCATCCCCGCAAAGTCCTGCTCTTCCACCTGCCGGTTATAAGCCGCGATCAGCCTCTTTTCCTCTGCCAGCCGCTTCTCATACTCCTCTGAGACTGTAATATTTGGATTGTAATAAAAAACAGTCAGCGCAAAGTGCTCCCGGAGATATTCCATACAGTGGCTTGAGCATGGCGCGCAGCAGCTGTGCAGCAGTAGACGGGGCGCAGCTTTCCCGTCCTGCTCCCTTTCGATCCTGTCAATGATATTCTGCGTCTGTCGGCTGTAATTGATCTTGTTTTCCACTTATCTTTTCACCTCTGTGATGAGTCTTTACACGCATGTCCGCACACCGGAACATACCTTTTTCGAGCCATTCGGATTCGGGTCTGACGCAATAAGCCCTGTCTCCTTTTAGACCAGGGCAGAGGCGGCCCTGCCCCCTCTGCCCCTCTGCCCTCCCGCCGACAGCCGTCGGCCGTCAGGCGAAAAAAGCTTTGCAGCGGCCCTGCGATAAAAAAGCCGGGACAATGCACGGCACTGCCTCAGCTTTTTTATATACCTGTTTTATTCGGGCCTGCTGTTCAGCCACCCTGCTTTCAAACAGATGTCATCCATCTGTCGTTTCAATTCTCTGCCGGACGCAGTTTCTTATTTGAAGTACTTCACGCCGGCCTCGAAGAGACGCATGTTCTGGTCGCCCTCGATGTTAAGGTTGATGAAGCGGCCGCTGCGCTCGCAGTGGACCATCTTGCCGAAGACACGGCCGTCGGGGGATGTGATACCCTCGATCGCGGCGTAGGAGCCGTTGATGTTCCACTCTTCATCCATGGAGACATTACCGTCCGGATCGCAGTAACGGGTCGCGATCTGACCGTTTTCTTCAAGCTTCCTGATCCACTCGGCCGGAGCAACGAAACGTCCCTCACCGTGGGAAGCGGGATTCACATAGACACCGCCTGGCTCCGCGAGCGCGAGCCAGGGACTCTTGTTGGAAGTCACCTTGGTGTAAGCCATTTTGGAGATATGGCGGCCGATGGGATTGTAAGTCAGGGTCGGGGACTGCTCATCCTGTCCGGTGATCTTTCCCTGAGGGACCAGGCCGAGCTTGATCAGAGCCTGGAAGCCGTTGCAGATACCCAGCGCAAGACCGTCGCGCCTGTCCAGAAGGTCGGTGACCGCCTCCTCGATGACCGCGTTGCGGAAGGCTGTCGCGAAGAACTTGGCACTGCCGTCCGGCTCATCACCAGCGGAGAATCCGCCGGGGAACATGATGATCTGTGCCTGCGCGATCGCTTCGGCAAAGGCCGCCGCGGAATCACGGATGTTCTCGGGTGTCATATTGGTAAAGACGCGGGTAATGGTCTTGGCGCCCGCCGCGGTAAAGGCGGCTGCTGTATCATATTCACAGTTTGTACCGGGGAAGACCGGGATAAAGACGGTCGGCTGGCCGATCTTATGTGTGCAGACAGCAATCTGTCCGCCGGTATAGATCGGTGCCTCAACAGGCGAGGTATCCTTTTCAGCCTTTGTGGGGAAGACTTTCTCCAGCGGCTTCTTCCATGCGGCAAGCATCTCGTCCACGGAGATCTTTTCGCTGCCGAAGGAAAAGACGGCATTTTCTTTCTCAGTCACTGTTCCGATGACCCGCCAGTCGAATTCCTCCACATCGGAGAGGGAATCGAGGTCGTCGGGAGACATCTCGACCAGAATATCTCCCATGGCATTTTTGTAAAGTTCTTTCAGACGGAGCTTCTCGACGAAAGTAACACCGCAGCCGTTGCCGAAAGCCATCTTGGCAGCTGCCGGCAGGATGCCGTAGCAGTCAAGGGCATAGGCCGCACAGATCTTTCCTTCACGCATCAGAGTCGTGACAAGATCGTACATCTTCATGACATCGTCGTAGACCGGGATATCAAACTCATCTTTCTCGATCCGGAGCTGGACGAGGACATCTCCCGCTCTCTTGAGCTCGGGAGTCACGATATCCTGCGCCTTCGCAACGTCGACCGCAAAGGAGACAAGGGTAGGCGGAACATCGATGTCGAGTCCTTCCTCCCGGAAGGTTCCGGACATGGAATCCTTGCCGCCGATACTGGCAAGGCCATAGCCGATCTGTGCGTCATAAGCGCCCAGCAGGGCGGACAGGGGCTGGCTCCATCTCTCGGGCTCCTGCGACATGCGGCCGAAATACTCCTGGAAGGTGAAGTGAAGCTTTCTGTAGTCGCCGCCCTCTGCCACGATCCTGGACATGGACTCAGTGACAGCGTAGATCGCGCCGTGATACGGGCTCCAGGAAGACAGATAGGGATCGAAACCATAGCTCATCATGGAGACTGTATCTGTAGTGCCGCCGAGAACAGGCAGGCGGGCAGTCATTGCCTGGGTAGGAGTCAGCTGATAACGGCCTCCATACGGCATTGTGACTGTTGCGGCGCCGATACTGGCGTCAAACATCTCGACGAGGCCCTTCTGGGAGCAGACGTTGAGGTCGGAGACCGAAGCCTTCACAGTGTCGGCAAAGGAAGGTGTCTCCTGCTTCAGGGCTTCCGCGACCTTGCCGGAAGCGATTTTTTTGAAATAGTTGTCCTGTTCGGAGGGCATCAGGACCTTTACATCGGTCTCCTGGTGCGCGCCGTTGGTATCAAGGAAGGAACGGGCAATATCGACAATGGCCTTTCCTCTCCATTTAAGAACAAGCCTGGGCTCCTCTGTTACACGGGCAAGAGGGGTCGCCTCCAGATTCTCCTGGGCAGCATACTTGAGGAACTCGTCCTGATCTTGGGGCGCGACGACAACAGCCATGCGCTCCTGGGATTCGGAAATGGCGAGCTCTGTGCCGTCGAGGCCTTCATATTTCTTCGGGACCAGATCAAGGTTGACCTCAAGGCCGTCGGCGAGCTCTCCGATCGCAACGGAGACTCCGCCCGCGCCGAAGTCATTGCACTTTTTGATGAGGCGGGAAACCTCGGGACGGCGGAAAAGACGCTGAAGCTTACGCTCTGTGGGAGCATTTCCCTTCTGCACTTCCGCGCCGCAGGTTGTCAGAGACTCCTGGGTGTGGGCCTTGGATGATCCCGTAGCGCCGCCGATGCCGTCGCGTCCGGTGCGTCCGCCCAGCAGGATGATGACATCGCCGGGGTCGGAATTGAGACGCTGCACATTCTCACGCGCAGCGGCGCCCATGACCGCGCCTATCTCCATGCGCTTGGCAAGATAGCCGGGATGATAAATTTCGGAGACATGACCGGTTGCAAGACCGATCTGGTTGCCGTAGCTCGAATATCCGTCCGCAGCGCCGATGACCAGCTTTTTCTGGGGAAGCTTGCCGCGGATGGTCTGTGACACGGGAACGGTGGGATCTGCCGCACCGGTAACGCGCATAGCCTGATAGACATAGCCGCGTCCGGAGAGAGGATCACGGATCGCGCCGCCCAGACAGGTCGCCGCGCCGCCGAAAGGCTCAATCTCAGTGGGATGGTTATGGGTCTCGTTTTTAAAGAAAACCAGCCATTCCTCGGTCTCGGGGCCCCTGCCGTAGTCCACTTCGATCGGGACCACGATCGAGCAGGCGTTGTTTTCATCGGACACTTCCATGTCGGTGAGCTTTCCGTCCGCCTTGAGCTTCTTCATGCCCATAATGGCCAGATCCATCAGACAGACAGGCTTGTCGCTGCGGCCGGCATACAGCTCACCGCGGGTATCGGAATAGCTCTGCCAGGTTGTCTCGATGGGTGTGCGGTAATAGCCGTCTTCAAACTCAATATTTTTGAGTTCTGTGGAGAAAGTGGTGTGACGGCAGTGATCCGACCAATAGGTGTCCAGCACCCGGATCTCGGTGATCGTGGGATCGCGGTGCTCTGTGTCACGGAAATAGGTCTGGATAAACCGGAAATCCGCCCAGGTCATGGCAAGGCCGAGAGAGGAATACAGCTCCTGCAATGCGGCAGAGTCCATGCCGGTAAAGCCGTCAAAGACCTGCACATCATCGGGTTCAGGATATTCCGTGTGAAGAGTCGCGGGCTTGTCCATACCGGTCTCGCGGGAATCCACAGGGTTGATGCAGTAGGCTTTGACACTGTCCACATCCTCTTTTGTGAGGTCTCCGGTCAGCAGATAGGTGACTGCAGTGCGCACCACGGGCTTCTCCTCTTCATTGAGGAACTGCAGGCACTGCTCCGCGCTGTCCGCGCGCTGGTCAAACTGACCCGGCAGGGCCTCGACAGAAAACACGCTCGTCCCCTCGGGAATCTCGATCGTTTCTTTATATAACACATCCACGGGCGGCTCGGAAAAAACAGTGCGGCATCCCTTCTCAAAGGTCTCATCCGAGATGTTCTCTACATCATACCGGATCAGGATGCGGACTCCCCTGATTTTCTCGATTCCTAAAAAGCCTTCAATGTCCTCCTTCAACTGCCTTGCCGCGACGGCAAATGGCTCTTTCTTTTCGACGTATACGCGTCTGACACCGCTCATTCTTCTCTCTCTTTCCGGAGCACTGCATGCGGTCGGGAACGCCAGGCGGACTGCGTGACTTTCATATGTCTTTCAGCAGTTCTCTGTTTGCAGAAACGTTCCGAATGGTTTGTGCTGCTCCGTCACAAACCCTGGGTTGAAAGAGCCGCCTGCCGGGGCTCTTTCCGGATGCATATTTCCCGTTTTCGCGGGAATCTTTCCGGTTCCTTTAATGCTGCTTCTGTTTTGTATGTATGATCCCTGAAAAAATGAATGAATCTTCCGATAAACGGAACGTCATAAATCATTCATTTCCGTCACATTATAGCATAGGTTTTAAAAAAGTACAGAAATGTTCCCGCTTTACATGTTAAAATATTGTAAAGGCTTCCGGGACAGTAGACAACCTATAGAATTTCCGGAGGCTTTTTGTGCTTTACGAGCGGAAAGGCAGCGCAAAGAAGCTTTGGCTCATGTTCTGAATGGGTCAAATCTGAAAGCCCTTTTTGCAGACATAAAGCCTGTCACTTATCCACCGCACCGGTGAGGTGTCTGTCCGGCCGGATTGGGGCGGCAGGACAAAACCGGCCGCGTGCACATTCTGTACTGTTTCCGTGCATGCACTTTCATTCATTTCGTCTGTCGGGTGACGGAATGACAGAAAGCACATGCAAAACGTATCATTGACACTGCACTGCAGCAGGTCTCTTTGTCTAATGGGTGGGGCAAATCCGACCATATGCTTATGCAGCAGAAAGTGTGACGCAAAGATCGCGGCACACACCACAGAAAAAGAAAGGAAGGTAATGGGTTGAGCGCACTTACTATCATCGCACCCGTTTTCGGAGTGCTGGCACTTTTGTTCGCATTCTACCTCGTAAGTAAGGTCAAACGCCAGGATGAAGGCACCGACCGCATGAGGGAAATCGCAGCATTCATCCATGAAGGAGCACGTGCATTCCTTATGGCTGAATACAAAATTCTCGTTTTCTTTGTAGTCATTTTATTCGTCCTGATCGGCCTGGGCATCAGCTGGCTGACAGCCTACAGCTTCCTGATCGGTGCAGTCTTTTCCACAGCAGCCGGTTTCATCGGCATGAATGTGGCGACAAGGGCAAATGTCCGCACTGCCGCCGCAGCCAAGGACCGCGGCATGAACGCCGCCCTCTCCGTCGCCTTCTCCGGCGGCGCAGTCATGGGCATGAGTGTCGTCGGTTTCGGCCTGGTCGGCGCGGGTATGATCTATTTCGTCACCGGAAATCCCGATATTCTCTCCGGATTCTCCCTGGGAGCTTCCTCGATCGCGCTGTTCGCGCGTGTCGGCGGCGGTATCTACACCAAGGCTGCCGACGTCGGTGCCGACCTTGTCGGTAAAGTCGAGGCAGGTATTCCCGAGGATGACCCCCGTAACCCCGCTGTTATCGCCGACAACGTCGGTGACAACGTCGGTGATGTAGCAGGCATGGGCGCGGACCTCTTTGAATCCTATGTGGGCTCCATCGTGTCTGCCATCACTCTGGGTGTCGTCTACCATGAATTGAACGGAGCGATTTTCCCCCTGCTCATCGCGGCACTTGGAATCGCCGCTTCCATTCTGGGATGCTTCTTCGTCAAGGGCGATGAAAACTCCAACCCTCACAAGGCACTGAAGGCCGGCAGCTATTCCGCCGCCGTCATCGTGGTCATCGGCTCCCTTGCAATGAGCCTGTATTTCTTCCATTCCATCCGCGAAGCTTTTGCCATCATCTTCGGACTTGTGGTCGGCCTCATCATCGGTATCGTGACCGAAATCTACACCTCCGGTGACTACCGCTTCGTCAAAAAAATCGCGCAGCAGTCCGAGACCGGCCCCGCGACCACTGTCATCAGCGGTATCGCAGTCGGTATGCAGTCCACAGCCATTCCGATCGTACTGATCTGCATCGGCATCATCGGCGCATATCTCTCCTGCCGGCTGTACGGCATCGCCCTGGCAGCGGTCGGCATGCTCTCCACAACCGGCATCACGGTCGCGGTAGACGCCTACGGCCCCATCGCCGACAACGCCGGCGGTATCGCGGAAATGTCGCATCTGCCCTCCCGTGTCCGCAAGATCACAGATCGTCTGGACGCTGTAGGCAACACGACCGCAGCAATGGGCAAGGGCTTTGCCATCGGTTCCGCAGCCCTCACGGCTCTGGCCCTGTTCGTCTCCTACGCACAGTCGGTCAAGCTCTTTGAGAGCGGCATCAACCTGCTCGATTACAAGGTCATCGTAGGCCTCTTCCTGGGCGGCATGCTGCCCTTCCTCTTCTCTGCTCTGACCATGGACTCTGTCTCCAAGGCAGCCTACAAGATGATCGAGGAAGTCCGCCGCCAGTTCCGCTCCATCCCCGGAATCCTTGAAGGAACCGGAAAACCTGATTATACGTCCTGTGTGGCGATCTCCACGCAGGCGGCTCTTCACGAGATGCTGGTTCCCGGCGTTATGGCAGTTGTCTGCCCCCTGCTGGTCGGCATCGTTCTGGGCCCCACAGCCCTGGGCGGCCTGCTCGCAGGAGCACTCATCACCGGCGTCATGCTCGCAATCTTCATGTCCAACTCGGGCGGCGCCTGGGATAACGCCAAAAAGTACGTCGAGGAAGGTCATAACGGCGGCAAGGGCAGTGAAACACACCATGCAACAGTCGTCGGCGATACCGTGGGTGACCCTTTCAAGGATACATCCGGTCCCTCCATCAATATCCTGATCAAGCTCATGACAGTTGTCGCGCTTGTATTCGCACCTGTATTTCTGAAAATCGGCGGTCTGTTCTGAGGACAAGGGAAACTGCTCATTCCATGTGTTATAATAAATATCGGCAGCGGGATACTGTATTTTCCGCATGTTTGCGGCTGCATTTTCAGGCATTCGCATCTGCATGATCCCGCGCCCGTTTACACCGCTCAGAGAAAAGGAGATCCTATCATGCAAAACAATATGGAATTGATTCCCGAGTTCCAGACTCTCGTTGACAAGGCAAAAGAGCGCAATGCCGGCAAGCCCATGCGCATGGCTATTGCCGGAGCAGACGCAGAGAACATCCTGCAGGGTGCCTTTATGGCGCAGGAGGCGGGATTCGCAGAACCCATCCTGATCGGAAATTACAAGAAAATCAATCAGACGCTGGAAAAGCTCGGTCTGACGGACCGCAAGTTTGACATTCAGCCGGTCAGCAATGACACGAACGTCGTACAGTACGCCATCGAGATGATCCAGGCAGGCAGCGCCGACGCCCTCATGCGCGGCAATACCCAGACCCGTGACTTCCTGATGCCCGTTCTCAACAAGGTCAACCACCTGATCCGCCCGGACAGACTCCTGACTCATATCGTTATGATCAAGATCCCGACCTACCACAAGATGCTGGCCATCTCCGATGTCACTCTGCTGGTCAATCCCTCCATTGAGGAGCGCAAAAAGGTCATAGTAAACATGGTCGACGCTCTGCATGTCTTCGGCGTCAAAAATCCCAATATCGGCCTGCTCTCCCTCATTGAGAAACCCGCTTTCCACATGAAGGACACTGTCGAAGCACAGACCATTCTCATCGACCATCAGGATGAGCCCATCGCCGACTGCAACCTGGTGGGACCGATCACCTGGGATCTGATGCTCAACAAGGAGGCTGCCCGCCTCAAAGGCTATGACAATCCCGCCTGCGGCGAGTTTGACGGTGTTGTCGTCACCAATCTCATGACCGGCAACCTGATCGTCAAGGTTCTTGATACCAGCTGCGGTGCCTACAACTGCGGTATCCTCATCGGCGCCAATATCCCCGTCGCCATCACCGGCCGCAGCGAATCCGCCAGAGAAGCCTTCCTCTCAGTGGCGGCCTGCGCAGCTATGAATGCCTCCCCCAGACATAAGATTTACTTCGGAGAGGATCATATTCAGGGCGGAATCGGCCTGGACCATTGATGTTCCATTGAAAAATTCGATGTTCCGCTGAAAAACTTTTCGAAGAGTATTTTCCTCGAAGGTGTGTCGGTGTGTCGTAAAACCTGCTGCAGAACATGCAGCAAAAAAAGAACCTGCAGGCTGAAAAGCCGCAGGTTCTTTTTTATTCCATTCTTTCCTTTTATTGTACTTATTCCTTTTATTCCGCGCCCTCGTGTTTGAGAACGACAGATACCGTCTTGAGAAGAATCTGGAAATCCAGCTCCGGACTCCAGTTCTGAATATATTCGCGGTCGAGGCGCACGACTTCTTCGAAATCGGTGATCTCACTGCGGCCGCTGATCTGCCAGAGGCCTGTAATGCCCGGCTTGATACTCATGCGCACGCGATGGTGGAGATCATATTTTTCCCACTCGTCCAGAGTCGGAGGACGTGTGCCGACAAGACTCATCTCGCCCTTGAGGACATTCCAGAACTGAGGGAATTCGTCCAGGGATGTGCGGCGGATAAAATTGCCGATCCCTTTGGGCTTTCCGTTCTTGTCCTTTTTCTCACTGCCGATGATACGGGGATCGTCATCCATCTTGAACATCATGCCGTCCTGGACCTTGTTCTGGGCCATGAGGGCTTTCTTGCGCTCCTCCGCATCCATGTACATGCTCCGGAACTTATACATTTTGAACTGCTTTCCGTTCTTGCCGATTCTCTTCTGCGTAAAGAAGATCGGTCCCGGGGATTTGATGTAGATCATCGGAGCGATAAAGATAAAGATGATTCCGGTGAGGATACATCCGACAATACCGCCGGCGATATCCATGCAGCGCTTGAAAGCCAGCTCCCGGATCGATACGATGCGCAGGCTGTTGGTCAGCACCTTGTAGTTGCCGATCTTCTCGACTTCCTGTGTCCCCATACGGCTGTCGTTGAGGGCGGAGATGCAGTAATGCACCGTGATACCCATATTGAGAAGGTTATCCACCATATCCACGGGATAGGGCAGGTTGTCGGGCTGATACAAAAAGACCTCGTCCACCCAGTGCCGTCCGATATAAAAGAGGATGTTCTCTCCTCTTCCCAGGACCGGAATCCCGTTCAGATCCTTTTCGTCGGCAGAAGCCTGATCCATCAGGATGATTCCCGAGATGAAATAGTCGTGAAAAGAGTTGTCGGAAAGGTTCT
>ODAI010093811.1_pt1 | contig 10173 bp, 5 predicted proteins | sample 1539321 | NCBI WGS metagenome assembly ODAI01 (sample SAMN02144231, study PRJEB22623) | gut metagenome | biome: sheep rumen | host: Ovis aries | place: New Zealand | reverse complement strand
GGAGCGACGGGCGCGCGAAGTGGTTCTCCGTCCGCACTCCGGTCGCGGCTTCGAGACCGGCAAGGACGCAACCGCTCCCGAGCGTGACGAGCGCCGTCGCTCCCGCGCGGACCTTGTCGAGCAGACGCCGCCACGCGCCGGAGGTGTACGTGGAGTAGCCGCCACCGCCCGAGGGGAGGATGTAAAACCCGGAGTCGGGCCAGTCGCCTTCGGCGAAGGCGTAGCGGACGTCGAAGCCGGCCTGGCGCGAAAGGAGCCACGCCCCGAGGGCCTGCTTCCAGAAGTCCTCCGTTTCGCTGACGAGAACGACGGCGTCCACGCGACGCGGAGGCAAGGCCCCGAACGGAAGCGTTTTCAGGAACGCGCCGAAGTCCCGCATCGCCTCCGCCGTGGGCTTGGGCGCGCCGTCGGCGGTGAAGAGGCCGAGTTCGCACTCCACCGTCTTGCGGTTGTAGGGCGGAAAGTCGAGGTGGCCCTGGTCAAAGGCGCACCACCAGAGAAACGCGGGGACGCCGGCAGCCCAGCTGGCGAACATCTGCGCGCGCATCGCGGCGGCGGCGCGCGCATCGGCCACGATTCCCGGCCCCATGGAGCCTGCCTCCTCGACAAACGCCGGCCTGCCCGCGAGGTTGGCGTAGAACGTCGTCTCGCACGCGGGGTGGCACTCGTTGCGGAGCGTGTCGAACGGCTCCCGGTTGCACTCCGGCGTCCAGAGCGGATACGGATGCGTGGTGAGCCAGTCCACGAGTTCGCCCTGCTGGCGCATGTTCGCCCGCTCCCGGCCGCACGTGCTCACCGAATGCATGCCCGACACGACGGGGCGGGGGGGGTCGGCGGCGCGAATCTCCGACGCGATTGCGTGGATCCAGACCCACATCTGCGACGCGTCGGCGCTTCCCATGCAGTTGCACTCGTTGCCGAGATCCCACGCGGCGATTGCCGGATGGGCCTTCATGGCGCGCACGAAATGACGCACGAAGCGGCATTGCCAGACGATCGCCTCGGAGTCCGTGAGGACCTCCCGCGTTTCGAACGCGGGCGGCGCAAAGAGGCGTCCCGACATCCATCCGGTGATCAGACCCACGACGATCCGGATCCCGCGCTTCTCGGCGGCGTCGCAGAGGAAGCGGAAGCGCTCCATCATCGCATCGTCCACGCCCGCTTCGTTCTGCAGGGGTTCGCCGTTCTGAAGAAGCGACCGGAGCGTCCCGCAGCCGACGTATTCCCCGGTGAGCGGCTGGAAGTCCGGCCAAAGCGGAAACACGCGCAGAAGCTTCATGCCGTGGGAGGAAAGGAGATCGAGGTCGCGCTCGACCACGGCGCCGTCCCAGCGGCGCCACATGAACATTCCGGCATGGCTCGCCCAGTAGTTGCAGCCCAGGGCGAACCCGCCGGGGGCTTCGGGGGGAAAGGTGCGGTCGTTCTTCAAAATCGGGTCGTTCTTCATTTGCTTTGCGGGCGAAACGCAATGCGGGGATACGCGGAGTGGTCCTTCACGGTGGCGATGCCGGGCGACCATTCCATCCAGCCGTCGCGGCCCGCGCCGTCGTTTTCGTTGACCATGAAATCGAACGCGAAGCCGGACGCGGCGTCGCCGTCGGAGAAACCGAGCGCGGCAAGGGGAACGGAGACCTCGTATCGGGTGACGCCCCCGGACCGCGCGACGATCCCGGAAACCGGCGGCGGAAGCGGGGCGAAGCCGACCGGCGACATCCAGCAGTGCGCGAGCGTTTCGCCGTCTGGGCCGAGCGCGACTCCGAACTCCCAGCACCCGCGCTGTCCGGGGGAGGCTAGCGCGAACTGGATCGAATCGCCCTCGTAGAGCCTTTCGGCGGGCGCGACCGGCGAGTGGACGTCGTCCGCCACCTCGGCGACGATGCGCAGGGCGCCGTCTTCAAGCGAAAGCCATGCGTTCGCGGAAAGATCGTCCGGCCCCCGCCACACGCGCCAGGCGGTCTCGGGATTGGCCGCGTAGAGATCGGTTGTCTGGTCCGCGCGGGAAAGAACGATGTCGGGGGCGCGTCCGGCGGCGGGGCCGGGCGGAACGACCAGATCCGGCGCCGCGCTTTCCGCGAAGGGCTCGACGGCTGCAAGTTCCGCCGTCGTGAAATCCTGAAGCAGGAGCGACGCCGGGGCGGCCGAGACCGGGAACGCGACTTCGCCGCCGGAGACGGCGAGCGGGGAGACGTTGCCCATGAGATCGACGACGGACGCGCGCGCGGCGTCGGTGCGAACGCGGAGCACCGTCGGCCCCTTTCGGGCGTCGTCGTCCCAGCAGCCGATTGCCGCTACGGAGCGGCCGTCACGCGTCGCGCCGAAGCGGTAGGCGTGGAGTCCGCCCTCCTCGCGCTCGACGCGCTCGAAGTCGAGCGGCGCGTAGAGCGTCGAAAGCGCGGAAAACGCCGCGAACGTTTCGCGGGGCCTGTAGTCCGCGGTGAAGACGCCGTAGCCCTGCTCGGGGTCCTTCGGGTCCCAGCCTGTCGCCTTGAGGTTGTACCAGATGTAATCGACGGCGCCGTGGGCGCGGGCGAACAGAATTTTCTTGAAGACGGTAGCCGCCGCGACGCTCTCCGCGCCGTGCGTCGTCGTCATGGCCGTCTCGTTGGAATACCACGGCACCTCCGTGCCGGTCCGTTCGCGCATCGGGAAAAACTCGTCGAGGATGCCTCGCTCGTAGGTCGGAAAACCGCCGTGGATGTGGATCGGATGAACGTCGAAAAACCCCTTGCAGGCGACGAGGAAATTCTCGTGGAATCCCTTCATCTTCACCTGCTGGTTGTCGCCCGGGGCGGCGAAGCCGTTCGGGATGACGCACACTTCGGGGTTTCCGCGCTTCAGGCCCTCGAACGCCTCCTTCTGGAGCGCAATGGCGTCCGGGAGGTTCAGGATTTCCGGGGCGTTGAGGTCCCATTCGTTGCCGATTTCGTAATAGTCGATAAGCGTTCCGTATCGGGCGGCGAGACGCTCGGCGAACATGCCGAAGAGGCCAGGACGCGGGCGGGCCACGGCCCACGCGCGCCAGTCGGAGGCGGACTGTCGATCTTCCGGCGCGGCCCATCGGGGAGTCGAGTGGATGATCGCGTCCAGCGCGAGTCCGTGGTCGCGCAGTTCCTTCAGGACGGCGTCGGAGGCGGCGGTCTCCCAGCTCTCAGGCCCGTCCGGCATGAGGCGGGCAAAGGAAAATCCGTCGCAGCGCACGAGCTTCGCGCCCGCCGCGACGGCGGCGTCCATCGTGAGCTCGCGGTCCACCGGGGAGTAGCGCATCATGTGGTAGTTGAGGCCCATGCGGAAGCGCCCGCGTGGCTGGACGGGAGTCGCGGGATGGGGATCGACCCGGGCCAGCCGCGCCTCCGGAACGGCGCGCTCCACGCCGCCGCACGAAACCGTGCCTGCGGTGCGCCAGACGCCCTTTGCGAGACGCGACGCGTTGACCGGGACGCGCGCGCTGCCGCCGGCCGGGACCTCCGCCGAGACGGGGACGAGCGCGGTGCGCCCCGTCCCGTCGCGCAGTTCAACGCCGCCCGTCCACCGGATGCGCTCGCGCGAGGGATTGGACACGACGAGGGCGACGCGCTGCGCGGCGTTGGTGACAATCCGAAACGGATTGCCGACGTCGAAGTCGAGCCGGATCGCGTCGACCGGCGCCCGCCGCACGACGGATTCCACGCCGAGCACGTCGAACTCGATCTCGGCGTTCGGGTCGGGATCGGTCTTCCAGAACGAAATCGACGTGATCTGGAGCAGATGGTCCGCCGGAAAGCCGCACGGGATGCGAGTCTCGGTCCGCCACGGGGCGGAGCGCTCGACGCGCGTTTCGCCGGTGGTGATGTCCGTGATGTAAAGCGTCACCGCCCCGTCCCACGCCTCGCTGGTCCGGACCACGATTTCATCGGCTCCGCAGAACGGCTCGGGGCCGGGAAACGCAGTGTAGTTGAACCACGCCACGCGGCCTTTCTGCGAGATGCGCGCGCACCCGCCGGCAACGGAGATGTCGCCGTTCCAGATCGTGTAGACATCGCGCCCGTCGCGGAACCGAAGCGCCGGTTCCGCGCATTCGACGGTCTGCGGCGGGGCGTCCTGAGGGGCGGAGGGCGTCGCGCCGGAAAGAACCGAGGCGACCAGCAGCGGGAGCGGGGCGGTCATCGAAAAAGGATCAGGGTGCCCTGTTCGATGAATTCGAGGTCCACCGCCGCGGCGGAAATGCGCGCCTTGTATTCCTTCGGGGGAGGATTGCCGGCGGAATCGAGGAGCAGGACCGACTGCGGCGGCGTTGCGGACGTCGCCGCCGCAAGGTTGAAGAGCCGGATCACGCCCGTCGGCTTCCGCCCCCAGACGCCCGGAACGCGAACGACAAGCTGCGACGGGAATTCGACCGCGCCCGCGACGGCGAGCGGCGCGTCCCACGCGCCGGAGGGCGCGTATTCCCCGACGCGGAGCGTCGCGCCCGCGGCGGCGGAGACCGTCGCCGCGCCGACGGTCTCGATGCGCCTGGCTTCGAGAACGGCGACGCCCGACGCGGAGATCGGCGAGATGTTGAGCGTCGCGCCGTCGCCAAGCGAAAGCGTCTCGACGCTCGCCGTGGGCGACGCGCCGTCGTCCATCACCGATTCCATCTCGACCGTCGCCGTCGCGCCGGCGGGAACGGAAAGCGCGCATGCCAGCTCCGGCGCCGCGTTGTCCACCAGCTCGCTCACCGTGAGGTTCCTGATCGCCGTTTCCTGATACAGGTCGTTGTCCGACACGCCGGAAAAGCCAGCGAACGTGATGCGGCAGCGGTTTTCCATCGCGGCCTTGAACTCGGCGAGGACTTCCGCCGAGGTCGTATGGACGACCTCGGTTTCCTCGACAGGGAGCGCCGGATTGTCGGGCGTATTCAAGCCGTGGACGAGGAGCGACCCCTTGGCGTCGTACACGACGTCGAAGTGCGCCGTCGAATGCGGGCGCGGCACCAGTGCTCCGGAATGCGTGTCCTGAAGATGCGTAAAAGGCGAATTGTGATTGAATGCCGTCGAGTATTTGCGCCGCATTTCGATTCGTCCCGTGTTCCAGAACCCGTAGTTGAAGCCCCAGCCCTGTCCCCATTCGCTGATGCCGGCGTCGTATTTGCCCGTCCACCTGTTGTAGGGGGACGAAAGCGCCGGATCGTCCAGCCCAAGGCGCTGGAATCCGAACTCGACGCCCTCCGCGCTTCCGAGGTTCGCGCCGGGGGCGCCGGGCGCAGCCCCGAACTTGTAGTCGAAGGAGACCTTGACCGGCTTCGAGACGTCGATCACCCGGCGGCACGTGGCGATGCCGCCGGCGAAGTTCGACGCCGGGACGATCTGAAACGAGCCGTCCGCGTTGATCTCCGCCGCGTCGTCGCGGTTCGTGACCCCCTCGAACACCGAGGCCATGAGCCAGTTCCGGGAGTTGAACACGGAGAACTGCTCCTGGTTGTCGAGTTCCCGCCATCCGGCGGTGTAGCGCGTCGTGCACCAGCCCTTGAAGTTCGAGATGGTGTGCTTCATCCACGGGACCGTGGTCGAACTGGTTTCGGGCCAGTTGTCGGAGGCGCCGGCAAAGCCGATGTAAACGCCGTCGCCGGCGAGATCAAGGACGCCGGAAAGATCCTCGCGGAACGAGGCCGACTTGCCGTTCTGCCTCATGTTCGCCACAAGCACGCCGCCGCGGCAGGAAATCTCGAAATCGACCGGCTCCGTGAAGACGATGCCGTCGAGCGCCGTTTCGCGAACGCCGTCGCGGTAGGCGTAGCTCTTGCGCCCGACCCATTCGAAGCACTGCTCGCCGCCGTCGCGATAGGCGTAGATCGTGAAGCCGTAGGAGTTCGTCGTCATGATGGAAGACGACTGTCCGTTGTCTGGCATCAGGACATTGTGGACGGAGCAGTTCTGGAGGTAGAAGCCGAAATACCCGCTCCATGTCTGCCCCCAGCCGGCCGCGCGCCAGCGGGAATCGGAGGGAAGTTCGGGGACCCACGTGAACGAGACGCCCCAGTCGTCCGAGAGCTTGAACCTGCGGTCGAGAAACGCGCTGTGCGTCTGGCCCGGGTCGTCCACGAGCGCGAGATCGCCGTTCGCCGTCGCGTAGGGCGGAAGCGCGCTGTATTCGTAGTCGGTGCCTTCGGGAGCGAAAACCGGCCTTGTCGCGAACCGCGTCCCGTTGAAGCTCCAGGCGCCAGCCGCCGCGAAGCCGGGGAGCGACTCAATTCCCGTGTGCCCGACGAGCGACTGCGAGAGCGTCAGCGTTCCGCCGTCGGGCAGAGCCAGGTCGGCGTTCTGCAGAACGGAAAGCGCCGTCGGCGAAACATCGGCCGGGAGGTGGATCGTTCCGGCGAAGCCGGCTGCGTTCTCCACCTGCGCCGCCGTGGCGAGCGTGAGGTCGCCCGCGCCGACGAAGCGCACGGCGGCGTTGAGCGTCGCCGGCGCGGCGAAGGAACGCCCGGCGGGAATTTCGATCACGCCCGTGAACGACGACTTCAGCCGCTCCGCGATGCCGTCCGTCGCGATGATCGTGCCGGGACCCTCGACCATCCATTCCGCGCCATCAAGCACGGTCAGCTCCAGCGTGATCGGGAAACGGTGGAGCCCGCCGCTCCCGTCGATTTCGTCATCGACGATGATTGTGCCGACATAGTCTGCGGGAGGCGTGAGGCGGAAGAGGTATTTCCCCGCTCCCTGGTGTTCGAACTTCGCCGCGTCATTCGCGGGCGGCGGATTGCCGGAGTTCCAGTTGGCCCCGTCGGACCATGAAACTCCGTCGCCGTTTGCGTTCCACCACGTGCTGCCGGCGGCGGGCATCGCCGCAAGGGCAAAGGCGGACGTCACCGCAAAGCCTTTCAAGGCAACGGCCGTGCGCCGCGTGCCGTGCATCGTTGCGCAATCTCTTCTCATGTTTTCGATTCCCCTTTGTGAATGGTTTCAGTTGGGAATGCCGTCATCTGGATGCCAGAGTTCGGCACGACGCCGACAGTTTTCTGCCGACGGGGAAAATCGTAGACGCGGAATTGCGACAAGTCAATAGCATTTTACGCGGGAAAAAGCAAAAAAAACAGATTTGTCGCAAACTTTCGCAAATTATTTTTGCGACAAACCCGTTTTGGACCCGATTCGTGGCGTTTGCGGGCGCTCCGGATCAGGCTTCCTCGTTGACGACGAGCTGTTGGTTGTGCGTCCGGACCTGGGGTTCCGGCGGAAGCCGGCCCTCCATGCGCGCGGCAAGGAGAGCGGCCAGATCGGCCGCCGTGCGATCGGAGCGCTTGTCCATCGTGACGACGGGGCGGCCCTTTTCGAGTCCTTCGAACTGTCCGCCGCGCGTGTAATTGTCGTATCCGGCGACGAGAATGTCGTCGTTCGGCGCGAGGCCGAGATCGCGAATCGCGGCGATCGCGACGAGGGCCCATTCGTCGCTGATGCAAAGGACCGCGTCGAGACCGCCTTCGCGCCTGAGTTTGGCGATCGTTTCCATCGCCAGCGCCTTGAAAAACCGGAAGCGGCGGCTCCCGATGGAATCGCGTTTAAGTTTTTCGTCGGCCAGCACGGCGCACGGAAGCGGTTCGAGCCCCGCGTGGCGCATGGCTTCGGCGTAGCCCTCGATCCGTTCGCGCTCCCAGAACTTCGACGGCTCCGACGGAAACAGCGGCGCGATGCGCCGGCGGCCCCGCGCGAGCAGCCATTGCGTGATTTCGCGTTCGCCGGCGCGGTGGTCGACGTACGCGCGGTCGAACGCGCGCAGTTCCGGGGCGTTGCCGTAGACGACGGCCGGGATGCCCGCGGCGCGGCATCGCGCCAGCGCGGAAAGCGCGGCGGGCTGCTCGTTGATCGCGCCCGTCACGACCATCCCGGCCGGAGGCACGTGGAAAAGCTCGTCGAGCCCGCGCTCGGAAAGATTGTCGCCGTTCGCGATCGTGACGAATTTTCCGGCGGACGAAAGGCGCGGCACCAGTTCCAGCGCCAGATACGAATCCGACCAGCGCGGCGCCGTGGTGCCGCCGGAAAAACTGCCCAGCGCCGCGAGGACGCACACGGTGTCCGACGCGAGCGGAGCGGCGCTCGCCGCAGCCGGAACGAAGCGCTTGTACGATCCGGGACCGCGCCGCGACACGATGCGCCTGCGCTCCGCCTCCAGCAAACCCGATGCGGCCGTGTTGCGCGCAATGCCGAGCCGCGCCGCCACGTCGCGCACCGTCGGCACCGCGTCGCCGGGCTTCAGCGTCCCGTCCGCGATCGAATCGGCGAGCCACCGCACCACGCTTTCGCGAGGCGAAATCCGCGCCGAAGCGACCTTCCTGTGCGTTTCTTCCGTCATCGGGCCGCGGAGGTCAGGGATTCGACGCGAGGGCGAGGAGGGAGACGACGGCGGTGTCGGTCCGGAGGATCCGGGGACCGAGCGAAACGCGGCGGAAACCGAGCCGTTCGAACATCGCGCATTCGAACGGCGACCAGCCGCCTTCGGGACCGACGGCGACGAGCGCCGCGCCGCCGGGCGTCCGGCACGCCTCCCGGAACGCGCCGAGTCCGCCGCCGCGCTCTTCCGACGGGTGCGCGAAGAAGCGCCGATCCGCGGGATAGAGGGCGGGAACTTCGTCTTCGAGAAACGGCTTGAGGCGGCGCCGGATTCCGACCTGCGGCGGCACGGCGTCGCACGCCTGGGCGAGCCCTTCGCGCAGCAGCGCGCCGCGTTCCCCTTCCCGCAGCCACGTGCAGCCCCAGTACGACTTTTCGACCTTCTCGGCGGCCGTCACGAAAACGCGGGCGGGACCGAGCGCGGCGAGCTGGGGCCAGAGGCGCTTGAGGCACTTGGGACGCGGCAGCGCGAGCGCGAGGTCCGCCGGGCAGCGCGCGGGAGGCGGGGCCGGCGGGCCTGGCTCGACGACCACCTCGACTCCGGCGCCGGCGCCTTCGATCCGGACCACGCGCGAGGCGGGATGCATCGCGCCGCCGAAGCGGCAGAGGCGGACCGCGGAGCCCGGCGCGGCGCCGAGCACGTCGCGGACGTGAACCGCCCGCGCGCCGCGGAGCGCGACGAGACCGCCGGGCCGTTCGTCGCCGGAATCGAAGACGACGGCGTTCATGCGATCCACTCCGCCCGGAAGCGGCCTTCGCAGACGAGACGCGCCGGCCCCGAGAGCGTCGGCGCGCGGCACAGGCCGTCCGCGCCGCGCACGGCGTCCACGACGAGCGTGTCGCCGCCGCGCACCTTGACGCGGCACGGAAGAGACACGAGCCCGCTCTCGGCCGCCGCGACGGCCGCCGCGATGGCGCCCGTGCCGCAGGCGCCGGTTTCGTCCTCCACGCCCCGCTCGTACGTGCGGAGCGAAAGTTCCGACGGCCCGTCCACGCGCGCGAAATCGGCGTTCGTGCCGGCCGGGGCGAATTCCGGCGCATGGCGCACCGTCCGGCCCTCGGAAACGACGTCCAGGGCGTCGAAATCCTCCGCCGCGCCGTCCACGAACCGCACCGCGTGCGGCACGCCGGTGTCGAGCGCGCGGAACGCGCGTCCCGGCAGTCCGGTCACGGCGACGCGGCCGCGGCGGTCGCGGATCTCCGTCGCGTCCACGCGCACGACGGCCGACGCGCCGTCGGGCCCGACGGACGCGATTTCGGCACCGACCGTCCCGGCGTCCGAGCGAAAACGCGTCTTGCGCCCGGCCCAGCCCCTGCGGAACGCGAAAAACGCGGCGCACCGCGCGCCGTTGCCGCACATCCCGACGCGCGAACCGTCCGGGTTCCGGAACACCATCGAAAAGTCCGTCTCCCCGCCGCTTTCCGGCGCGAGCGCGATGAGCCCCTCGGAGCCGAGCCCGGTGTGGGGCGTGCAGAGCGCCCGCGCGAGACGCTCCCCGTCGCCGCCCCGGAACAAGCCGCCCGGGTCGGCGACGACGACGAAATCGTTCCCCGCCCCGTGCATTTTCGCGAATTCGATCCACGTTTCCATGCCCGCGATTCTATCCCACGGCGCGCGCGGATGCAATGCGCCGTCCTCGGGCGGTTTGCTTTTTTTCCGCCGCCGGCTACAATCGTTGCCCATGCCGTCCAGACTGCGGGGAAAACGGAATGGTTCCGCCGTCCGGACGGAATTCCGCCATGACTTTCCACTTGCCGACAAACGGGATTTTTCGCCGCGTCGCCGCATGGTGCGCGGCGCCCGCAGCGGCGGGCGCCGGCCTCGTCTGCG
>ODAI014582463.1_pt1 | contig 10174 bp, 4 predicted proteins | sample 1539321 | NCBI WGS metagenome assembly ODAI01 (sample SAMN02144231, study PRJEB22623) | gut metagenome | biome: sheep rumen | host: Ovis aries | place: New Zealand | reverse complement strand
TGTCAATATGTTACTCCATGATTCAGTAGATCCTGATGTTGATGAATACAGTTTCAAATCACTACCAACGGCCATCATTCGCCAATCCAATAACGAATCAATTGTTGTGCCATGTTGGAATGTAAGTGATGGTGAGTTTCCAGATGCTGAATGTAGTATAACATTTCCGGAGAATTCGGAAACCTTATCAGGGGTTATTTTAACTATTGGATCATCCCATGTACCAATATAAAGATGCTTAAGTTCTCCACCAGAACCATATCCACCAAAATCCATATTTTGCGATGTGTCATTAATATAATATCGAAGACCCATAGCCCATCCTAAAGAAGGTGAGCCGTGACAATCGATACCATTCGTATTAATTGATGTGTACCTACCGTCAGCATCTGCTTTAGGGAATGAAAGGGATACATTGTTGTCCATTGTACCACCGGAGAATGGTACATATTCACTATGGGTATGAGTTGTATCTGACAAAGTTTTCCACTCAGTCCAACCGGTTGATGAGGTTCCACCGTTATCGTTTTGCCTTACCAGCAGATTACCAGAATGCACGGTTAATTGGAATTTATCCTTACTATCACCTATCTGAAGACCTACCCAGTCTGAACTACCCCAAGGATCACCTGAGCCGGAGAATGAGAAACTTCCTGATGAACTATTCAATGTGGATGATGTGACATCTTTATGCACCAGAATCTCATTGCCATCTATATATCCATGATCTTTTGTTATGTGTAGACCGACTTGTCCGTCCCATGGATTAGATGTAGTTTGATATGGAAGTATTGTAATAGATCCCTTTGTACCAGGAGTTGTACCATTATACTGATTCCAATAACCGATCTCGGCACCATATGTTCCCCAGGTATCACCATATGACCATATTGCAAATCTTGCATAGTTTGATTCATTACGGGTAGGCTGTTTAAATGCGTTAATTGAAGATGTCGTGGATCCCAATGTAACTGTACCAGTTAACGTTCCACCTGATAATGGTAGATATGGATGAGAATGATTTCCTTTATCATATGCAGTCTTAACCGCATTTGCAGTTGCCGCTAATCCGGTTGATGTTGAATCAACGCCGTTGTATAGTTTTGTGATACCATACACACTTGTGGATGCTGTTGGAACTGTTGATGTGGTACCACTTCCACCAGCTGTCAATGTTGTAACCCATGTATTATTATTGGAACCGTATGCACCAGATAGACCATACTTTGTGTCTTGTCCCGGTATACCCAATGCAGTGATATCCGACTTAGCAACATCTGATGATCCTGTAATATGGCCATTTGCATCATATGCTATTTTCTTAAATGCATTAGATGTTACAGCAGTAACAGAATTTGAATGTGATATACCGAGTCCGGCGTTGATGGTTGTACCATCATCACCACCAATTGTTATTGTTTTCGGTGTTACTGTTATACCCGATGAGCCGGTAATCATATTATTGGTTAACAAAGAATGCCATTGACCCCATGTGTCATCACTTTCGCGGAAAAATACACCGTTATTTCCACCAGCAACGAGTTGAAACTTATCATTGGTAGCATCCGATTGTATACCAACCCAATCAGCATTATCTGTTCCACCAAACAATGAACCACCTTTGAAAAAGAAGTTTCCACTTGTGGAATCAAACGTTGATGCTGTTAGTGTTTTCGATGTTAAATTATCATGTGAATGGGATAATGCAGCATACTTAGACGACAAAGCAGTACCATTCTCATAGAATGATGTTGCATATAATGAACCCGCTGTAGTACCGAGATATACACCAGTGTCCGCAATACTTGTTACGGCTTGAGCCGTGTTTGTCGGTGTAGTTGTTGTTCCTAACAAATACGCTATGGTTGTTTTTCCAAGTGTGACATTTACCTTCGTATCAGTATTCGGATTCGAAGGCATTGTCATCGTTGTTGTTCCTTTTGCAGTTATATGACCTTGTGCATCATATGTTACCGATGGTATTGTAAAAGTACCACCAAACGTCAATGTTTTTGAATCATCACCTTTGGCAGTTCCTGCAGTAACACTGTTTGAATGGTTAAAAGTTGTACCAGATAATGACAAACCCGTACCAGCCGAGTATGTTGTTGGCGTTTGAGGTGTGGGAGCATAGATTTTCGTATCACTACCATTCACTTTAACAGTTGCAATATGAGTTCCTGTTGATCCATATACTGCAGTAACAGATGTTGTACCAGTATTCAATACCGTACCACTTGTAGCTGGTAATGTATGATCAACATTAGACGATGTAGAAGCACCTTTTATAGTATGATACGCAGTGCCAGGAGAATACAGTCGTACGAGTCCTTCCTCATTGTTGGCTGTACCCGATGCAGTTGCATTTCCTAATACTAATCTAGAATTTCCCACGGCCGAAGTTGTACCGGGTGTATGTAAAAATTTCATTGATTCGAATATGTCAACACCTGCAGTTGCAGCACCAGTCATCAGTGTTGGATAATATGTTGCTGCGGCAGTTGATTGGGCAAGTTTTGTTGATTTGACTTTTTCATCCGTGTTGGAATCAGATGCCCAATATGTCGTGGTACCATTACTTTTTAAAACCTGACCATTTGTACCAGGACCATATGTGGTCCCACCGGATGTTGATGGAGCCCATATTGTTGTCGTTTGCAATGTATCGGTCAAAGTGGTATCGGTTACCCTAAGATTTCCTGATACAATGCTATCTTTTAATTGTGCCATGTTTTAAAGACTCCTCTCATATTTCTATAAATGCATACGATTGTATGTTACCGTTTTTATGTATTTTACATATGTCATCTATCTCAAACATGCTGGAATTGTCAGCCACATATATTGGATCTGTTGATGCTGGCACCCAAGGTGTCGGAACCGATCCTTGTTCTATCTTGAAATTGGTAACAGTAATAGCGCCTTGACCCGACGCTATAATTCGTGCCGCGTCATCCATAAAACATCTATAAACTGTTTCGTCTCCAATGGTATCGGCAGTTTGCGTTCCATATGTCATGGTAAATGTCATACAACATAAACCATTATGATTTAATTGCAATATCCCCATCGACGTATTGCTTTGAGTAAATAAAGGAAAATTATAATAACTTCCAGACAGAAGCCCACTTACCTGACAACTTATGGTGTATTGTTCATTCTGTACAAGTTTCTCTTTTAGAAATAATCTAAAATATGTATCCGCGGCTTCCGCGGCAGGAATTATAATTCCATAATCACCGTAGTATTTAGTTCTACCACTACTCGCCGTTGAACCCGGTGCTCCTTGTCCTGGAGAAACATATCGACTCAGCAAATTCGGGTTAGCATAGCTAGTAGATGTAACAATACCCTGTTTAGAAATATTTGCCATATTAACCCTCCTTCATTTCATATCCCAACATGGAACCGTTTTTGGATACGCTGGCAGATACTTCATATAATCGTTTAACATCATCATCCGACAATGCTGTTGCGTATAAACGAAAATCAGATATCCGCCCTTTGAATCTGACTGAGCTAGTTCTACTATCAGTACCAATTCTGAAGTTTGTAGCAGTAGCCGGAATACTACCACTCAGTGTAGTAGTTGATGTATCCTTCAATACTCCGTTTATATAACCTTTGACCGTATTGCCTGATCTGGTTATTACCAGATGAGAAAACTCATTTGCAGTTAATGATGTATTTGCCAAAGTTATATCCGGATTTCCATTCCAATAGAATCTAACTTTTTCAGCAGTAGTTTTTTCTATATTGAAGAATGACCCGGTCAATCCATGGTTTCCAAATAAAATGGACCTATCCCCGGAATCGGAATTATATATCCACATCGATAATGTGAAGGATTCATTTAATACAGCAGGGAATATAGCACTATTAATATCGATATATGTAGAAGAGCCATCGAATACAGTGCTATATGAATATCTCGAAGTCGATGTTGATACTGCGAGGCTTCCATTTCCAGTACCGTGATTATTGTATCCAGAACTATCCACGATACCGGGATCCGTTCCTATATAATCATATTCTGGCAATATATTATCATATCCTTCAAGAAGATGTGGACAACAGAAATCGATTGTGATTGGCACTCCCGCTTCAGCACTCGGCGTTTTAAACGAAGTGAATATTGAATCGGTTTTATCCGTAGTGACATTTCCTTTTCTACACTGACCAACAATGAACCAATCATCAGTATATTTCTTCATGGGTATCTCGGTCCATCCTGATATGTTGCTTGCGGTACCACCAACAACTGTATCGGGATGGGATATTGGTTTACACAATATCCAGAAACAGTACTTGGTATTTGCGAGGAATGTCCTACGGAAACCCATGATGCCATGGTTGGCTAAAGATGTTTTAACGTTGTTCAATTTTGTTGTATCAGAACCCGGGGTATAAGTTAATCTATATATTTTGCAACTATTATATGTTCTACCAGTATTGGCAATGCTGGCAGTAAACCCAGCACTTGCGTAGTTATTGTATACACTGTAGCTAACGTTTCTGGCCAAATTGCTAATTGACGATGGGGTGTCTAGTTTATAATGAACGCATAAACCTTTAGCTATCTCTGCTACTTCAACTGGTGATAACGCATGATCATATACGCGAACATCGTTCATTTTTCCTTTATAAAGATAATGATCATTTACTGTCGAATTGTTTGGATCTCTTCCCACGAATAATCCATTAGACCATGAAGATGCATAAGTGTATCCGTCTGCGTAAGACACCTCTTTTTTCATGATACCATCGACGTAGAATTGTATCTTGTTTGTATCGACATTATATATGCCGCATACATGATGCCATTTCCCGTCATTCGTTGCTAGTCCCGCACTACATGCATATGTTCGTGATGAATTGTATAATGTTATATAAGTATGAGATGAGTCACCGACATATATTCGCACTCCATAACTCAAACTTATGACACATGTATCTGTTGCTGTCGTTTGTATCCATGCGCATATACTAAAAGAATGGTTGTTGATGTGTTCAGCCATATAATTTCCATCAGCATGATATATACCAGTATTTGTTGCCGTACTATTGAAAGCATAACATTGTCCAAGCTTACCAGAATTATCTACCGTAATAAAGTTTGTGTTCGATGGATAGAATTCTGCTGTTGAGTTCCACACGCCTTTGTTTTTTGTATGACCTGTTAATGGTAACCATATCTGAAGACTCATTCAATCACTTCCATTTCTTATGTGAATACGAAATCTAATGTTTCTGTCGTGGAATTGTATTCCATTGTACAAGATCCGCCACCGACTTGGACCTTCTTTGTTGTAAGAACACCACTGGTTGTATATACTTCGTTATCCGAATATGTTTGTGGGTTTGTAGCCTGTGATGTTGCACCTATCAAATATATTTTTGAAGATGTATCTGTTGAGCCCGCGGTATTCTTTGTATCTGGAGGTGTTGCCCAGTTTCCAGCGTTATTAAGATATGTGGTAGTGGATGAACCAAGTTGAGGACCATTTGTGATCGTATTCGTACCATTCCATTTTGTAAGATAACCCGAGGTACCACTGCCAGTTACATTATTTGATGGAACTGGATTTGCTGGAATTTTTCCACTTATGACACTCATGCCAGTAACATGTCCTTTTCCATCCGTGTTCAATGTTACACCCTTGACAACATCTATACCCCATGATGCGGTTGCACCGGAAGCACTCGCGGATTTATCACTTCCAGATTCGGTAGATGGAGTGTAATGATTTGCGGATGATGTTACCTTTGTATCATTATCAGCAGGGGTTGTAAATACAAATGTGCTGCCACCTGCTGTCAACTTGTATTTTGTACTCGCTGAAAGAGCAAGTTGATTAGTTCCACTATCAGTTGCAATAGATAATGGATGGGTATGTCCAATTGGTGAGTATACAGAATCTGCTTTACCTTTAACATATGACCACAATGCAGACATTGGTCTTCTATGATATGTTGTTGTAGTTGTACCACCACCGACATATTGAGATATATAATAATCTGCATCGGTTGGTGTTGAGGATCCTGTACTCAGAAGGTTAATTGCTGCATTTACACCAGCTTGAGTATTTGGAACATAGTTCAAAGCAGGTATATCATCTGATGTTACACTATCTACATCTGAAACATGTCCCGTTGAATCAACTGTTATTTTGTATAATCCAGATGGTTGCGATGCATGTGGTGGATGTGTGTAAACAGTTGTATCTACACCGTTTATTTTGATTTTTCCATTTGTAGACGATGCTTCTACCGGTACAAGTGTTTTCCAATCGGTCCAGTCTGCCGTACTAGTTCCACCAGAGTCATTTTGCCTTACCAACAGATTGCCGGAATTCATAGTCAGTTGGAATTTATCCTTACTATCACCTATCTGAAGACCAACCCAATCGGTTCCGCTCCAAGGCTCATTTGAACCAGAGAATGCGAAATCTCCGGCAGTTGAATCAAGTGTTGAGGAGGTAACTGTCTTATGATCCAAAAGACCTGGATCACCTTGGTCTCCCTTATCGCCTTTATCTCCTTTGGCACCTTTGAGGTTTTTGAATGCAAACGCAAATGAACGAGCGGATGCTGTTCCTCCAGCAGTAACAGTGACACTTGGTGTACCAGTATTTGCATCAATAGTGGCAGTTGCACCGGTTATCGTAGCATTCGTTCCAGGATCACCTTGTTCGCCTTTGTCGCCCTTATCACCTTTATCACCTTTATCGCCTTTGGCACCCTTTACACCACATAGATTCGTTCCGTCATAATAAAACAATGGATGTTGTGCAAATAGAGCCAACTGATATACACTTGTATTGTACATGCAACCAAGTAACAGATAATATTTACCTGATACAAATGTTTGTGTCAAACCGTTCGTGGTAATTGATAACGTTTCATCCGAATTAAGTGTACATTCGAGATACACCGGTTTATACTGTGTAAATCCAGCGGATGTCGTTTTGTTACAGCTATATCGTAGATCTAAACTTGGATACTGTTCATACAAAACATTGTTTGCTATTGCAGTTCCATTTGTATATGTCGAGTTCGCAGAGTTGTACATTATCACGGCAGGATACATGAATTTTGCAGATGTATTGAAAGCCTTAGATGTACCTGTTCCCGAGGTTGTTGTAAACGATTGCATCCTCTGATTGTTGTCAAGTGCACACAGTGAATAATTGAATACACCAACTGTACCAGCATATATTCTCGTCTGTTGAGATGTACGATCATAATTGTTCGTATCGAAATCACCGACGATTTGATAGTTCGTTCCATCATATATAAAATAAGTGTATCTATTTGCTGATAATTGTGAAGCCCAACCAAGATTCGCATTTCTATATTTAATTGGTTTAGCACCAGTTCCATCAACGTTCAATGTCAATGATGCAACTGCAGCGGAATTGGTATAAGAAAACTTAACAACAACCCATGCGCCAGTGTATAATTTAAAATTCCCTATAGTAACTGTCTTTGCTGCGGTCGCAGCAGCATCAGTACAATTACCAACATGGGGAAATAATTCTCTAACATTATATTCCGCTCCGGATGGTAATGTTACCTGAGAAATATAATTTGCCATTGTTAAAACTCCTTTCTTATGTTATAGGAAAGCTTACATGAACGTTTGACTCGTGTGAATAATAGTAAAGAATATGTGGGGCTTTACGCCCCACATAATTCAATACATATTGCGTTAAGGAGTATCCGGTGTAACAGTAACAGTTCCTGCCGTACCAGTAAAGGTTGGCTGAGATACAGAACCGGATGCAGTAGTTGTACCAGAAAGCTGAACTTTTGTACCAGAGAATGTTGGTTGTGAAACTGTACCAGCAGGGGTGTAGTTTCCGTTAGCATCAGCAGCAACGGTGATTGCAACTGTGTCTGATTCGCCAGTGAACGTTCCACTGACAGATCCAGCAGGTGTGTACGTTGCTTCTCCAGAGGAAGCCGCAGATACTGTTGCTGTCTTATTTGTATTGGTAAATGTAGTAGTATATGTCTTTGGTACTGCGATATTACCTGTAACAAGACGAGCACCATCACCGGCGAATGTTGGGTCAGTTACACGCTTAACAGATGTGGCAACTGTTTGTGCTTCACCTTTTTTGGGGGGCGTTCCTGCACTCCATGCGAATGTAAGATTCTCCGTACCAGAAGGAACTGTCGCTGTCCATGACGGTGGTGTACCAATTTCGGTTATACTATTGACAGTTGTTGTGTTCAATTCGACAGCAGTACCACTTATTTGACCAGATGGAGTATAAGTAACTTCACCAGAAGCGGCTTGTGATACAGTGGTTGTTTTGTTTTCAGTAGAGGCTGTTGTTGTTTGTGCAGATGTTGGTACGGAGATATTGCTTGTGACGAGTCTAACACCTGTGCCCGTAAATGAACCTGAAACAGAACCAGTTGGTGTAACTGTACCAGATATTTTAACCTTAGTACCTGAGAATGTTGGTTGTGAAACTGTACCCTTCGGTTGATAGTTTCCAGAAGTGTTATCTGCTGCTGTGATAGTAACAGTTGATTGTGAACCTGTGAATGTTGGTTTGGACACAGTACCAGCGGGTGTAAACGGACCAGAAGCAGTGTCAGCAAATGCAAGATCACCAAGTCCTGTGATATCACCGAACTCACGCCATGCGGCTCCATCAAAGATAAATTCGGTAGTACCCTGGATAACAATGTCACCGGCTGTTGCAGTAACACTCTTTGTTGACGCACCGTCTTTCACAGTAATCGGGTTTGTTGTATCTCCATCAGTGATCTGATGTGCCGGTGCATCGGCAACAACACCAATGAAGTTTACTCCGCCTTCAATGAGTTCATATATAGCGGCTATTTGATCTCTAGACCAACCGTCTTTTATATCATACGTCGTTCCGTTGGGTAACGTAACTTGCGATATTAATGGATTTGGCATATTCATTACCTACCTTTCATTTATGAATAATAAAACTCTATACGTTCAGGGTCAACAGTTTCACGAACATCGATTTTGTTATCATGCAAGAATTGAACATTTTGCTCTAACCGTTCGATATGTTCTATTGCTTCGTTAACTTTCTCGAATGCAGTATCATATGTTTCACCGTCTTTGATCAAATTTAACTCTCCGGTATAATAAACGTCAGTATCAAATATCACAGGAGTACTCGGGTCCAATGCAGTATAGTGTTTGTCATACCATATTGTGCTTACAAATGTGTCACCAGGTGAACCAAGCACATAGTTGTCATTCATGTATTTGTAGTGTTTTGTTGGATCCCAATTGGCAGGTTCTGTAGTTATTTCATCATACAATAATCTGTAATATTTATACCATGTATCATCCCAATCGGATGGTTTGGTATGTAATAATACATACGAATCCGATGTGTTTACTCTGACATATTGTTGAACGGCACTATCAACGGTGATTGCATTATTAGAATCAAAATGTAGACCATCACCGAGTTTGGCTTCGATAGTATGTCCGTCTTCGGATACAAGATACAAAGCTATGTTAGAGTATGTTAAAGTGTCACCAGCCGTCTCAACGCCAAATCTGAAACTGAGAGATGTTGTTGCTTCAGCTGTCGTAAATTCGAGATACTCATTTAAAGATTGATCCACTTGGTGCAAAGGTGTGCTTCGTGCATTCTCAAATACAAATATACGACCGCTGATTGAACGATCCGAAGACGTCCATGTCAAACGGTATTTTTTATTTCCAGTAACTGGTGAGAAAACATATACTCCACTTACACCCTGATCCAAATTATATGGTTCAGTAAAACAATCGTTTTCAGATGCAGTTATCGTGAAGCTGTTATCGTTGTTTTTGACAATAGTACCACGACTTACTCCGGTTACGCTATTGATGAAACTTGAATAAGAGAATGGTTGTGCAATAAGGGTGCTGTCAATATTAATACCTCTTCCAGCAGTATATTCTTCACCACCACCGCCGCCTGTAGCGGAGAGGACACCAGTCACTGGATCAATCGTGAGATTATTACCAACCTTAATACCGCCAAGCGTTGTATCTGAAGCTATTGGTAATTCATATGTAGGAATAGTTAATGTCTTATCAACGTTATCACGATAATGGAATGTCAACTCATTTAAAGCATTTGGGTCTTCTTGAGTAACATCCAATACACCATCGTTATAG
>ODAI014527706.1_pt1 | contig 10174 bp, 6 predicted proteins | sample 1539321 | NCBI WGS metagenome assembly ODAI01 (sample SAMN02144231, study PRJEB22623) | gut metagenome | biome: sheep rumen | host: Ovis aries | place: New Zealand | reverse complement strand
TACGTCGACCGCTTCAACGATGGCCACGGCACCCTCGAGCGCGCCATCAAGCAGAGCTACTACCGCTATAAGGAGATCATCGAGAGCAACGGGGCCGGGCTCGAATAGAGGCCGGGCCCGTTGCGAGCGCCCGCCGCGGGGCGAGTCGCGGAGCGCGAGCGCGGCGGCTCCCCCAAAACGGGGCCGGGCTCGAATAGGGGCCAGATAGAAGCTCAACACACAACCTCATGAAAGAGCGGCTCCGAACTGGGGCCGCTCTCTTATTCTCGAGACCGAGCTTCCACACAGCCATCATTCCCAAGTTGCGCAACACGGGACGCAAGCCCTGTCGTATGCTATAACCACGAACTTTACGCTTGACTACATTCGCCAAGCACGCGCTAACGAGGTGTCCCATGAGCACGAACAGCCGCCCCCGCAAGCTCTCCCGCAACCTGCTGACCACCCTGCTTACCCTGTCGCTTAGCCTGCAGGGCATGCCCACGATGGCACTTGCCGAGATAGCGAGCACAGACGAGGAAGCTGCCGTCGAGCAGGCAGCAACTGACGCTGCAGATGAAGTCACCGGCATCGCGGAAGACGATGACCTCGTAGCAGTCGACGCGCCTGAAGACAACACGGACATAACCCTCGCGGAAGAACCCGTCTCCCCCACCGCAGACGAGGCCAACCCGCAAGACGACGCGGACGAGACCCTTCCGGCAAGCGAGACAACTCCCTCCTCCGACGAGGAGACCCTCCCCGAAGAGGCCCCAGCCCAAGCTCCCGCCGAAACCCCGGCCACCGCCCCTGCCGATACCCCCGCAGACACTCCCGCTCAGAACGAGCAGCAGCCTGCCGACGCCCCGGCCCAGGAGGAAGTCGAAGTCGAAGCCCCAACCGAGGACGACTTCCCTGGCCCCGCCCGCGCCACCGAGATCATCAGGAAGCGCCTGACCACCTCACGCGAGGCGCGCAGCAGCATCTACTCCTATACGCTCGACCTCGCCAGCAGCAGCTGGTACGGCCCCATCTACCTGTGCAGACCGAACTGGGACTCCTACTGGAATAGCAGCGATCTGAACGACCTCAACCCCGACAAGTACACCTTCACCACCACATCCACAGGCAAGGTCACCATCTCGGTCCAAGCCATTGACCAGAGTGGCTATACCACCAACCTCCAGTGGTTCGTCTTCGACCCCAGGGTGGGCGAATGGGTCAGCTCCACGCACTATATAACCAGCCCAGACGGCGTGACGTCGGAAACCATGAGCCTCGCCGCTGGCAGCTACGACGTTTACATCATCGGCAACACATCGTCGGGCGGGTACTACCAGATCCGGGGCTCGTTTGCGGCCACACGCAAGAGCATCAGCGGCGCCAAAGTCTCCAGCATTTCGGCCAAGGGCTACACCGGCAAGGCCATCACCCCCAAGCCTACGGTCAAGCTCGACGGCAAGACCCTCAAACTCGACCGCGACTACACGCTCACCTACCAGAACAACACCAAGATCGGCACCGCCAGGGTCATCATCAGGGGCAAGGGCAACTACACCGGCAGCAAGACCGTCACCTTCAAAATCAAACGCAACATCGCCAAAGCCAAGACGAACAAGGTCAAGGGCTACACCTACACCGGCAAGAAGCTATGCCCTAAGCCCACCGTTAAGTACGGCAGCAAAACGCTCAAGCGCGGGACCGACTACACCCTGAGCTTCAAGAACAACCTCAACGTGGGAACCGCGACCATCGTCATCACGGGCAAGGGCAACTACGCCGGCACCAAGAAGATCACCTTCAAGATCGTCAAGCGCAGCCTAGCCAAGGCGAAGACTTCCAAGATCTCCACCAAGACCTACTCGGGCAAGGCACTCAAGCCCAAGCCCAAGGTCAAACTGGGTAGCAAGACCCTCAAGCTCGGACGCGACTACACCCTTAGTTACAAGAGCAACTACATGCCCGGCACCGCTACCGTTGTCATCAAGGGCAAGGGCAACTACAAGGGCTCCAAGACCATCAAGTTCAAGATCAAGCGCGGACAGTTCTACATGATTCGCCGCGACACCTGGAATTTCTACAACCAAGACTTCGACATTCCGTTCTCCATCTACAAGAAGGTGTATCGCAGCACGTCGCAGGCGCGTCTCGTGCAGCGCTACAACGCGAACGTGGGCGGCTGCTGCTACGGCTACTCCACCACCGTGGGCTCTATCGCGCGCTACAAGAGCCCAAGCGCCGCAAGCTTCAAGCAGAACGGTAAGCGCCAGTACAGCGTCTATGCGCTCAACACGGGCGCCCGAAGCACGACCAACAACATGACGGTGCTGAGCCTCATCGAGTGCGGGCAGATCACGCAGTACGACTACCGCATGCAACGCGAGCGCAACAGCAACTACAACAAGCTGGGACGTCTGGCCACAGCCGCGCGCAACAGCATGAAGGGCGGCACCCCCATCGTGATCTCCATCAGCGGCTACGATTACAGCAGCCGACGCTACGTGGGACATGCCATCTTCCCCATTAAGATCGCCCAGAGCACCTCGAGCAAGCTCGTCATCTCCTGCTACGACTGCAACTTCCCCGGCGATCCGCAGAACCTAGTGCTGTATCGGTCCGGTTCGCGCTACACGGGATGGGCCTACCAGGCGGACTACTACAACATCTCCTGGAATCGCGGTGTTACCTATACCACCCCGAGTGACAACCTCAAGGGCATGGCAGGAGGCGGCGGCGTGTGCTACGGCACCGCTGCGGGAGCCACGCTGGTGGCGGCAAGCGCCGACATGAAGCTGGTGGCTGCGGACGGCACCTCGTACACGCTGGCCGAAGGCGCTGCGCTCGACCCCGAAAAGGTAGTGCCCGTGGAGGTGCTTGGTGGCAATCCCGAGGGTGGCGAGCAGCTCTACTGGGTGACGCTCGACTCCGACCGTATGGGCTTTACCGACCTTGCACAGGACGCAACCGTGTCGGTAGCCACCGACGAGGGCGGCATCGACGTGAGCGCGGCCGCGGGCAGCGACGTGGTGGTCGACATGGCCGAGGGCGAAGGCACGGTGGTCGTAGACGCCGCAAAGGGGTCGGACTTCCAGATGACCTTCGTGGATGAGAGCTATGCGGGCACGTCGGGCGAGCTCACCGTCGTGGGCAAGGCCGCGGGCGTTGTGGTGACCCAGCGCGACGGCGATGCGCTCGTCGTGAGTGGTGCCAGCAGCATCGACGTGACCGAGGGCGACGCCTCCACCGGCTCCGTAAAGCTCGACCCTAGCCGCGCCTACAGAGTCTCGCTCGCCAGCGGGCCGGCCGTGGGCGAAGGTGGCCCCGCAGCTGCCGCAGCAGCGAACAAGGCAAAGAAGCTGCTGGTAGAGGTGCTTGGATAGCCTGAGCGAAGCAGACTGGCCGCATGACACGGCGGGCCGCGGGAAATGTCCCGCGGCCCGCTTTTCGTCGGTATATTCCGGTTTTTCACCGGGCCAGAACGCGCTGGCCCTAGCTCGCGTCAGTGCGCGGCGAGGTGCGCCTGAATGCGATTGACCAGCATCTCGAGCGCCACCACGTTGGGGCTGCTCGTGGGCACGATGACGTCGGCAAACTTCTTGGAGGGCTCCACGAAGGCCTCGTGCATGGGCTTGACGGTGGTGAGGTACTGGTTGATGACGCTCTCCAGGCTGCGGCCGCGCTCCTCCACGTCGCGCAGGATGCGCCGCAGGATGCGCACGTCGGCGTCGCAGTCCACGTACACCTTCACGTCCATGAGCTCGCGCAGCGCCGGTTCGTTGAAGATGAGGATGCCTTCCACGATGATGACCCGCGAGGGGCAGATGACGAAGGTCTCGTCGGTGCGATCGTAGATGGAGAAGTCGTACACCGGGCACTCGATGCACTCCCCGCGGCGCAAGGCCGCCAGGTGCTCTACCAGAAGCTCGGTCTCGTAGGCGTCGGGATGGTCGTAGTTGAGCAGGGTGCGCTCCTCGTAGGTCATCTCGTGATGCGCACGATAGTAGCTGTCGTGCGTAATCACCGTGACGTCGTTGCCCAAGCGCTCGGCAATCTTCCCGGTGATGGTTGTCTTGCCGCTGCCTGTACCGCCGGCAATGCCAATGACCATGATGTCGTCCATGCTGCCCCTCGCGTCCGTGTCCGCCTCCCCACCATTGTGCACGATTTCCGCCACGCCGGCCGCCGCGATTCAAACGCAAACAGCCACCAAGGGGTAACCCCCTGATGGCTACCCCCTGATGGCTGTCGCGGAAGATTTCGGTGGAATCCTAGCCCGCAAACGAATTCGTGAGCATCACGAAGACTACGGTCAGCACTACAAGGCCCCCGGAGATTGCCCAAGCCTCCGGGCGTGCATAGTTGATGGTCCAGCCGACGCCAAAGCGCTTGGGGATGATGATGCTGGGATCTTTGGGGTTCCAGTAGAACATACCGAGCTTCCAGAAGGCGTCATCGTCACGCAGCAGCGCATCGTTGGGACGCAGCTCTGCCGCCAGACGACTGCCCGACTGACCCGTCACTACCGAGACTCCCAGCAACGCCATCGCCCACGCTATTGCCACCAGTCCCACCATCAGGCCTGCGGTAAGCAGCGAAATCTTGCCCAGTGCCGACATGAAAAAGCTAACACCCGTCACGATGCTGATGACCAGCCCGCCTACCAGCATCGTCAGGGTCTGGATGCGCACAAAGCGGCCATACGCCAAGGCAGACGTCGCTGGTGCGGCAGGGTCCACCGGACGCTTGGACACCAGTGTCATCGCGTGGGGCGCGGTAAAGACCAGCCCCAGAAACCCCGTGACGAGCGCAGGGTAGGTGACCGCACCCAAGCTCTTGGGAACCGTGTGGGTCACATTGCCGGCAAAGTCTGCCTGCATGGGAATCACGTCGGGAAAGCGATCATATGCACCCACGGCAAAGAGCACCATACCGGCAACGACGGGTACGTAGAGCAGGTTCCAAGCGAGCGAGATGGGACTCGGCACGTTGCCGCCCACCACGGCGGTAGCGCGCGAAGCTGTGGACAGCCAACCCTCATTCTGCTTGAGCTGACGTACCCGTGCCCTGAAGTACAGCATGAGCACCAGACCCACCACCATGGGAACAAAGGTCAGCGCCAAAATGGCAACCGTCATGTGGTCGAGCTGGACGCCCGTGAGCTCGACCGCACCCGTCGACTGGCGCAACACCAGGTAGAGCACCACCGCGCAAGCGACCGCAGATGCCATGACCGCTCCCGCATAGGCGAACTTGTAGCCCCGCACGCGCGGGTCACGCTGGGCGGAGGGCGGCACTGTCACCGCAAAGCACTCGGTCGGCGGCATAATCCACGGAGTTGCCGCAAGGGTCACCCCCGCAAACACAACCAAAAGCACCATGAGCAAAACCATGCCCGTCACGTCACTCGCCTTCTTTCTTGCTGCAGAACACGTCGTCTGCCTGCAACTTTGCCAGCTTCATAAAGTCTTCGAGCGTACCACCCTGCGCCAGGTACTCCATGGCAAGCAGCCGCAGCGAATCCGAGAGGCGCTGCTCGCGTGCCTGTTGCTCGAGCGGCGTACGCTGTCGAGCCGTGTCGGCCACAAACGCCCCGCTCCTGCCGCGCATGCGCACGTAGCCTTCGTCGCGCAGCACAGCGTAGGCCTTGTTGACTGTGTGCATGTTGACGCCAAGGTCGCTCGCCAGCCCGCGCACACTGGGTAGCGCATCGCCAGGCGCAAGTTCGCCCGTAGCTACCGCCTGCACGACCTGCGTGCGAATCTGCCGGTAGATGGGCTCGTCTGAGTTGAAGTCAATCTCTAGCAGCATAGGTCGCTCCCTTCTGTTATGGTGACACTATAACAGAATTGTTCTACTTGTGCTAGAACAATTGGAGCATCTTCACAGTGGAGGTGCTCATGGATATCTGCTTGCTATGGGCTATGCCAGTATGTCCTCAATCATTTGCTGCTTCAGGCGATTTGCAACACGTAGCTTCCACGCCGGATAGCCAAAACCGGGGTCGGTGTATTCAAAGTCCTTGAGGGCGATGAGCTTTGCTCGCATGGTTGAGGTAAGCAGCGCACGCGCCAGTCCCACAAAACTTCTGCCAATCTTTGGTCCTTGATGGGAAAGGTAGCCCTCGAGGTCGTCCCCTTCCATGAGGTAGGGCAAAAGTGCCATGTTCTGGTCGAAGAGCGGAGCCATTCCTTTGACCTCGCCCGTGTCGTTATCCACGAGAAAGCCGTAGTTGCCTGCATGTCGATCGACGTTCACACACACTGCATCCATGACAATCATGTCGCGGAACAACTCGTCGCTATCATGTTCTGCTGCAAAGGATAGGACCGTATCAATTTCAAGATCATGCGTAAACAAGCGAGCGGCAGGCACAAATCCGAGCTTTTCGCTGGTAAAGAGGGGACAATCTGAGGCAAGCTTGCCATGATAGTTCCTCAGGGAATAGGGCACGTGCTCGATACCCGCAGCATCCAAGATGTCGGCACAAAGTTTTTCAGAATATGGCTCGAACCCAGCATTGGCGTAGCCAGACGAACCACGCTTTATCAGATGAGGACCGTCCGATTCACGCAGCCAACACTTGTCAAACGAACCCGAAGTACCGAACTCGGGTGAGGTGCTCGAAAACTGGCGGCCGTACATGCCAACACCGTCGAAAGCTATGCGGGCGACTACGTCATCAAAACTGTTGGTGTAGAGAGAGACCTCTTCCCACAAGAGACCTGAGCCAGCTTTGCGCATCCAAAACGTGTCGGTTAGCGAGACACAACGCACCATATCGATAAAGCCATGACGGTTGTCTATGCCCAGCTCTTTCATCAGGCTCTTGATGGACGTGCGATGCTTGGCAATCTGGCGATCGTCTATCCATTCGTTAATGGTGGTAAACCCATGGGGCAAATAGCTGTCCAGCTGCTCCACCATCGTATAGGTATAGTCGTCGTAGGACTCTCGCTCCTCAAAAGTAGCGACAACACGGTCTTTGTTCATGAGCTCGTAGAGCATGGCGCCTCCCCGCGCATATTGTTCCTCCCATTGTACCCGCAAGGACGCAATGAGACAGGCATGCTGAGGCTCAGCATAGGGTGGGAGCAACTCCCCTTGTACCAAGAGCCCATCATCAAGAACCCGATACGCACATGACTCAAACACCACCTGCAGCTCAGTCTTTCCAGCTTGCGGAACCGCCTTTCTCGCGTGGTCGCGGGTGGCTTATGCTGGAACGCAGCAATCAACATAAGGAGCGCAACCATGGTCAAGGCAACAGTGGAAATGCCGCAGACGTCCCCAACGCCCAGCATCGACGTGCAGCCGCGAGACTACGGCACACAGCCGAAGCCCGAGAGCGGCCTTGTCCCTTCGCAGCGCATGCGCATCGCCTTCATCCTTACGCTGGTGGGCGGCTATCTGGACGCCTACACCTACTTCGAACGAGGCGGCGTGTTTGCCAACGCACAGACCGGCAACATCGTCAAGCTGGGCATTTCGCTGGCCAACGGTGCAAGCGACAAATACCTGCGCTACTTCATCCCCATCTGCGCCTTTACACTTGGGCTTCTTGCTTCCATGATCATCAAGGAGGTGCTCGAGCGCCGCCAGATGCGCCTTGTGCGCCGCACCGTGCTCGCGGCCGAAATCGTTGGCCTCGCCATCGTGGGCTTCATTCCCCTGCGCGAAGACCTCGACATAGTGGCCAACTGCATCGTGAGTTTTGTCGCGGCCATGCAATACGAGACCTTCACCACCTTCCGCGGCGAAGCCATCGTTACCACCATGAGTACCGGCAACCTCAAAAAGTGTGTGGACGCGCTCTTTGCGGGCGTCGTCCAACGCGATAACGAGAAGATCCTGAGGTCGGTGTTGTTCCTCGCCATCATCGCGACCTTTACGTTTGGCGCGTATTTGGGCACGCACGCTTGCAATGCCATGGGACGTGCGGCCGTGATTCCTGCCATGCTGGCACTTGGCGCCACCATCGGTATCATTACCGCACTGCGCCAGGCCAACCACTGCCGCGCTTAAGACGCCTGCAAGCGTCTGCGAGTGTGATGACGCACATTCGAGCATGCCTTGAATGCACGCTCGTGGGACATCCTTATGAGAATTTGCGCTATCCAGCAAAGTGTCTGTGGCTCTCTGACCGGGAACCTAGCCGCAGCGCTTGACCATCAACCGTCGCCATGGCGAAATTGACCTCCCACAACTTGACTGCAGGTCAATCGGTCTCCGTACCCCCTTCTGCGTGCGTATACTATTTATAGATTCGCAGGTATCCGATGCAATCGAGGGCAGTCATCGGTCGATAGAAGGGAGCACGCGATGCGCAAGACAGACAGAAGGAGGGAGAGCGTCAGATTCGCGGTGTCGTGGGTGCTTGCTGTGGCACTTGGCCTCAGCGGCTGGCCCACACCAGCACTACAGGCACTGGCGCAGACCGCGGACGCCACAGATGAAGAGGCGGTCCAAACGCAGGTTGACGAGGCGAGCACCTTGGGCGCCGAGGAGGTTACCCCGTCTGAGACAGTTGCTCCCGAAGAGGAGCAGGCAGCTGATGCCACGGAGCAGCCGGCAGCTGACGACACGGAACAGCCGACTGAGGCTGACGAGGCCACGCAGGCGGAGGACGAGCAGCAGGCGGAAGCCGACGAGGCTGCGGTAGCCTCAGGCGAGCAGCAGGCTGAAGCCGCCGCCGAGGTCGCGCCCGCTGACGAAGTCGAGGTCGAAGCGCCCAACGCAGATGAATCCCCGGCTCCCCAGAAGGCAGGCGACGGGGACGACAACAACTCGCCCGAGAATCCCGACAACGGTGGCAGCGATGAGCCATATACCCCCGCATATGATGAGACTTACCCGTATGATGCCTTCATTGATGGCGGGCTCAAGGACGCCCCCATCAAGAACCTCTACGACGACAGCACCTACACCATCAACTTCGACGTCAAGGCAATCGAGAACAGCGAGGTCCACGGCGTCCAGCCAGGCAGCATTCCCGGTGACAACACTCATATTGTCAGGATTGACATGGGCACCATGTACACCGTTACGGAGGCCACCGAGGACACGCCTGCCGAGTGCGCCTACAAAAATGGGGCTCATTGGTTCGACTGGGGTAATTCTAGCAGCGGATGGTCAGCGGACAATACCTCCAATGCTGCCTTTTCCAAGACGTACGACCGGAAGACGGGCAAGGGTAGCGTGGCCATCAACACGGCCTGGCTCTACGAGAACTACTACAAGGACCACCCCGACGAGCAGCTGACCGTGGAAATCTGGGTCTGCATGCCCGATCGCGATCATCACGAGATTTATTCCCATGCACACCCCTACCATCCCACGGGCGAAAGCTTCTGGATCCGCGGGGCCCGAACGGACTATCGCCCCATGGAGAGCCGCACCATGCTGCGCGGTTGGCAGGACTTCATCGACCGCAACGGCGAGGCGTGGATTGAAGACTCCACCCATCCCTGGGGCAAAAACGTATCGTACGAGGTTACAGGTGTAGAGCTCGTCTCTGGTGCCAACTGCTTCGAGCTGGACGAGCAGGACAACGGCTGGAACTTCCGCGCCGTCAATTACGGGACGGCCACCTTCCGCGTGTCGCTCGAAACCGATGAAGGCGTACAGGACAGCTACGAGTTCACCCGCACCGTGGCACAAGCGTCCTGCGACGTGGACCTGTGGGTCGACGGCAAGAGTGGCTCGACCATGACCCTCCCCGGCGGGACCATCTCCCTTACGGGCCGCGGCAGGCAGCATCACGAAGACGCGGAAGACAGCTTCGAGGGCTTCACCTACACGTGGGAAATTCTCAACGGCGCCAATGCGGCCAACTTGCTCGTTACCGAAAATGCCGACGGCAGCTCTACCGCCATGGTGATGTTTGCCAACTATGAGGAAAGCGGGTTCTACAGCCAAGACGTGACGGTACGCGTGACCGCCACAAAGGACGGCGAGAGCGCCTCCCATGACATCCGGCTTATAGCCTCCAACGACTACCCGGAAATCTGGATTAACGAGACCAACTCCTGCACCATCGACCCTGCCACCCTGACCATCGGTGCCAGCATGCAGGTGACCCCCGAAGTGCGCCGCTTCACGCAGGGACAGGCCGGCTACACCATCTGCGACCTGCTCGCGCTGCGCTGGGGCTTCGATGAGAACTGCGTGAGCATCAAGGCGGCTGACGGCACCGAGG
>ODAI013860771.1_pt1 | contig 10174 bp, 8 predicted proteins | sample 1539321 | NCBI WGS metagenome assembly ODAI01 (sample SAMN02144231, study PRJEB22623) | gut metagenome | biome: sheep rumen | host: Ovis aries | place: New Zealand | reverse complement strand
TGGCTTATCGCCATGGGGGCATATTGTTAAAAAACAAAACAGATTTGTTAATATGCACACATTTGATAACAATATAACAAATGCTGTTTTTGAAACAGTCACTAATAAAATGAACTTGGAAAATCCGCATTTTAACGAATTACCAAACAATATAGTTTTTGACCGCGATATATTTGTGTCTTTGGGAACGTTTGTGTATTTGGATAATGCGGAACAAGAATCAAACCTTGTTGATTATTCTAAAAAATTCAAAAATTTATTTATCGAATTAGAAAAGCCAAACGCAACCCAAGCAGATAAAAAAGTCGTGAACAGCATGGGAACAGATTATAAACCTGGACTTTCTAAAGACACAATAACAGGATTGATTGGTGATAAATTTCCATTTGAATTACGAGATTTTGATGGTCGTGTTCGTAATAATCGCGTGGCACAATCTATTAAAAATGCAACAGAGATGTTTTTAGTGCGATAATATTGTGTGCTTTTGTTCCTATTGTTTTTATTGCGTTTGCGTTTTAGCATAAAAAACGACAGGAGATAGAAAAATGAAATTCACAAAAATATTAGCATTTGCGTTGCCTTTGATGATGGGCGGATATGCAAACGCAGAATCAACAAATCCAAACATATTGGTTGCGTATTATTCTCTGACCGGAAAAACAGAGAAAACCGCTACGGCAATTGCAAATGCCTCAGGTGGCACATTATATAAAATCCAGGTTGATAAACAATATCCCGATGATAAAAAAGAACGTCGCAAAATACTGGAACAAGAAATAGAAAATAATTACCTGCCGCCATTAGCACCAACGGATATTAATCCCGAAAATTATGATATTATATTCATTGGTTCGCCTGTCTGGGCAAATCATATATCGCAACCGATTAAAAGTTTTTTGGCAAAATATAACCTGACCGATAAAAATGTAATTCCGTTTGTCACGCACAGTGGTGGTGGTCGCGGTCAAAGTTTTGATGATGTTGCCGCACTTTGTAAAAACTGTATTGTCGATATGGACGGTTGGTCATCGTGGGGCAGTGGGGTTGGTCGTAAATTAACCAAATGGGTGACCCAGCAAATCAATGATATAAAATAAAAAACAAAGCGCCAGATAAAACTTTATCTGGCGATTTTTTATGTTATAATGACAGCACTATGGAAACGAAAACAAATGTTATGCGTATGCTGGACGCGGCGCATATAGGTTATAAAACATATTTTTATGACCCGGAAAAATTTAGCACCGGGATTGATATTGCGCGTGCATTAAATCAAAATCCGGCATCTGTTTTTAAAACATTGGTCACAACAAACAAATCGAACAAATTGTTTGTTTTTATGGTGCCTGTGGCATTGGAATTAAATTTAAAAAGTGCGGCAATGTGTGTCGGGGAAAAATCGTTAAATATGCTGCCCCAGCGCGAATTACTGGGGCGGGTCGGTTATATCCATGGCGGTTGTTCGCCAATCGGTATGAAAAAGATTTTTACAACTGTTTTGGACGCGTCCGCGCAAAATTTTGAAACAATAATTTTCAGTGCCGGTATTCGCGGTGCCCAGGTTGAAATGTCGCCAAACGACCTGAATAAAATGTTGCCGATAAAATTTGGCAATATATGTGAATAAATTGATTTACATTTTATCATGAATAGTTGTATTGTTGCAGATTGAGAAGGGGCAATATAAAAATGATTTACCATATTTACGACAAAGAAAAATTAACAAATGTTCCGGCAAATGATGCTGAAAATAGCTGGTTTGACTTTAATGATTTTTATAAATTTGATGGGGTGACAAATGATGATATTATTGTCAAAGAATTGATAAATTCGGACGATTTTTTGCGTTTGATTTTGCGCAGCTTTAATCCAAATAAAAATTTTATAAGTCATTGTTTTTATTTTGAAAAACCGGAAAGTGCACCGGCATATTTGTCGAATTTTATCGTCACAGATGCCGCATTAAATCAATTCCCAGATTTACCAACACGTATCCAAATTGCAAAAAACGCGATTGATTTTTGCGCACGAACAAACATATTGGGTACTATACGCCCAATTGTCACATTTTTGAATCACTCTGGGCATTTTAACATAAAAAATCCAACCGCCTGCGACAGTCATTTATTGGTGACAGAATGTTCGCGCCTGTATTCGAATTTGGCGGATTTCAGTGATTTTCAACTGGATTGCTGTTTGTCGCAAAATGCCCGAAACACAAAATCGATTACCCAATCGGGTAATTCGAACATAATTGTTGCAAACGATATTAACGAAGGGAATTCTATTGTAAAATCGTTTTTGTTAAATGGTTGGGCTGGATATGGGTATCTGGCGGGGCTGTCAATTCGTGTTGTGATGAATTCGCGTGCAAATTTAGGCGACAATGCGGTTGCTGTTGCGAAAATTTTGAAATAAAAAATCGTGCAAAATCGGGACAGTAAAAAATCACAATAAAAAAATAAAAAAAACACTTGAATTCAGGCGCGTTTTAGACTATATTTTTGGACACTACTAAAAGGATTTTTCATGAATTACCCATATATGCCAAAATCTACCGCGTTGTGGTTGATTGAAAACACATCATTAACATTTGAACAAATTGCTGAATTCTGCGGAATGCACGAATTAGAAATCAAAAATTTGGCTGATGCCGAAAGTAATAAAATTCAAGGTTTGGATCCTGTATTGGCGGGACAAATAACCCGCGAACAAATCAAGGCTGCGGAACAAGATCCATCAATGCGTTTAACATTGGCGCAAAACATAATTGACGCGCAAAATTCCAATCGGTCCAAGGGTGGATACACACCGAAATTGCATCGTCAAAATCGCAAGGGCAGCATTTTGTGGTTATTGAAAAATTATCCTGAATTATCTGACGGTCAAATTGCGAATTTGATGCGCAGCACGAAACCAACGGTTTTATCGTTGCGTACAAAAACCGCCAAAGATTATACAGAAATCAAGATTTGCAATCCTGTGACATTGGGTTTGGTGTCTGAAAGTTTATTAAAAGACGAGGTCACCAAGGCTCAAAAAAAGGCACAAAAGAACAATTAAAATTTTTTCACGCATTTAATCAAACAAAGGTGTGTTGATGGCTAAAAAATTAGACGAAGCAACGAAAATGTTGATTGAGTCATTGTCAGAAAATATGCAAAACCTGGCATTTTCTGCGGTTGAAAACGGTTATTTTTCGCAAAGTGATTTTAACGAAGCGTTAAGTATGGACGAAATTCCGGATTCTGAACAGGCCGAATTGATGGACTTTTTCCAACAAGATTTAGGCTTGGAAATGGTGGAATCTGAAAACTTTTCCAAAGACATGGACCGGTACTATCGTGACGAAGAAGACGAAGATGAGCAACCGCACGATAAATCCCGCGACCTCCTAAATGCCGAGGCTGAACAGGTCGATGTCAATGAAGACGATTATGACCATTACGCAAAACAATTGGAACGCAGTCAAACCGGCAGTTTGGTTTTGGGTGTCCAAGATTCCGTCCAATCATACCTGAAACAAATTGGAACGGTCCAGTTATTGACCGCCGCCGGCGAGGTTGCAATCGCCCAACGTATCGAGGCCGCATCGCGCCTGATGGTGTATGGTTTATGCGAAAGTCCTATGACAATCCAGGCTATGTTGAACTGGTATCAACAACTTGCCAATGACGAGGTCCGCCTGCGTTATATCATCAATTTGGAAGTTATGTATTCGTCCGAGGCCGAACAAAAATCTTTGGCGGCGATTTCGGAAACACTGAAATCCAAGGGTGTTGAACATGTCGAAGATTTGGACGACGACGATTTGGACGATTTAGAAGAATCCACCGCATCTATCGAAGATGACGACGACGATGATGATGAAGATGACGATGGTATCAAAAAAGAAGAAACACCGCGTGGGTCTTCGGGTGTGCCAATTCCAGTTATGGAAGAAACCGTTCGTCCATTGGTTGATGAATTATTTGCGAAAATTAAACGCATATTTAACAGCATGCAAAAATTGCAGGCCAATCGTTTGGAAAATCTGCTGACATCGAATAAACCTGACGAAGAATTGGAAAAGAAATATAACAAAATGCGTCTGGAATTATTCGAAAACGTCAGTAAAATCCGTTTGAGTGATGACCGTATTACCGAAATTTTGGAACAATTAACCAAACGCGACCAGTTGTTAATGGGACTCGAAGGTAAATTATTGCGTTTGGCAATGGCGAACAAAATTAAACGCGAAGATTTCTTGGCGGAATACGTTGGCAATGAAATCAATCGCAACTGGGTTAAAAAATTGCAAAAGCATAAAAATCCAGTCTGGGCGAACTTTGCCAAAAATCACGAGGCTGAAATTTTAAAGATTCAAGCCGACATAACAAACATTGCGAACGAAACAGGGCAACCGACGGCTGAATATAAAAAGGTTGTTGAATTGGTTCGTCGTGGCCAGGCCGAATCCGCACGTGCAAAGCGCGAAATGATAGAGGCGAATTTGCGTTTGGTCATTAAATTTGCGAAAAAATCCAGCAATCGTGGTCTGGGATTGGATTTTTCTGATTTGGTCCAAGACGGCAATATCGGTTTGATGAAGGCTGTGGATAAATTTGATTATCGTTTGGGAAATAAATTTTCAACATACGCGACAAACTGGATTCAACAGGGTATTTCGCGCAGTATTGCCGACCAGGCACGAACAATTCGTATTCCTGTGCATATGATTGACAATATACACAAAATACAACGTGCAACGCGCCAGTTTTTGCATAAATACGGACGCAGCCCAACCGCCGAAGAATTGTCTAAAATCATCTATTTGCCTGTGGATAAGATTCACAAGGCTATGAAGGTGAATTTGAAACCAATTTCATTAGAGGCCCCCGTTGGCACCGAAGACGACAGTTCGCGTATTGAAATTATTGCGGACGAAACTGCGAAAAATCCATTTGTGTTTGCTGCACAAAAGAATTTGCGTAAAATCGTCACCCAGGTATTATCGGAATTGGAAAACAAAGAAGATACCGTATTGCGCAAACGTTTTGGAATCAACACCGACACATGCACATTGGAAGAGGTCGGCAGTTATCTTGGTGTGACACGCGAACGTATTCGCCAAATTGAACAAAAGGCTTTACAGAAATTAAATCACCCAACGCGTCGTCGTAAATTGCACAGTTTCTTGGAAGAAGATTAATAGTTCCCCTCTATCAGGCCCCGCGAAATTGCAAAATTTCGTGGGTGGTCACAGAGGGGTGCCCGCAGGGCGGGGTGTGGGATTCCGCCCCTGGCGCGTCAGCGCATGGGGAGGGGGACCTTGCTGTAGCGAAGCGAAAGCAGGTGGCGGGGGTAGTTCCCCTCTATGGAGGGGTGGCGCGAAGCGACGGGGTGGTTACTGTACCACCGGTCCCTCGACAAATGTCCCTGTGCCCGCGTTCGTGAAGAAAGTCCCGGATACCGTATCATACATACCGATTACACCAGATGAATTTTTCGCCGGAATCATATCACGAACCAATGTGCCGTTATCATATATTTTTACATACCATATTCTACCAACAGAATTATACAAAATATTTTCATAACCACTGGTGGCAAATAAATAAAAGTTATTATTTGCTGTTTTTGTAAAACTTGCATCCGCGGCAACTATATCATATGTTAAACCGTTTATAATTGTTTTCTGCTGGGCAGGAATAAATGATCCTGTGTATATTGTAGAAGTTGATATTGTAAAAACAGTCTCAAAATTGCCATAAGTAAAGCGACCTAGGCCACTGTTAGTAGAAAAAGCGAGTGGAAAAAAACGTCCAGGTTTATCTGTGCTGACGCGGGCACCGAATAATGGCACCGTTGTTGAATATTGCAATAGCTGCCCTTTATAATCAACCCTGGTATTCGCATCGGGTGAAAAACCTGTATCAATATACTGTGTCCCTGTGCTTTGAATATACTCCAATGCGGTGTATCCACTTGGCAGGCCGTATGCGTTTTCGATAATCTCGTACCAATGTGGTTGGCCGTCGTTGTCTTCAACCAACAGGCATTTTTTGCCGGCGGGGCAGTTCTCGTCCGGGCGGGGTTGTTTTGTCGCCTGCAAATCCGCGATGGCTTTGGTTTGGTTGATAGTGTTCGTGACGACCGACCGTATTGTCGCAATAGTGTCGTTCAATTCAGTCACCACCGGGCTAAACCGCGCGCTGTTATACGCAGTCGTAGCAATTTTGATTGGCGATGATGATGATGTGCATTGTTCCGCCGCCCAATCTTCGGTGGTTTCCGTCGCCAAAACATAATAAATCTTTACAGGAGTCCCATTATCATATTGTTGAGCCAAAAAAGTTTTGAATCCATTTAAATCCCCAACACTTGTTTGTTTTACATTTATTGTCCCCATATCTGTAATACTACTTGTTGAAGTTTGCTTAACTGTGTTATCTGCCATATCTGCATTCGTATCAACAGACCCGACGTAATGTGTCGATGGTAATGCCGTTTTTTCTCTTCTTGCAACATCGCTTATACCAACATAATATACATTCGATGTTCCAGCAGCTTTCCAATTTTCAGTTCCATTCAAAACCTTTACCCCAACGCGTCTTGTGATTTTACCGGTGGTTGCGTCGTAGGAATCGGCGATATCGCCGACACGGCGCAATACCATATTGCCTTGTTGATAAAAGACTGGTTCGATTGGGTTATCTGGTGTTGGCGTGCCGTTTTGTGTGACTGTTCCGGTTGCCGATGTATATGTTTGTTCGACTTGCCCCGACGGACATGCGGCGAAACCTGGCAATGTCAGTATCAATCCCAACAATGCGCATAATATTTTCTTCATTTCCTTTTCCCCCTTTGTGATTTTTTTTATTTTGTTTGGCGGTTTTTGTTTGGTCAAAAGCCTGTCTTTTGGGTTGCGGGTATTTCCCCACACACCTATTACGGGAGTTGAGTTCGGGGCAAAATCCCAAACAAAAAAACCGCCATCACAATGGAAAAAGCGGTCGGGGTGTTAGTAAATCAAAACTCACCGAATGACTCCGCATATCTTTTCGTATATGCGGCACCCCGACCAAAAATTATTTTGGTTGGTATGGGGTAAATCATCGAAATTTTCTGCATACAAAATATTCAGCGCAAAAAAAAAGCACTGACATATTATTTATATACAGTCAGTGCAAAATTTAACAAGTTATCAAAAATATTCGCAAAAACATCATCGATAAATCGAATCGGTCTTTGCCGGGATAACAATGCAAATCTTGCACTGGGTGGTTTTAAGGCTTACTACAGCCCCGAATACAATTCCCACTGTATTCAGTTTCTATCATATAAAAAATTTTTTGCGTTTTGCAAATAAAAATAAAAAACACCCGGTTTTCATCGGGTGTCTTGCTTTCAAAGAAGAAATGTTTTTTAAATGCTGTCGGCATTGACCCAACGACCGTCTTTCAACAATCCTGGCGCCATGCCTTCATTTGTACGCAACGCGTTGATAACACTTTTTGCACGTGCCGCGTCCAGATTGATAATGCGAACTTTATACATGCCGCCTTCATTTACGACAACCGCATCACCATATGTTTTCATGCGTTGAACCATTGCGTCCGCACTGTCTTCGGCATAAAATGCCGCCAATTGAACCGCATAATCACCCGTTGCAACCGGTGCTGGCTGTGGGGCAGGTTGTGGTTGAACCTGGGTTGATTCGACCGGGGCAACCTCTACGGTTGTTTCTTGAACTACTGGTTGTGTTGCGCCGATTGTTGCGTTTTTAACCGCCAATGATTGATCTGTCAAAACCTGCACTTGCACTTTGGCCTGGGAATTTATACCGATTTTTTGTGCGGCCGCCGGTGATAAATCCATAATACGTGTATTTACAAATGGACCACGATTATTCACGCGCACAACCACAGATTGTCCATTGTCCAAATTTGTGACCTTGGCAATTGTTGGCAAAGGTAATGTTTTACTGGTCGCCAACATTTGTGCAGATTCAAATGTTTCGCCATTTGTTGTTTTTTGACCGTTTAATTCTGCTGGGATAATACCAGCAATACCGGTTTGATTGTATGTTAAATCTTCTGATGGGATATATTGAACATCATCAACCTTGTATGCATTACCAATATAATATTTTGGTGCCGCCGCCATTAAATACGAATCATTTAATGTTGATGTGTCAGTTGCCAAATTTTCTTCGGCCATTGATTCAGAACCATAAACATTTGGGTCTTGGTTGGTCATGCAACCTGTCAGCACCGCCGCCAAAGCCGCCAATGATACCAGTTTTTTCATGTGTTTTCTCCTTTTAAAGCCAGTGTTCAAAGGGAGTTTTAAAATGGGAACTCCCTACATTCTCTGTGATAATTTTATCATATTTTTATGCCACTTTCAACTTTAAATTATTGATTTATAACTTTCTGTCCATGAACCATGCCACCGGCAGATATAAAATTCCATAAACCGCAATCGCAACACACAAAGATATTATATTATTAATTGGTGCGAACCATAATACTGCGCCCAATGCAATCGCCCACAAAACAAACCCAATCGTTGCGCGGATTGTTCGACCATCAATATGAATCAAACCGCGGCGTTTGCATGCACGCGCCAACAGCATGTTTTTGACATAGCCCGATATAACAACGCCAACCGGAATCGCCAGATACCCCAAATGATAAAATAACCCAACATAAATAATTGCCGCAATTCCCAAAGACACCATACTGGTTTTTACAGGTGTTTTAACATCTTGTGATGCGTAAAGTGTTTTGCTGTAAATCTGGGAAATTAACATAGCCGGCAACACCAGGCATTGAATCATAATCGCCACCGCCACCGCGTGTGTTGATTCAGGTGTCCATGCGCCATATTGAAACAGATTTTTAATAATAGGTTCTGCCAAAACGAACAATCCCACCATACAAGGAATAATCAGCATCAATGACCGCCGCATTGATGAATTTTGTTGAATATAAACACTGCGCATATTTTTATCTGCAATCGCATTTGAAATCGAAGACATCAATACGGTTCCCACCGCCAAACCAATCATCGCAAAGGGTAATTGCACAATTCTGTCGGCATAATACAGCCATGAAACCGCGCCAGATTCAAAACTTGCAACCAATGTTCCAACAATAATAGTGATTTGATAAAACCCACTGCCGACAATACTGACACCAAACCGTTGCAACATAGATTTTATTTGTCCGTTCCACCGCGGGCGAATTATGCGCAAACCAAAATTCCCAGACCTTATTCGTCCCCATAATATTGCACACTGTAATATCCCAGATAACACGACGGTTGCCGCCATAATATATAAAACAGTTGTTGGCGCAAACCATGCCGACATCAACAGGGCGCATATTAACATGATATTTAACATTACTGGCATAAATGCCGCCAATATGAATTTAGAAAACGCATTTAATACCGCAGATAAAAATGCCGCTGCACAAATGAAAATAACATACCAAAACATAATACGGGAAATAACAACTGTCATTTCTAATTTACCGGGATCTGCCGAAAAACCTGGAGCCAAAATACAGACAAATGCCGGCATAAATATCTCGAAAATAATGGTTAATCCCAATAATACCACCAACAGCCACGAAAACACATTATTTGCAAAATTCCTGTCGCGTTTGGAATCTGCAAACATAGGAATAAATATCGCAGACAAAGCGCCTTCGCCCAATAAATCACGAAACAGGTTTGGTAATTTAAATGCCGCCAAAAATATATCGGACAAACGTCCTGCACCCAACACACGCGCAATCAGCATATCACGCACAAAACCAAAAATACGACTGATGCCGGTCATCGCGCCGACACCAAAAATATTACGTCCCAGTTTCATTTAAATCCGTCCCTGTTAAAAAAATTCTTTTATTTTGAACAAATGTATTATACGCTTATGGCATAAGGAAATTCAAGCATGAAAAAAATATGGTTATTAATGATTTTATCTGGGGTTATTGCTGGGTGCGCTGGGGAAAATATTGAACCAGAACGCAGCATGGCGGAAATCTATGCGGACGCATATAACGAATTAAACGATGAAAATTATTCGCGTGCCGCAGAGTTGTTCTTGTCCGCCGAAAGCGAACATTCCACCGATGCATTGGCACCCGATGCGCTGGTAATGGCGGCATATTCACGT
>ODAI011255676.1_pt1 | contig 10174 bp, 8 predicted proteins | sample 1539321 | NCBI WGS metagenome assembly ODAI01 (sample SAMN02144231, study PRJEB22623) | gut metagenome | biome: sheep rumen | host: Ovis aries | place: New Zealand | reverse complement strand
TGCGGCAGCCCATGGTGGCCACCTCGTGCTCATAGCGTTTGGGATCGTCGGCCTTCCAGGCATCGTCCTGGTTGAAGGATGCATCCAGATTGAGGAAGTTGGGGAAGAAACGGCGGGCGCTTACCTTGCAGGCAAACTTGTAAAGGTCATAGTTGGGATCCTCGGGGAGGGAGGAAACGCCGCGCCTTTTCTTCCAGATCTGGATGGGGAAAATGGCGGTGGAACCGTTGCCCACGCCCTCGTAAGTGGTATTGAGGATTTCACGGATGATGCAGCGGCCCTCGGCCGACGTGTCGGTTCCGTAGTTGATGGAAGAGAACACCACCTGGTTGCCGCCACGGCTGTGGATGGTATTCATATTGTGCACGAATGCCTCCATGGACTGGTGCACCCGGTTGACGGTCTGGTTGATCGCGTGCTGCATGGCGCGCTCCTTGCCCTGAAGGCCCACCAGGTCCCGCTTGATATAGTCGTCGATGGGAGCCGGCTTGAGGAAACTGTAGTCCACGTTCTCCATTTCGCTCACCTTGTCAATCTCCTCCTCAAAGGTCTTGCGCACGAAAGGAGCCAGATAGAAATCGAAAGCCGGAATGGCCTGGCCGCCGTGCATCTCGTTCTGGACGGTTTCCATGGAAATGCAGGCCAGCACGCTGGCCGTCTCGATGCGCTTGGCGGGACGGGACTCTCCGTGGCCGGCCCTGAGGCCGTGCTCCAGGATGATGTCCAGCGGGTGCTGGATGCAGGTGAGGGACTTGGTGGGATAGTAGTCCTTGTCGTGGATGTGGATGTAGTTGCCGGCCACGGCCTCGCGCACGGGGTCGCTCAGGAGGCATTCATCCACATAACTCTTGGTGGCCTCGGAGGCAAATTTCATCATCATGCCGGCGGGGGTGTCGGCATTCATGTTGGCGTTTTCACGGGTGATGTCGTTGGCCTGGGCCTGGATGATGGTCTCGAAAATCTCGTTGCTCTTTGCCTTGCGGGCGATGTTGCGCTTGTTGCGGTAACGGATATATTCCTTGGCCACTTCCTGGCGGGGGCTGTTCATGAGGTGGTTCTCCACTACGTCCTGGATCTCTTCCACCGTCATCTCCTCCTTGTCCAACTGGGAGATGGCATGGGCAATCTGGGCGGCGAGTACGATATCTTCGCCATTCTCGGTCACATCCATTGCTTTCAGGATGGCGGCCACAATCTTTTGGTTATTGAAGTCAACGCGGCGGCCGTCGCGTTTCAGTACACGTTTTACCATATGGCTAGTTTCTTATTTGTCCGGTTTGGTCCTTTGGTGCGGAGGCGCGAGAACAAAGATAGTTTTAAAGATTTTAGATTCCCACTGTTTTGCAAGGAAAAGTTATCAACAATTTGGGCTGCCTCTTGTTAATTTGTTGATTAACAATTGGCAACCCAATTTTTTAATTTAGAATTTCTCTAAAATATAACTATCTTGTTTCTTTTTTGGAAAAGTTTTCAACAAAGGCCTCAATCGCCCACCACCCAAACCAGTACGTGGCGGTCGAAAGTCATGTATTCGAGGTCGAATTCCTCCTCGTCGTCGTTCTTGTCGATGAACGTGGCTTCCAGCTCTCCCTCCCCGCGGGGACGGAAACGCTCCACCTCGATCTGCTCGGCGAAATCCACGTTGTAGCGGCTCAGCAACTTGAAGATGGCCTCCTTGGCGCACCAGTAGATGGCCAGTTGCTCATTGCGCTTCTCATCTTCCAGGTCTTCGATTTCGTCTTCGCTGAGGGCTTTTTTCTCCACGGCGGAGAAGTCGCGGTCCAGGGATTCGATGTCGATGCCGCAGTCTTCCTCCTCGTGCAGGATGACGGCCACGTATTTTTCCGTATGGGTGATGGAGATGTTCACCGGATTGTTCTCCAGGTAGGGTTTGCCGTTGTCATGATGGCTCAGGTACACCTTCTCGTCGAAGAGGGTGTTCAGCAGGGCGCGGACGGCGAGCCGCTGCTTGCGAAGGGATTCGCTGCGGATGAAGGAGATTTCTTCCATCTCGTCCGAAGGGGTGGCGCTCAGTTGGGTGAGTTCCTCTTCGGTTTCGGTGATTTGCCACACGCCGATGGTGGCTTCGTTTTCCAGTTTTTTCTTTAAATAAAGTCCCATTACAAGGTTTTTTCGACGACAACAAGTGCCCGCCCGGATGCAAGGATGCACCGGGTTTTGTTAGTTAATCTAGTTAAGACGCAACAGAGGGTCGTCTGAACCGACGCCCTTTACTGGATTGGAATTGACTGGACTGGGAGGCTCCATGTTAATCGTTCAATATATCGGTACAAAGATAATGGATTTTTCGCAATTGACAATATATCTTTGCGGGGAAATTCGTATCTTTGTGGTCCCGAAATATTTTTTAAAAAGACATAGTATCATGAAATTCCTTACTGATGAAAAGCTCCTGATCGTGGGCGCCGCCGGCATGATCGGCTCCAACATGGTCCAGACCGCCTGCATGCTCGGTCTTACTCCCAACATCTGCCTGTACGATATCTTTGAGCCCGGCCTCAAGGGTGTCCTCGCCGAAATGGACCATTGCGCCTTCCCGGGCGTGAACCTCACCGCCACCATCGACCCGGCCGTCGCCTTCAAGGACGCCAAGTACATCATCTCCTCCGGCGGAGCACCCCGTAAAGAAGGAATGACCCGTGAAGACCTCCTCAAAGGCAACTGCCAGATCGCTGCCGAATTCGGCGACAACATCAAGAAGTACTGCCCGGACGCCAAGTTCGTCGTGGTCATCTTCAATCCGGCCGATGTCACCGCCCTCACGGCCCTCATCCACTCCGGCCTGAAGCCTTCCCAACTCACTTCCCTGGCCGCCCTCGACAGCACCCGTCTGCAGGAAGCCCTGGCCCAGGAATTCGGCGTACAGCAGTGCAAGGTCACCGGTGCCCACACCTACGGCGGTCACGGTGAGGCCATGGCCGTATTCGCCTCCCAGGTGAAGATCGACGGCAAGCCCCTCGCCGAGATGGGCCTTTCCGCCGAGCGTTTCGAGGAAATCAAGCACAATACCATCCAGGGTGGTTCCAACATCATCAAACTCCGTGGCCGCAGTTCCTTCCAGAGCCCTGCCTACCAGGCTGTGAAGATGATCGAGGCCGCCATGGGCGGCGAGGTGTTCACCTGGCCCGCCGGCACGTATGTGAACGAAGGCAAGTACAAGAACGTGATGATGGCCATGCCCACCACCATCGACGCCACCGGCTGCCACTTCACCGCACCGCAGGGTACCGCCGAGGAAATCGCCGCCCTGGACGCTTCCTACGAGCACCTCTGCAAGATGCGCGACGAGATTATCGGCCTGGGCATCGTTCCCGCTACGGCCGACTGGTGCAAGGAGAACGCCAATCTGTAGTTCTCTGACAGGCGCCTACCGATGAAAGCGAGGCAGGTTCTTGTTTTTCTCCTTGGCGTCTTTGCCATGCTGGGTTTGCTGTGGCTGGTGACCCCGGCCGACGGCGTGAACCTGGGCCCGCTGAACCTTCGTTTCGCCTCCTATGAGCGCATGGCGCGGGAGGCCGGAGAAAAGAAGGTGGACGTGGACTCCGTGCTCCGTGCCGTGGAGGCGCGCTTCCGCATGGAGGACGACACCCTCAACTACTACCGTAAATTCTTCTACGAGAATCCGGACCGGATTTTCCTTCCTGACGGGGACTACCGCTTCTTCGACCCTCTCTTCCACCAGTTGGAACGGGCCGGGGAGCGGAAGGTCCGCGTAGTACACTACGGAGACTCCCAGATCGAGATGGACCGCATCTCGCAGGATCTGCGGCAGGCGCTGCAGGAGCGCTTCGGCGGCGGCGGCACGGGCCTTTTCCCGGCGGTGAGCAATGTCCCGTCGGCCAGTATCTCCAAATCGGCCTCCGGGGGATTCGTGCAATATACCATGTACGGTGATTCCACCACCCGGCGGGCCGGGCACAACCGGTACGGCATGCTGGCCCAGGTGGTCCAGCTCACCGGGGGCGGCACCATGACCCTGCGGGGCACCAAGAACCGGCAGGCCCGCGAAGGGGCCAAGACCTTCGAGAGCGTTTCGGTGCTTTACGGCCGCGGGGAGAACCTGGAGGTGAAGGCCTTTTCGGACACCCTGAAGCCCGTTCCCGTGGTGGAGAGCCGGGGCAGCGGCACCCTCGTCACCTGGCACTTCGGCCGTCCGGTGCAGAAAGCCACCCTCAAGTTCAAGGGCAGCGCCGAGATTTACGCCGTCGGGGCCGACGGAGAAAGCGGCGTGGCGGTGGACAATGTCCCGCTCCGGGGCTGTTCCGGCACCATTTTCACCCGCATTTCCAAGCCGCTCATGGAAGACAGTTTCGCCCTTACGAACACGCGGCTCATCATCCTTCAGTTCGGCGGAAACATGATGCCCATGGTGCGCGGGACCAAGATTATTCAGCAGTACCAGGAGCAAATCCAGAATCAGATCGCCTATTTTCACGAGGTGGCCCCCGAGGCCAAGATCCTCTTCATCGGCCCGTCCGATATGGGCAAGAGCGTGGGCGGACGGATGGTCACCTGGCCGTACCTGCCCGAAATGGTGGATTCGCTCAAGGCCACGGTCCTGCGTAACGATGCCGCCTATTGGGACCTGTATCGCATGATGGGCGGTGAAAACTCCATGGTCCAGTGGGTGAGGCACAACCCTTCCTATGCCGGTCCGGACTACATTCACTTCACGCCGGCGGGCGCCCGCCGGGTGGGAGAGGCGCTTTCCCGCTCCTTCCTCACGTACTACGACTTTTACCAACTGCGGAAAACCCTTCCCGAGAACCGGGTGAAACAGGCCATGCAACCATGAGAAAGGGGATTCTGACCATGCTGCTGCTTTTGCTTCTGCTGCCTTCCGAGGCCCGCAGGCAGCCGCGCTATCCCTTTGTCCGGACAGACCTCAACTACCTTCAGATGCCCGGCGAGAAGGCCCCGGAGTTCTATCATTTCTGCCGCAAACTGGATACGCTCCTTGTCACCGGCGGCGGGGATGTGCGCATTCTCCAGGTGGGCGGCTCGCATGTGCAGGGCGGCGTGCTGAGCGACCGCCTGCGCCGCAATTTCCTGAATCTCCGATATGGCATTACCGGCGGCCGGGGCCTGGTTTTCCCCTTTTCGGCCGCCCATACCAATACCCCGGTGAGTTACAACAGTTCCTATATGGGCAACTGGGAAAGCGTCAACTGTCTCAAGCCCGGGGAAACATCGCTGGGCCTCACCGGAATGGCGGTGACGGCGCAGGACACATCGGCCCGGATCGTCATCGACCTGGTGCTGCGGGAAAAGCAGTTGTTGCAGCAGCGCTATACTTTTAATAAGGTGGACGTCCTGGGCAGCGGTTCGCTGGAGCCCGTCCTGCTCCTGAACGGGAAGGACACCCTTCGCGGGGTGGGCACGGCCGGATTGAGGCACTTCGACCTCCCGTACTACACCGACTGGCTTCAACTGGCATTCACCGGGCAGGGAACCTTTTCCCTTCGCGGACTGTACCTGGACAAGCCCGGCGGCGGTTTTTCGCTCAGCGAGGCCGGCGTGAACGGCGCCTCCACGGGCTCCTGGCTCAAGTGCGACCTCTGGGAGCAGGAACTTCGCCGCGTGATGCCCGACATGGTCATTTTTTCCATCGGCATCAACGATATCCAGGGGGCCGATTTCGACGTCCGCCGCTTCAAGTCCCATTACCGCGAACTGGTGAAACGCGTACACAAGGTGAATCCCCGCTGTGCCATCCTGTTCAGCGGCATCAACGACAGTTGGCGCCGGCGGGAGCCCAACACCCATACAGAGGTTGTCGAGAACGCTTTCCGCGAACTGGCCAAGGAATTCCACGCCGTTTTCTGGGACTGGTTCCGGGTGATGGGCGGCACCGGCTCCATGGCCCAGTGGGAGCAGGCCGGTCTGGCCCAGGCCGATAAAGTTCACTTCACCTCCAATGGCTACCGGCTGGTGGGAGACCTCCTGTTCGACGCCATCATGGATGAGTATTACCGCCGATGAACAGCCTCTGGGATATCATACGGGACTTTTTCGTGAGCCTGCTGTCCTTCGACCAGGCCCATCCGCTGCTGTTCACCCAGTTCTATTTCTGGGCTTTTTTCGCGCTGGTTTTCGCCGTCTTCTCCCTCTTCCACTCCAAGGTGCTGCTGCGCAACGGCTACCTTTTTGCCGTTTCGCTGTTTTTCTACTACAAGACCAGCGGAGTCTTCCTGGCGCTGCTGCTCTTTGTCATTGTCTATAATTTCTTCGCCGCCAAGGGCTTGCGGCGGCTTCGCTCGGAGAAGGCGAAATCGGCCCTGACAGCCCTGAGCGTGGTGGTGGACCTGGGCATCCTGGCCTATTTCAAATATGCCTATTTCCTGACGGACTTCGTGAACAACCTTCTGGGGCTCAACCTGCAGGTGCACGATGTGCTGGGGGAATGGCTCAATATGCTGACGGGGACGTCCCTTTTCCGGGTCGATGCCATCATCCTGCCGGTGGGCATCTCCTTCTTCACCTTCCAGGCGGTGAGTTACGTGGTGGACGTGAAGCGGCGCCGGATAGCCCCGGTCGAGAATTTCCTGGACTTCGGTTTCTACCTGTCCTTCTTCCCGCAGTTGGTGGCCGGCCCCATCGTGCGGGCTTCGGAGTTCATCCAGCAGTTGCACAAGCCGTACAACCTGAGCCGGCGGTGGTTCGGCATCGCCATCTTCTGGATTATGAACGGCCTTGTGAAAAAACTCGTCATGGCCGACTATCTGGCGGTGAATTTCTGCGACCGGGTGTTCGAGAATCCCTTGATGTACAGCGGCTTCGAGAATCTGTCGGCCCTTTTCTGCTATTCCCTGCAGGTGTATGCCGATTTCTCCGGCTACACGGACATCGCGACGGGCGTGGCCATGCTCATGGGCTTTTATCTGCCCCAGAACTTTGACTCGCCGTACAAGGCGGTGAACACGCAGCAGTTCTGGCGCCGCTGGCACATGACGCTGTCGCGCTGGCTCAAGGACTATCTGTACATTCCGCTGGGCGGCAACCGCAATGCCACGGCGGGGACGTTCATCATCATTGCGGCGGTGGCGGTGTTCGGCAGTTTCCTCAGCGGCAGTTGGTGGGTGGCCTTCGGCGTTTTCGTGCTGGCGGCAGGCATCGGCCTTTGGGCCTGGAAACGGCCGCAGGACCGCAAACTCATCACCACCAACATCAATTCCATGAACACCATGCTGCTGGGCGGCCTGTGGCACGGCGCCAGTTGGAATTTCATGATCTGGGGCGGCCTCAACGGCATCGGCATGGTCATCTATAAGATTTGGACCAAGCGGAGCATGCTGCAGAAACTGTTGCTGATCAGTTCTCTCATGAGTATAAGCGCCCTGCTGGTACGCTGGACGCACGCCCCGGTGTGGAACATGTTCGCGGTGTGGCTGCTCATGATCTGGGTGGGGACTTTCGTGAAGTACTGCTACCGCTGGGCCGTCCTGGGGAGGGATGCGGTGGTCAAAGCGCCGGCGCTGACGGCCAAGGGGGCGGTGATTCCGGTGCAGTTGCCTTCGGCCCGTGCCCGCTGGATTTCCCGCGCATGGGATATTTTCCAGACCTTCGTGTTCATCACCTTCACCCGGCTGTTTTTCCGCAGCGGCTCCAACCTGGACCCGGCCCTCGCCAACGAGCAGGCCTGGAACACCGCCAAGAACATGGTGAACCAGATCGGGTCGGTCTGGGACCTGTCCCTGGTCCCCGCCATGGCCTGGCAGCACCGCGCCGTGCTCCTGCTTTTTGTGGCCGGCATGATCATCCACTGGCTCCCGGAGCGCTTCAAGCGCCGTTATCGCATTGTCTTTGCCCGCCTGCCCCTGTTCTGGATGGCCGTGGTGGTGGTCGCCATCATCCTCTTCTTCTTCCAGTTCATCACCGCCGACCTCCAATCCTTCATCTACTTCCAGTTCTAGGCCAGGAGGTTGGTTAGGGCGATGAAGTCCTCCACACCGAGCCGTTCCGGCCGGAGGGAAAAGACGTCCTGGGCGAGGAAGGCGGCAAGTTCGTCGTCGGACCAGCCCAGGCGGTCGGCCTTGGCGCGGGCGAGCGGCTTGAGTGGATTGCGCATCATCTTCCGGCGCTGGCCGAAGGCCGTTTTGACCACGGTCTTGAACAAGGCTTCGTCGCAGCCTAGCGACACCCGTTCGTTCCGTCGCAAACGGATGACGGCGCTTTCTACCTTGGGCGGCGGGGCAAAGCAGCCGGACCCCACGGTGAAAAGGTACTCGATATCATACCAGGCCTGCAGCAGCACGCTCAGGATGCCGTAGGTCTTGGTTCCGGGCTCTTCGGCGATGCGTTCCGCCACCTCTTTCTGGACCATCCCCACCACTTCGGGGATGCGGTCCTTGTAGTCCAGCACTTTGAAGAAAATCTGCGAGGAGATGTTGTAAGGAAAATTGCCGATGACGGCAAAGTCCCCGTCGAAGATTTTTTCCAGGCGCAGCGTGAGGAAATCGGCCTCCATGAGCCGCCCCTGCATGCCCTGAAAATGGGTGAGAAGGTATTCGACGCTTTCAGAATCAATCTCCACGAGTTTGAGGTCGATATCGCTGCGCTCCAGCAGGTACTGCGTAAGCACCCCCATGCCGGGGCCGACCTCCAAGACGGGGAAATAGGATTCCCCCGGACCCCCTGCGGCCTCAAGGCCCTTTCCGTCTTTCTGCGAAAGACCCGGGCACGGCCGGGCGCCTGCAGGCGCCTTCACTTCGCTCGAAGTCTTTGTCGGGAAAGGTTCCAGGGCGTCCACAATGGCGCGGGCGACCTTCTGGTCGGTAAGAAAATGCTGCCCGAGGGCTTTTTTTGCGCGAACTTCCATGCTGCTACCTATTAGTTTTCATTAATTTTGCCGTCTCCAGCAGGGGTGGAATGTCATACTTGACGGTGTTGAAAATGCCTTCGGCTCTCCGTTATGTATTGAAGGCTCATGCTGCAAGCCCTGTAAACCGTCATGCCGTGGAGGCTGGAGACAAAGTCCTCCGGGCTGGTAATATCGGCACTCATTTGTGCCAGAAGTTCCATTTCCTGGATGGCGGCATCAAGGAGCGTTGTTATACGTTCATCAGTCTGTAACATAGATGAGGTCTTTTTGCATGTTTTCAAGAAAATCTTCCCGGAAACGGGATTTGGCCGATACAAGGTCTATTTTACGCCCCATGACAGTTTCCAGTTGCTCGGAAATGGTGTGGTATAAAAACAAGGAGGGCTTTTTCAGTGACACCAGAATGTCAACGTCGCTTTGCGGACCTGCCTCGTCCCTGGCAAAACTGCCAAACAGGCCGATGCGCTCGATGCCCAAACGGTCCTTGTTGTATAAATAGTAAACTTTCAGGAAACTTAATACCGTATCTTTACCCAGATTCATACTGGGACGCTCGTCCACATAAGTGACCACGGAACGATAGCCAAGCGCATCCAAAACCCGGGAAAACGTGTCCGGGCTCCCCAGTTTTCCGCTTTCCATGCGGGAGATTTGGGATTTGCTCATGCCGGAGAGAATGGCAACCTGTTCCTGGGTCATCCCTCTAGTGAGGCGCATTCGTTTTATGTCGGGTGCAACCATACTCCTAATTTTTTGCAAAGATAACCAAAGTTTAATAAATGTGCAACCTTGTGCGGGAGGTAAAATCAAATCCACAAAAATGCTTATCTTTGCAAAGTCAACACAACTTTAACCACAATGACTACAGCAACACTTGCATCCGGAAAATACACATTCAGCAACTACCGCACATACCTTGCCGCACTGGCATTCATCCTTGGCAACATCCTGGTTCCCCAGCTGTGCCACCTGATTCCCAGCGGCGGCCTCATTTTCCTGCCCATCTACTTCTTTACGCTCGTCGGAGCGTTTGTATGCGGCTGGAAGGTGGGCCTTCTTACGGCGGTTCTTTCCCCGGTGGTCAACTGCCTGTTGTTCGGCATGCCCCCCGTGGCCTCTTTGCCCGCCATCCTCGTGAAATCGCTTACCCTCGTCCTGGCTGTAGCCATCGTATCTAAGAAGATGCGTTTTTCCTTCCTTTCCGTCGTCATTGCCGTCCTTGCTTACCAGGTAGTGGGCATGACTGTGGAGTTCTTCATGGATTTCAACCTGCTTCATGCCCTCCAGGATATCCGCATCGGCTTGCCCGGCATCCTCATCCAGATGGTGGGA
>ODAI010946428.1_pt1 | contig 10174 bp, 18 predicted proteins | sample 1539321 | NCBI WGS metagenome assembly ODAI01 (sample SAMN02144231, study PRJEB22623) | gut metagenome | biome: sheep rumen | host: Ovis aries | place: New Zealand | reverse complement strand
TTGTGTCACCTGTACATCTGTGTGTCCGAGAAGCGTGCTCACGACATAGATATCGGCACCTAATGTCAGCTCCATTGTAGCAAAGGTATGGCGGCTGATATGAAAAGTGATTTCCTTCTTTATGCCAGCATCTTTTGCCCAAGTTTTCAAGTTGTATGTTATTGTAGGCTTAGCCATATTTAGATGAAACACCTTTTTAGATTCTTTTTTGGGCGGGAGCCATTTGACGGCCTGCTTGTTGAGTTTCATATTCAGCACTTCTTTTGTTTTTGTCATTCTTATGTTTAAGTACATTGTCCCTTCGCGTTCATAGATATTATCCCATGTGAGTTTCCTTATGTCGCTGATACGAAGTCCGGTAAAGCAAGCAAACAAAAACGCATTCTTCACCTCTTGGAACTTCGTTTCTTGTTGTATCAGCATCTTTACCTCATGGATTGTCAAAAAGGCCCTATTCGTCTTTTCCGATTTGATAAGTTTCCTATCTTCCTTATCGATATAGACAGAAGGATTCACGGGGATGAGTTTTTTTCTTACAGCCTCGTTCAATGCGCTTTCGAATATCTGATAATATAGCGATGCCGTATTCTTCGAGATTTTTATCTTCTTCTCTTTGTATGAGAGGTTATTACAGTTGCTTAGGTATTTTATGAACCCCAAGCAAAACTCTTCATCTACATCAGAGAGCTTCACCTTATCTTTTGCGTAAGCTTTGAGATGTTTAGCCATACATTGTAATGTTGTATCCCTTGATGCACTTATTCCCAGATCCTCTTTCCTTTTTCTGTAGATATCCAACCAGTCGAGGAGTAGCATCTTTGAGGAGGTCATGCCAGGCAGATTCCCTTTGTTCTGTATAATTTCCAGTTCTCTCTTATTACGTATTGCCTTTGCCGCCAGTTCCGTGTTTATATTTTGTGTTTTGGCTGCCCTTGTTGTTTCCGGCACAATATAGAGTTTCAGGAACTCATATTTCCTCACTCCGTTTGCATAGATATCGAGATAATAGCTCAGCCTGCCTTTTGAAACGGGCTTAGTTCTCAGAGTAACGTATGATGTTTCTTTCTGTATCTTCTTCGGTCTTGCCATGATTTGATGATGTTTTGAATTTGCTGCAAAGGTACTGAATTTATTTATTATACGCAAGAAAACGAGTAACAAATGAGTAACAAAAATACCCCATTTAAGTAACAAATAAGGTCATTTACCCGAAAGTCGATTTTTTATAAATAACTGATTTTCATTGGTTTTAGCTGTTCTTGGTTGTTGTTAGTTCTTTTTGTCGCCAAAGGTAAGAGAAACATACTTTTATGCTGATTTCCAATCACTTAGAAGAGCCTTAAACAACACCGAGTAACAAAATAGTAACAAACGTGTTCATTAACTCTTTTTAGTGGTTTTTTCAAGCCTATGCAAAGGTACAACTATTTTTCCAAATACCAAAGCGAAAGCATCAAATTTTTCAAAAAGAAATGGAATATCGGATTTCCAACTCGCTTACTAATCTTTTTTGTCATTTTTCCATATTTCCTAATCTTACTTGAGTTCTAAATTTTAATTTATCTTAATAATAAGAATTTTCTTATTGTTTTCTAAACATATATGCGTACCTTTGCAACAGCTTCAAGCAGGCTTACGAAAACCTGCTGAAAGCCAAGAGAGTAATAACAATTAAGAAACAATTCAATTATTTTCGTTATGAAGGAAGATTCAAAGAAGTCACCCGCTGTTGAGGACGGTAGTTACCTCAACAAGGTAGTGTGGAACGTCAGTGATGTCATGAAGTACATGGGCGTTACCAAGGATTATGTCTACAGGCTTACCTCAAACAAGCTGATCCCGCATTACAAGCCAATGGGGAAGAAAGTGTTTTTCAAGCGGACAGAGATAGAGGAATGGCTGCTGACCAACAAGGTGAACACCTCAGATGATGTGGAATCAGAAGTTGAAGCCCTTCTCTATGAGAAACTTTACGGACAGAAAAGGAGGGCTGCCGTATGAAGGCAAGAGTGAAAGGCAGCACGGGGCCGTTCGTCACTCCTACTGCCTACTACCCGAAAGAAGGGGAAGTGAGCATAGGAGGTGTTCTGTACGATGAGAGCGTCGTGGAATGGGAGTCGCCTCTGACAAACTGGCAGACCGTCCGCGTCAAGGCAGCCATCGCAGCGATGCACGCCATCATCAACTACTACGGGCCAGAGTATCCACAGCCACAAGAGACGGCTCAGAAGGCCATAGAATGTGCCGATGCTCTGGTGGAAGGACTGCGGAAGAGCGTCGGCTCCCAGATATCGAAGGGTGACGCTCCACCGTAATGAAGATTCGAGATGCCGGAATGACGCTAACAAAAGTAATGATTCAAAACACGAATAGATATGGAACTTTACAACAAAATCAAACAAACAAACTTGCTGACGACGCTCATGGGTGTAGCCGTCGTATTGGCTTTCATAGCAGGAGTCGTCAGCCTTATCGTAGGAAGCTGGTGGGATGCCTTCAGCTGTTTCCTGTGGTCGTATATTGGCTACACCTGCTTTTCCTTGCACTCTAAGTTAGATGCGGCTAAAATCACTATTGCGGCGCAGGATACAGTCATACAGGCGTTCCATGATTTCATGAAAGAGTTTCGTGAGGTAGCAAGCAAGCATGACGATAAAGAAAAAGGAGAAGAACAATGAGAAAGATCTGCCATCGCGGCTTCAACCGCAACAATAAGCACTGGCTCTTCGGTTTCTACCTTCAGAACAGGGGTGCCCATTTCGTCTGTCCCGATGAGTTTGCCATCGGCAAGACCTGGGAGGACTATGAGGTGGAGCCGGAGAGCCTTGGCCAGTACACAGGGCTGACAGATACGGACGGCAAGGACATCTACGAGGGAGACATGCTCCAATCCACATTAACGGAATGGAGCGGTACTGTCCGTTGGCACAAGGACGGCTACTTCTACGTAGAAGATGGCGAAGGACAGGGTGACAGCCATGCACCGCTGGGCAAGATGCTGCATTTCACACCTCTGAGGATTGTCGGGAACACATTTAGCCAGGAGGGAGGAAAGGCAGAATGAAAGAGCGAGTGAATCATCCACAACACTACTCACATCCTTCGGGAGTGGAGTGTATCGACATCATCCGTCACCATGTCTGTGATATCGCCAACGCATTGAAGTACCTCTGGCGCGCCGGTCTCAAGGAAGAGGAAGGTATGACATCTAAGGAGAAAGAACTGGAAGATTTGCAGAAGGCTCTCTGGTACCTCCATGACTACCAAGAGCATTTCAGCTATACGTATTCCATGTGGCCGAACAGTCAGACCTATCATCCTTCAGGTGTCGACAGCCATACCGTGACACGCTATTACAGTCTTTCCGTTGCCTTGGCGATAGAAGATTTGTGGTGTGTTGGTATCATCGTTGACAGTCATATCCTCGTCCACCCGTCCGAAGAGCAGAAGGTGAGCAATGCCATCAAGAACATCGAGAAAAGGATTGACCACGTCAGACAGTCGCTGTTTTCTGCGAACGCGCAGTCCTCTTCTTAGGTTGCGGTTCCTCCACCTTTACCTCTTTGGTAAAAATCCGTCCCCTTCCTGTAAGAAGGTAGTCGGCAGAGACATAGAAGTCCGTCACCAGTATGGGCAGCCATTCCGGTTTAAGGATATGCTTTGTCGGCTCCTTTCTTGCAGCAAGCAGGCTAAGATAGTTGAGGTCATAGTTCATAGCGAAAGACCTCAGTCCCTTTATCTGTCCTTTGAGGATAAGGATGTCGATAGCGTGGAAGTAACGCTTCGTCATCACCGCCCCCGTGTCAGTTATCACCATATATACCTATTTATATATATATTAAATAGAGACCCGCTGGATGGTGGCAATCACTCTGAACATGTTCCGTATGATTTCCTTCGGTATGTCCGTTGACTCATACTTAGCGTTTTCGCTCTCCAGCCTGAAGCAGTCCTTCTCATCAGATTTCTTGACATACTTCACGATCCTCCTGTCGTCGTTGAGGTCTATGACATAGGGTTGCCCGTATTCGATGTACTGTTGCCACAGCTCCACCTTCCTTACGAGCAGCAGGCTACCGCTAAGAAATTTCGGGCTCATGGAGTCACCATAGACATTGATGAAGAAATCTCCCGGCCTTGCTATATCTCTCGTGAAAGGTATGACGTTCTGCGTGTATTCACTCTCCAGCACGTCATTAGTCCCGAAGCCTCCCCTTACGTCGAGGTTGATGACAGGCACCATGATGATGCTCTTTGCCCGTTTCTCTTCATCCATATTCTTGAGCATTACTCCCTCGCCCTTGTCAAGCCAGTCGATGTTCAGTTCGGGGAAAGCCTTAGCAATGTCAGGCAGCGACCTCCTGGCCAACTTCCTCCTTTGTTTCTTCACGAAGCCGTTCCCCAGCTGTGACAGCCTCTCGAACTCAGCGACGGTGATACCCTTCTCCCGAATAAACGCCAGCATACGCTCGTTGACGTTGTTCGGCTGCTCTTCATTTTTCGGCATCATCGTGTACGCCGCGTTTCTTATTTGCTCTTTTTGTTCCATATATTTAAATAATCTTAAACAATAGAATATTTTAGAAGTTTCTTTTTGTTTTCTAAAAAATTCTACGTAAATTTGCACAAGAATTACTTTAATAACATTAACAGGTGCAAATATAATGCAATTATTTTAAATGGCAAAAAGTTTTGAAAAAAAATCAAGAAAAATGACCCTCAAGGGTTATTATGACAGTCTCCCGCAGCCAGACAATCCGCGTCGGAGCTTCATCTTATCTATCATGCAACGTCTGAACGTTGTAGAGTCAACAGTGTTTAACTGGCTGAGTGGTCGGTCGCGTCCGAGTGACCCGAAGCACATCGCCGTCCTGTCAGAGTTGACGGGCATCAAACCAGAGGATTTATGGGAGGATTAGAATTCTATCAGTATGAGAATGAGCTATGGTGCAAGCACGCCGATGGTCGAAACGAGGTCTTCGACGAGACGAAGGTGGAGTTAGTACAACTCATTCTTGGAAAGATTCGGAACTGTTATCCAGAGGCTTACAGGGCTTTGGAGAAGTTCTATATCAGCAGTTCGCGTAACATCAGGTATTTTCAGTTCTTGATGGCGAAGCGTTTCGTCAGGTGTAATTTCGCACAGCTTGATGCCACCTCCTTCGATGTGGAGTGTGTCGGTTCTGATGTCCGCTTCAACTTCGAAAGAGTTGTCTGCCCGTTACGTGGAGAGTGTCAGTTTGAGGGTGTCATCTGCAACCCTAAGTTCGACAGCAGTCTCTCGCCCGCAGAGCTAAGGGTGATGGAACTGTTCTATCAAGGATACTCAAAGGAGGAAATATCACAGAAGCTATTCAACTCCCCCGAGACCATCAAAAACCATATTAAGAACGCTTACCAGAAGCTTGGCGTCCATGAGAAGGCTGAGTTCATCAGGTATGCCGAGAAGAACGGATTATTTGCAAACGCACAAGAGTAATAAGAAACATTGTTCAATTTTTAAAGTTTTAGTCTATGTCTACATTATTCAAGAAGCCGAGTGAGCTTTCAGTCACTCCAACCATCAAGGTTCTCATCTATGGCCAGCCAGGTGTTGGCAAGTCGTCACTGGCCTTATCGGCACCGCAGCCAGTCCTCTTCGACTTTGACGGTGGTGTCCAACGTGTCAACAGTGCTTTCCAGTGCCCTACCCTACAGGTGAACAGCTGGGAGGAGGCCACCGCTGCCGTAGAGGAGCTGAGACGCGGTGAGGTACCCTGTCAGTCCATCGTCATCGACACGGCGGGCAAGATGCTCGACTACATGGCCGACAGCATCATCCGCAACAACAGGCAGTATCTCAAGAAAGGCGGTGGTTTGACGCTGCCGGGCTATGGTGTCCGCAAGGCCATGTTCGTCAACTTCATCAAGACGATCTCCGTTATGGGTAAGCATCTTGTCTTCGTCGCCCATGAGCGAGAAGAGAAGGATGGCGAGAACAAGACGGTGCGCCCCGAGATTGGCGGTTCTTCAGCAGGAGACCTTATCAAGGAGCTTGACCTGGTGGGTTACATGGAGATGACTGCCAACGGCAGGACGGTAGGATGGTCACCCGACCCGAAGTACTACGCCAAGAACACCTGCAACCTGCCTGCCAAGGATGCCGTAGGCACCATCATTGACAACGAAGGCAGGGTTGTCGGGGAGAACAACTTCCTTACGAATGTTTTCAACAAGTACATGGCAGACCTTTCGAGGCAGCGCCAGCAGCGTAAGAGGTACGATGACCTCCTTACCTCTTTCCGTAAGGGTGTCGAGTCTGTGACGGATGCCGATTCGGCCAACAACATCTTCACGAAGATAGAGTCTTACGACAAGCATGTCTGGGACAGCAAGGCACAGGCAGAGAGGGCATTGCAAGCCAAGTGTCAGTCATTGGGGCTGAAGTTTAACACTATCGACAACAAGTATGAATCAGCAGCGTAAGTTCGACTATCGGTTCAGTGCCACCATGCTCGATGCCTATGAGGATTTCCTTGATGCCAATGCTGAGGATTTCTTCTACCAGGATGATGCGGGCAGGTGGCACCGCAACTACAACGAGGAAACAGGCGAGTATCACTTCACCGAGAGTGAGGTCTACGAGCTTGCCAAGAAGGAGCTGATAGACAAGATCAACCGTGTGGAGTTCACGCCCTCCGAGGCTGCTTCCAAGGGTACGGCATTGAATGAGATTGTCGACAGCATCCTCGAACACAGGAAAGCCGAGGGTGTCACGGTCACGAGGATGTATGAATGGCTCGATGGCAGGCAGACGGACAAGGTGGTGGGGCTGCAAGCTGCGATTGACGGCTTCACCTTTCCTTTCTCTACTACCCTCTGTCGGGAGGTGGCGGACTACTTCCAAGGCTCTGTATGTCAGATGTTCACCTCGGCACCGTTGCAAACGTGCTATGGTCTTGTCGAGCTCTATGGCTATGCCGACTATGTTCGGGAGGACAAGGTCTTTGACCTCAAGACGACGAAGAAGTACGAGTTCGGCAAGTACGAGAAGAAATGGCAGAAGCACGTCTATCCCTACACCCTCATCACGAGTGGGAAGTGTACGGATGTCAAGGCGTTTGAGTACACCTGCTATAAGCTGTCGGGTGGTAACACGCGCACACCCCTTATCATAGGTGAGAGGAACCCCGAAGTCTACACCTTCGATTATGGGATGAGCAAGGCCCTTCTGACGGAGCATTGTGAGAGTTTCGCAGCGTTCCTCATGGATAACAGGGCATTGATAAAAGATAGAAAGATTTTCGGGGGTAACGAACACTAAAAAGAAGAAGAAATGGCAAAAAATGAATTTATCGGAACGCTGGCGAAGGTAGGACCTATCATCACTATTAACACGCGTGATGGCGGCACGATGGAGAAGAGGGAGATTCTGGTCGACGGTACGACCTATGACCGCTTCACGGGAAAACCTCACCCTAACCCCGTCACCTTTGAGATAGGCAGCCGTAATGTCAGGATGACGGATGACCATAAGGTCGGTGACCTTGTTGTCGTCAGCTTTGTCTTGCAAGGCTTCAACTATAACGACAAGAACACCCATGAGGAGAAGAACATGTCGAAGATTGTCGCCTATGACATTCAGCCCTATGGTCGTCAGGACAGGGGAGAGCAGGCTCCGGAACAGGAACGGCAGCGGGATGCTGCACCTGCCCCGCAGCAGCCACAGTATGGCTCACAGCAGCCTCGGTATGCACCGCAGCAGCCGCAAGGTCAGTATGCACCTCAAGGAGCACCACAGGCAGCCCCACAGCAGCCACAGTATGCTCCACAGCAGCCACAGGCGGGGCAGCAACCTTTCCCACCACAGAACGGCAACACGCAGGAACTTCCATTCTAACCACAGGGGGCTGTCAGAAAGATGGCAGCCCCTACCCTAACAGCTAAGGTATGCTCTACAATCTGAAGAACCCCTATGATGTCGAGAAGTTTAAGGCGAGGGTGGATACCCTTGTCGATGAGATGGCCATTGTCGAGTTGACAAAGAAGCATCCGCAGCGGTCATTGAATCAGAACGCATATCTCCATAGTATCTTGGGACTTTTCGCCAGCGAGTTCGGCTACAGTATCGATTTCGTCAAGTACGAGTACTTCAAGAAGCTTGTCAATCCCGACATCTTCATTGTCAAACGGACGAACAAGCACGGCCAGCAGGTAGATTACATCAGGAGCAGCGCAAGTCTTGACACTGCGGAGTTCACGATGGCTGTCGAGAGGTTTCGTAACTGGTCGGTGGCAGAAGCAGGCTTGTACCTGCCGGCACCTTATGAGACGGAAGCCCTTATCTACGCACAGCAGCAGATAGCGAGGTATGCAGAATTTAGTTAGCAGAAACCAATTTTAAACTTTATAAAGCTATGAGATCAAGAACAAGTGAATGGTATCTGTGCAAAATCAGGTACGACAGAACAATGGAGGACGGCATGACCCGTGCTGTCACCGAGCAGTATGTTATCGACGCCCTCAGCTTCTCCGAGGCCGAAGTACGCATCACGGAATCAATGGGCAGCTATATCAGCGGTGAGTTCGACATCAAGGACATCACCATGTGTCCGTTCAAGGAGGTGTTCTTCTCTGACGAGAAGACAGCCGACAACTGGTACAAGGTCAAGTTGCAATTTATAACCTTGGATGAGAGGACGGAGAAGGAGCGGAAAAGCAACATCCTCTATCTCGTCCAGGCAGGTTCCTTCAATGGAGCGGTGAAGAATATCGACGAGGTGATGGGAGGCACGATGATAGACTACCGTATTACCATGATTCAAGAAACAAACATCTTAGACGTAGTCGAGTACAAAAAATAACCAACATGAGGGTGTGTCAAAACAGGCACACCCTCATAAACACGCTGCCTGCTATATGAACGACAAAGTGAAGAGTCTTGAATCATTGCGCGAAGCTTACCAGAAGATTCGGGAAAAAAAACTCGCCTCGCGCGTAGTCATCAAAACCATTATTGGTGACTATCAGATAACGAACGAGCAGATTGTGACAACCATACTGGACCTGCTCATACATGAAGCAAATAAGCGAATAAACCAAGAGGTAAACAGATGAAAAAGGTAGTGGTTATTCTTGATAAAACAACAAAGACTGAGGCCGTTTATGGTACAGTCAAAAGTCTCGTAGAAACCGTATCAAGTGCAAAACTTGGAATCTGTTTGGGCGCTTTGTATAACGCACTCAGTATAAGTAACCATGAGTGGGAGAATAAGAGATACAAGGTGTACTATAAGTATGTTAACATGAAACCTCAAACATGGGAATAACATGGAGAAAAAAACATTTAAATTGAACCCCGAAAGGAGTATGACCAAAGAGCAGATGGCTGGTGAGTTTCGTAAAGCACTTATCTGTAACAATATCACCTATGTCATGGTAGATGCACTCAACTCCTTTCTTATTGACATGTGTTCACACTTGGATAACCTTGGCCTTTCGTTCAAGTGTGAAGAAAAAATGAAGTTCAACGAACTGCGGCGGTATGCTCGCATGCTCAATAGTTGTTGCAAGGCATTCTCAAAAAATATCTACAATAGCGATGTTCCTAAAGAAGTAGAAGATGCTGCACATGATAGCGATTGGTGGTATCTGTTAATCAAGCTCCTCTCCGATAGGCTTGGAGATGATAAGCCTAAGACACACATGCTTTTGGAGTTTCTCGATGCCATGCCGTCAGAAGGTCACTTCAAGGTAAACATAGAGGATTTTATGAAGATATGAAGTACGAAGAACTAAAAAAATTGTTAACAGGAAAGAAAACAAGGAAGAAACCTTTCCATCTTGAAAGTGCCATCCAGCAGTCTTGTGTACTATGGTTCCGTGCTAAGTACCCAGAATATATCATAATGAGTATTCCAAATGGTGGGTCACGAAACAAAATCGAAGCCGCTAATCTCAGACGCGAAGGTGCGTTAGCAGGTGCTTCGGACTTGGTCGTCATCGCTACCAAGGCTGTTCTTTTTGTTGAAATCAAAAGGAAAAATGGTCGCCAACAAGCTTCGCAGAAACTTTTCCAGCAAAACGTTGAACGACTTGGGCATGAGTACAAGATATGCCGTTCGTTAAAAAATTTTCAACTTTCAATAGAACGTTGGATAAAAGAAATAACTCGAGTTCAGTAAAATAAGTATTA
>ODAI010667523.1_pt1 | contig 10174 bp, 10 predicted proteins | sample 1539321 | NCBI WGS metagenome assembly ODAI01 (sample SAMN02144231, study PRJEB22623) | gut metagenome | biome: sheep rumen | host: Ovis aries | place: New Zealand | reverse complement strand
TTTCGGCTCAATCTCGCAAGTGAGACTGTGCTGACAAAAGAGAAGGACTGCCGCACAAGCAGCAGTCCCTCGTCTTTATATTTTGCGCAAACTCTTGATTAATCTCCGAAAATCTTCTCGAGCTCATCCTGGCAGATGACTTTGACGCCGTTCTTTTTGAGAATGTCGGCAGCGGCGGCGTTGTCAGCGACCTTGATGACCAGGTAAGCCTTGTCCTTCTCTCTTGTGAGGAAAGCATAGGTGTACTCGAGATTAATGTTCTGGTCGCCGAGCAGTGCGAGAATCTCGGACAGAGCGCCCGGCCGATCTTCCATCTCGACCGTGAGAACTTTGGTGATCTGGCACACATATCCCTCATCCTTCAGGACAGTGACTGTATCATAGACGTTATCCACGATGACACGAGCAATGCCGAAATCCATAGCGTCCGCCACACACATGGCCCGCATATCGATATTGTTCTTCTGCAGGACCTTGCAGAATTCAGCAAGAGTTCCCGGTTTGTTTTCAAGAAATACAGAAATCTGCTTTGTCGTCATAGTATTTACCTCCTCAAAAGGTGTGTGTAATTATTATCCTTTATAAAGGTTGCGTTTGTCAATAACGCGGACTGCTTTTCCTTCTGAGCGTACGATGCTCTTCGGAGTGACAAGCTTGACATCCGCATGGATGCCCAGCATGGACTTGAGGCCTGCGACAAGCTCTCTCTCCTTCGCGGAGACCTTGGACAGCTCATCGGAGAACATCTCCGGAGTCATCTCCACACGGACTTCCAGCGAATCACTGTTCTTATGACGATCCACGATGATCTGATAGTTGGCTGCATAGCCATGGTTCAGGAGAACAGTCTCGATCTGGGACGGGAATACGTTGACGCCCTTGACAATAAGCATGTCGTCAGAGCGGCCGAGCGGCTTCGTCATCTTTACAAATGTACGTCCGCAGGAGCACTTCTCTCTGGACAGGATGCAGATATCTTTTGTGCGGTAGCGAAGAAGCGGGAAAGCTTCTTTGGCAAATGATGTGAACACCAGCTCACCCTTCTCACCGTCCGGGAGAACCTCACCGGTCTTCGGATCAATGATTTCGGCGATAAAGTAGTCTTCATTGATATGCATACCGTTCTGTTCCTGGCACTCGAAAGAGACACCCGGACCGGAGATCTCTGTCAGACCGTAAATATCATAGGCTTTGATGCCGAGAGTCTCCTCGATATCACGGCGCATTTCCTCCGTCCATGCCTCAGCTCCGAAGATTCCGGCTTTGAGGTGGATCTTGTCCCGGACCCCTCTCTCATGGATAGACTCGCCGAGATACGCGGCATAGGACGGCGTACAGCACAGAACTGTCGCGCCGAGATCTGTCATGAACTGGATCTGGCGGTCTGTGTTTCCCGAAGACATAGGCAGAGTCAGGCAGCCCACCTTATGGGAGCCGCCGTTGAGTCCGGCACCGCCTGTGAAAAGGCCGTAGCCGTAGCTGACCTGCACAACGTCATCCTCATCGGCTCCTGCTGCAGTCAAGGCGCGGGCGCAGCACTCCTCCCAGAGGTCTATATCATTCTGCGTGTAAAAAGCAACGACACGGCGTCCTGTGGTTCCGGAAGTACTCTGGATGCGTACACAGTCAGACAGCGGTCTGGCCATCAGACCGTAGGGATACGCATCGCGGAGATCGTCCTTTGTGAGGAAGGGAAGCTTATGAAGATCCTCGATGCCTTTAATATCGTCAGGAGTGATCCCCTTCATCTCCATTTTCTTGCGATAGTAGGGCACATTGTCCCATACTCTCTTCACGCAGTCGACAAGGCCTGCGTTCTGCCATTCAACGACCTGTTCCCGGGAAGCGGTCTCCTTCTCCGGTGAGAAATACTTGCTCATAATAATTGCTCCTCTCTACTATATGGCACTAAGACATTCGCGAAACTGACGTGATCTCCCGAGTGCCAAATATAATACTGGTTGAAATTTTATCACTTTAAAGCGGTGTAACGCAACAGTTAATTTATATTTAGGATAAACATTTTTAAGTTTTTCACAATATAATCTAATCGATCAGAGTCGCGGGCAGCATTTATCGACGGTCACAGACCGAAATGCTGCTGCCCTTCGTTCGGCATGCGCAAAAAATGTACACTGCCCCTTAGAATTGTGCAGCGCAAAGATCTGTTTACTAACACCGAATTATGCGATATGATAGCTAAAACTCCCTGCACCGGGCACATGCATATCCCCGGGGTCAGCTGACATACCACGTTTCATGAGGTGACTATGGAAAACACGATCAGGATTACTGCCGGAGAGCTCCGGAATTTCTATACAGACCTACTCGCAAAGCTGGATTTTGATACTGCCAGAAGGAGGACCCTGTCAGAGATCATACTGGCTTCATCCGACTATCAGGCCGTCTCTGTACTTTTTGACAGGGTCACAGCCGGTCTCATTGATCCGAAGGCGCTGCCGGTCCATTCCGGCAAAAGACGCCGCGCGGTGATGATCGACGGAGCCCGCACCGAGCCTCATCTCACATGTCTTCTGGCCATGGAATGCGCGTGCGAGACCGCCGCGTCCGAAGGAGTCGGCATGGCACTCGTCCGAGGTCTCCTGCCTGTCCGGCGACTCAGGCTCTACGAAAAAGTAGCGTCTGCCCACGGCCTTGCCGCCGTGGCCAGAGAAGCCGTCTACGAGAATGAAACAGACGCAAAAATAACCCACAGCTTTCTCGCTGTGGATCCGGGGCACTTCGGAGACCGGGAAGATCTCACGCCGCTCCTTATTGAATTTGCGCAAAAAACCGGTGATGCGGGGATTCCGGCTCCAGGCGGCATCGATCCCTCATTTGAAAATGAAGGTACCGCCCGCAACTATACAGGCAGCGTAACTGCTGCCTATAAGAACAGAGACGTACTCGAGGTCCCGCTCTACGTCACAGACGACTGGAACGAAATCGCAGCCGCGATGGAAATTAAATCTCCGCTCACCGAAACAGTTTAATTCGCAAGCGTCTCTTTCCCGAAACCGTACGGAAGCAGCTCACCCAGGGTGAGCTCTTTTGTTTCTTCGGGGGATTTCGCAAGGATCACAGTGAATGTATCGGGGTCACAGAATTCTCTGAGCACCTGGCGGCATACGCCGCAGGGCGGGCAAAAATCCGTGACCTCGCCTTCGCTGCCGCCGACGACACAGATTGCCGTGAAATCGCGCTCACCGCATACGACCGCGCGGAAGACCGCAGTTCTCTCCGCGCAGTTCGACGGCCCGTAAGCGGCATTTTCAATATTGCATCCTCCGTACAGCATGCCATTGGCGCAGAGCAGAGCAGCGCCGACCTTAAAATGGCTGTAGGGGGCATACGAATACTCCAGCATCCTGAATGCCTCGGCGATCATTTCCTTTTTTACCTGTTCGTTCATAGAATTCTCCCTGATCATGATGGAAATGAGGTCTCTCAAACAGCTGTCTCGAGAGCAAGCTCCATCATCTTCGTGAAGCTCTTCTGACGGTCCTCGGCACTCAGTTCCCTGCCGGAATAGATCTCATCGGAAATCGTGAAGATAGCGAGCGCTTTCTTGTTCCAGCGGGCCGCGTTCATGTAGAGGGCAGCCGCCTCCATCTCGAGGCAGATGATGCCCATCTTGCTCCAGATCGCGGGGACATCCCTGTCCATGTTGTAGAACACGTCCTCTGACAGGCAGTTGCCGACAACGATGTCGGTGCCGAGGCGCTCTGCGGTCTTCGCGCATTTGTAAAGAAGATCCCAGGATGCAATCGCGGAGAAATGTCCGTTCAGACAATACTGATCCTGCCATGCGGAGGTCGTACTCGCCCCCTCGGCCACCACGATGTCGTTGATGTGGACGTTCTCATTGATCGAGCCGGCCGAACCGATGCGGATCAGATTCTCGCAGCCATAGTAATTAAAAAGTTCAAATGAGTAAATACCTATGGATGGCATTCCCATTCCGCTGCCCATGACGGAAACTTCTTTTCCCTTATACGTCCCGGTATATCCGAGGATATTCCGGACTCCGTTCACGAGGCGTGCATTGTCAAGAAAGTTCTCCGCGATAAATTTCGCTCTCAGCGGATCTCCCGGCAAAAGACATGTCTTTGCGAAGTCTCCCGGCACAGCAGAATTGTGTGGGGTAGGTGTGTGTGCATTATGAGCCATAGTCTCCTCCTTTGAAATTACAGTTCCTTAATTGCCTCTATCGCGACCCGGATACACAGATCGGTATCGCGCACGACCGGGTTAAGAAGCCCCAGTTTCGCTCTCTCCTGATTGGCCATGACCAGCATGACCGCGCCGACGCGGACTCTTCTGGCAGCACCGGCAATAAAGAGCGTCGAGCTCTCCATCTCAGAGCCGAGGCACCCCATCCGGACCCACGCGTCCCACTTATTCATAAGTTCATAGGACACCGGCATCTTCTCCGGCTCATGCTGCCCATAGAAGGCGTCCTTGCACTGAACCACACCGACGTGATGCGGGACACCGAGAGTCTTCGCAGCTTTGACCAGGGCAGTGGTGACCTCAAAGTCCGCGACCGCCGGATACTCGATCGGGGCGTACTCACGGCTCGTGCCGTCCATGCGCACCGCAGCTGTCGCCACAATGACATCTCCGCTCTTCACCTGCGTCTGCATGCCTCCGCATGTGCCCACGCGGATAAATGTGTGAGCGCCGCATCGCACAAGCTCCTCAAGAGCGATTGCGGCGGACGGGCCGCCGATGCCGGTCGACGTGACGGACACTCTCTTGCCGGCGACGGTGCCTGTGTAAGTGATGTATTCCCTGTTGTCCGCGATGAGGACCGGATCGTCAAAATACTTTGCAATCTTTGCGCACCGCTTCGGGTCGCCCGGCAGGATGACGATCTCTCCGACCTCCCCGGGTGCCACCTGAATGTGATACTGCTTTTCTTTGTCTGCCGAATAGTTGATCATTTGCACCTCCGTTCATCCCTGTCCATCGGACTAAGTTATATCCTCAAAAGCTAATTTTACCGGCTGTCCTTACGACCTGCTTAGGATTATCTTCCAAATGCAAGCACGGTCAGCGCAAGGCAGATGACTCCGACCGGAATCATGAAAATTGCCTTTCCGACGCCCTTGAATCTGTTGATCCTGAACGTGTCCGGGTGGTAAATGTGCTTCCATATTGTATATGTCTCTCCCGGAACATAGGCCTGGGCATCCTTGACGCTGAACTTATCCTCCGACACACCGGGCGCTTCCACTCCATGGATTTTTATTCTGAACAGCAGCTGTCTTCTTTCAGTCTCTTTCCCTATGGCTTTTTTATTTCTGACAGGCTTCTCAAAGACTCCCTCATCCCTGACTTTATAGAAAAAGAATGGCTGGATGATAAAATTCGCCCCGCCCATGATCATAACGACCGAGATGAACAGGAGTAAAAATCCTACTGACTGAAATAAATCCATACAATACCTCTTTCACACCGCCCTGTTTCCGCGCGGCATCGTTTCTTCTTAAATATGTTCACTATTATCGCACATGTTTTCGGTCATGCCTATAAAAAAGCATGTAAAAAAAGCATTCGGACCCGCTTTTTAGAATTTCATCTCAAACTTTTTATTTTTACTTTATAAATTTTATTTTTTTTTCAGCTCACGTACAAATTCGTTTCACATTTACCCTGTATAGTATACACCAGATAGAGAAACAACCACTCACTATCTCCCCCCTCATTAAGAATAAGAGAGAGAGACCTGCAAAGGTCTCTTTTTCTTATGTCCGAAACATGCAGGCGGACACAGGATCGGTCTTACACCCAGATCAGATATTCTTAGCGCATATGTCAGACAGGCAGCACCTGTCACAGTACGGCTTCGTCCTCGCCGTACAGACATCTCTTCCGTGCTCGACAAGCCTGTGGCAGAGGGCATTGCCCTCCTCCGGCGGCACGATCTTCCAGAGAGCCATCTCGACCTTCTTCGGGTCCTTAATGCCATCCACAAGACCGATGCGGTTCGTGAGCCGTATGCAGTGCGTGTCCGTGACGATGGCCGGCTTTCCGAAAACGTCCCCCATAATGAGATTGGCGCTCTTCCGCCCCACTCCGGGCAGCTTCAGCAGCTCCTCAAATGAATCCGGCACCTTCCCCTGATATTTGTCCCGCAGGATCCGCATGCAGGCGCTGATGTCCCTGGCCTTGCTCCTGCCCAGCCCGCAGGGGCGGACGATCTCCTCAATCTCCTCCGGGGAAGCCTCCGCGAGCGCATTGACGTCCGGATATTTTTTATACAGTTCTTCAACAATCACATTGACCCTTGCGTCGGTGCACTGGGCTGCCAGCCTTACGCTGACAAGCAGCTTCCACGCCTCGTCATAGTCCAGCGTGCAGTCCGCGTCCGGGTACTCTGCGGCAAGGCGCTTAATGACCTCCAATGTCAGTTTTTTCTTATCCATATAAATGCTCCTTTTCACTCCCGGTATTATACCACAGGATTGCTTCTCTGTCATTTTCGTTTCCTGACAGGCAGAATCGGTATGAGTTCAGACAGGTTGCGATGCTTTCTCACGAAGACGGATGCTTTGCTGCCGGAAGTAAACTGCCGGATATGCCGGACTGAACTGTCACACTGTTATATCGAAAAGATGCGAAATCCTCCCCCCGGGTATCCCTCACTTTGTACAAAAAAGCATACTTTCGTGAAACCACTTGACAGCCATCCGCTTTTAGTGTATACATGTGTCTTGTCAGTAGTAAACACATCTGTTGACAAGCCCTGGCTTCGTAAGCAGTCAGCGCAGCTGTTTTCCAAAAGGAGGAAACCTGATCATGAATAAATTCAAAGCTTTCCTTAAGCGCAAGGACATTGAGATCTCTGTCAAACGTTATCTGATTGACGCGCTTGGCGCAATGGCACAGGGTCTCTTCTGCTCATTGCTCATCGGGACTATCATCAACACGATCGGTTCTCAGTTCCACATCGGTTTCCTCACGACACCGGTCGCCACGGTAGCGGGAGCTGAGTATACCGTAGGAGGTCTTGCCACTGCGATGAGCGGCCCTGCGATGGCAGTCGCCATCGGCTCTGCCCTTCACTGCCCGCCGCTCGTACTGTTCTCGCTGATCACAGTGGGATTTGCGTCGAATGCCCTCGGCGGGGCCGGCGGGCCGCTGGCAGTGCTCTTCATTGCCATTATCGCATCTGAAATCGGAAAAATGGTCTCAAAGGAGACCCGAGTAGATATTCTTGTCACACCGCTCGTGACCATAGGTGTCGGTGTCGCGCTCTCCGCATGGTGGGCTCCCGCCCTCGGCAAAGCCGCTATGCATGTCGGAGATTTCATAATGTGGGCGACAGAACTTCAGCCGTTCCTCATGGGCATGCTTGTATCGCTCGTCGTCGGTGTGGCCCTGACACTGCCGATCTCGTCGGCCGCTATCTGCGCAGCCCTCGGTCTGACCGGTCTCGCAGGCGGCGCTGCCGTTGCCGGATGCTGCGCACAGATGGTCGGATTTGCGGTCATGTCCTTCCCTGAAAACAAATGGGGCGGTCTCGTCTCTCAGGGAATCGGTACATCCATGCTGCAGATGGGCAACATTGTCAAGAATCCACGCATCTGGATCGCTCCCTGCATCACAAGCATGATCACTGGACCGATCGCGACCTGCGTTTTCCGCCTTCAGATGAACGGCGCGGCAGTCAGCTCCGGCATGGGAACCTGCGGTCTGGTCGGCCAGATCGGTGTCTACACAGGCTGGCTGAACGACATCGCCGCCGGGACCAAAACGGCCATAACGGCTTCCGACTGGATCGGCCTCATTATGATCAGCTTCATTCTGCCGGCGATCCTCTGCCCGCTCATCAACGCCGTGTTGAACCGCATCGGCTGGGTCAAGGCCGGAGATCTTGCCCTCTCCTGAAGGTCTGATCATGAACTGAGATTAAGTTTCGCATTCCTCCGTATATGTGTCTTATGCATGCGGCACATATATGGAGGGATGTTTTTCGTTTCGTCAAATTATTATTATACAATTATATGTGACAAACTGTTTTCAATTTTGTACAAGGATTTTTCCATAATACCTTGAAATGCAAACGCCGAAAAGAGTATTATAATAATGGTTTCAGAAAATTATACAATAACTTCTCTACAATTCGGCATCAGGAACCACACGGTTTTTCGAAAGTGCCCGGCTATAAATATCTTAACTTACTTTGCTTACGCACCCGAGCGAAAAACCCCTTGCCCGGCGTAAGAGCGACCCGTCCATTTACATGGACGGGCCGTTTTAATCTCTAACACATCTTCTCTAGGCGCGGCAAGAACGCCGAGGTGTTCTTGAATGTTTTTTACAGATGATCATCCGAATGCTTCTCTGCGGTGAACCAGCTCCGAATAAGATACGTCGGTGTACAGCTCCACGCATGGCAGTAGCTGTTGATGATAGCTCCGCCGTAGGGGGAGTCATCCGGGTGCTCCGGATCCCATGCCTCCCAGAAGGTATCGGCACCGGCTTCCATCATGCTTCCCCAGTAAGCCTTCATATGCGCAAGCGCCTTCTCCCTGAGACCGACGCGCAGCAGCGCGCTCACATAATAGTGGTGCATGTAAGGCGTCTTCATCGGGAAGCAGCCAAAGAATTCCTCCGATCTCTCCATAAGCGCCCTGGCTTCATCCGGGTGCAGCACATCCGCCAGCACCATCCAGACCTGAGTGATTATAGATGCCTCACCGCCTGAGACAAAGCACTTTCTCTCTTCATCATAATAGGCCGTTCTGGCCACTTTCTTCAGTCTCTCAAGCTGTTCGTCAAGCCACGAGGACTGAGACCAGTCGTTCTTTCTTCTCGCAAGTCTTCTCGCATAGCGCAGCGCGTAAATCAGAACCGCAAGGGCACCCGCGCTCTTGTCCATTTCCTCATTCCAGTCGAGAAATGCATTTGCAGCCCTTTCTTTTTCAATAGTACCGTCGAACTCAAGATAGCGCAGGGTAATTTCGATCTGCTGCATCGCGATGTCATAGAGGTCTTTCAGCGTCTCCTCATCGTTCGTCTGCTGCATATATTCCTCAAGCGCGACAACAAAGAACAGTGAATAGTCGAAGAGCCAGGTGTCGTCGGCCTCCACCGTCGGTTTTGTGAAGAGGCAGGCTGCAATTCTTCCGTCCGGGAACCGGCTGCCCGCAAAGAGATACAGGCATCTGCGGACCAGCTCATAGTTGCGGAAGGTACAATAGTTTGCAAGCGCCTGAAGACGCAGGTCACCCATCCAGAGCCGCTGATCGCGCTTCGGACCGTCCTCGAAGACATCCTGCATACAGTTCTTCAGGGTCCTCAGGCTGATCTCATCCATTTTCTGAAGGAACGTGTCCGGATGTGTACAGGGAGTCAGCTTCCGCATGTCAGCGGATGTCACTGTCTTGCACTCGGCATTGCGGACGACCAGCTTGTACTTGACGGACGTATCCATGGTCGTGATCTTCAGATACCGGAACGCGTGCCGTCTCGGAAGTTCCACCACCGCGGGGAGCACGTCGACGTGGATGTATTCCTCCTGGATCCAGCTCTGGGAGATCCAGCCGCTGTAATCCTCGGAGTTTTCCGCGAGCTCTTTATACGTTTCGGCAAATTTCAGCTTCAGATAGGCGGGCGCGTCCGGATGGCTGCCGGTATAGGTGAACTCGAGGGTAACATTTCCGACCAGATGCGTGCCGAAATCGAGGCACAGGTTCTCTCCTTTTCCCATCGCCAGGTGATGAACTCTGTGCATTTCTATCTCCTCTGCCTCAGGGCTGTACCTGTCCTTCAGGACGAACGCTCCGACCGGCTCCACGATCTGGTGGTGCAGGATCGGGCGAAGCTTTTCTGCAGTGTCAAGGAGTTTCGCGTTATTGAGCGGATGAAAATCCTGAATAATACTTATGAGTGCCATGAAATGTCCTCCTTATGTTCCTTATTGCTAAACTTCCGAAGAGTATCGCCCTGCGACCACGTTCTTCAAAGCAGTATTACATGGTATGATGGTGAGATGCCAATTTCACACGCCCGCTGCCGTTATGATGAACGATCATCAGGGAGGATCCGGACGGATCGCCTGCTTTGTCTTCATAGTTTTATTTCTCTTTTATTATACTATCTAATTCATGCAGATGCCACGTTTGACGCCAATGGTCTCAATGTTGTCGCAAAATTCCGGTGA
>ODAI014183308.1_pt1 | contig 10175 bp, 8 predicted proteins | sample 1539321 | NCBI WGS metagenome assembly ODAI01 (sample SAMN02144231, study PRJEB22623) | gut metagenome | biome: sheep rumen | host: Ovis aries | place: New Zealand | reverse complement strand
GTATTCTGATAGTATTCATCCACCATAGGAAACGCCCAATCGCAATACTGTTTAAAAATGTCTGCCTTCATAATATTAATGTTTCCAAAATGAAACTCTTTACTATCGGCTAACGACTCATAAAACAAATAATTATCCGGATCATAGCGTTTTAACATGTCAAAAAGCATTAACCAATCTCCACCATAGTGATTGTTAATATAATTTTGCTTCAACCCTTCATCTACATGTATCGGTTTTGTTGTGATAATCTCAACATCATCTTCCAATAGCTGTTCTAACTCGGTATCACCAATCACAAAACGTCGACGGTAATGTTCCACGCCAACGTAATCTGCATCAACATGATTTCCAATCCACCAGATTGCTGTACACTCCGAGTAGCGACGATTTCTGTCAGAGATACTCTCAGTAAATCCGTCATAATCATTCACATCGCAGATGCGCTTATCCGTCAACGCTGCTCCCGCCTGTATTTGAACTTCATACTTTGAATTTTTAATTTCCTCTTCCAACGGTTTGTCCACATGGGACTTTACTACATATAACTTTAAGGTTTTCATAATTTTCCTTTACAGTTGTTTCAAAACCTCTGCCAAGTAATCAATTGCATGGTCATACATCAAATGTCCCAGAGCATACTCCTGAGCGTTCTTTGCAATCTCCTCACATTCTTTCGGATGTTCCTCCGCCCAGTCGATTCTTTCCGACAAATCGCTTAAATCCCCTTTTACCGGAATATAGTTTTCAAAGGGGATCAAATCTCCGTGCCAATACTCATAATAGTCATGATCCGCTATAAATAACGGGCGACCGGAAAACATCAAAAGCTTCATTCGTCCGCTCCATCCGAATCCGGGCAAATCAATCAAATACTTATACTTTGTGTGATCCACCAACGACACATATTTTGTAGCGGAGGATGCGCCGTTTGCCACTCCGTCTTTCCATCTCATGCCGTATGCTTCTATTCGCTTATCGGTTTTTGCCAGGTCCAGCAAAACTTGTCTCGAAACATGAGACTCCTCATTTCCGATCCAAAAAAGGGTATCATATTCCGGTGCCTCCTTTGATGCTTCCACCATATTTAGAACCGTCTTTTCATAACTGTCTGCTCCGATGGAAGGTCGTCCCAAAAAATTAAAATCCGGAATCAAAATCACATTTTTCTGATCTTCTTTTTTGCAATATCCCAATACCGTTTCACTGTAGAAATCCGAATAAAAATCGTTACAGCATACGTTAATTTCAAAATCACGATTCATTTCATTTCGAGCACGAAACATCGCCTCCGAAAGCATTCGCGACGTATTGCATACTCGCTCCACAGTTTCTTCGGATACCAAAGAGCAAAGCAGCGCATGTACTTTTGCTTCCGCATAGTATTGAATCTGTATTCCGTTAAAACTAGCCATTTGTACTCCCCATTTCCTCTTAAAATTTTTATGTATCGGTTCCGAAATAACAGGGTGCCTGACCCCATTACAAAATTGTTACATCTAAAAACCCTTGAGTTCCTCGGCATCCTCGTATGCCCGGTCGAAAATCTCATACACAGCCGTTTGTTCCCGATCTGCTTTCCAAGGTTTCGAACCGCCCATGTAATGTACGACACAGGCGTTTTCATAAATGCTTTTCGTATAATCCAAATATCCCTCCGGGATTTGTCCGGACATAATCTTTGACAATTCCAACGGTAAAAGCTCGCCCGCATCCGTTTTTTCTTTATCCATTACATACTGAAGTGGTGGGCAGTTATACAAACTCCAGGGCAACTCCACATAACTGTCATGGAAAAGAAGATTCAAGATATCCTGTTCCGGATAATAAAGTTTCTCTTTATGCATATGGGCCAGATTAATAATCGCCTTTCCGCCTCCGATTTGTCGAATAAACGGAAGAGAAAAAAGCATAAATCCCGCATTAAAATAGGGTCTGTCATGGGTAAGTCCCAAGCAGTCCAGATTGTTTGCTTCCAATCCAAAGTACACACCGAACACATCGGCGCAGGCTGCGATTCCGCTGTTTGAAATATTCAAAGAAAACACCGGTGATATGTCGCCCTTCACCGCCATATCGATATCCATGCAAAGGATTCGTTCCAAATCCTGTGGCAGAAAATCCAATCCCAAAAGTTTAAAATAAATCTCCTTCGGGAACTCCTCCGTCACCGGCAACCCCGCCAACATTTCCGAAGAAATCGGCATCAAAACAATCCGAGCATTCGGCCAGCGAGACGCAAAGGAAGCCAAATCTTCCGCTTCTTCCTCCGACAAATCCTCATAGAATAAGTAAAAATCCATCGGGTAGGAATTGGATAAAAATAAAGATGCCCACATCACTTTTAAGGGATCGATATATTTTTTATTTACAACCGACATGATTGCCCTTTGATTTGGCATTTTTTTCTCCTTTGGAGCCTGACCCCATTACAAAATTTATACAGCTATTATTATAACAAAAGATCCCCTACAAATTCATCATTTTTCTTACTTGCTATGTTATAATGAGACTTGGAGAAAATGTATCAAAAAGGGGATTTTTTATATGGACACAAATACCAATCAAACTGCACTCACCGAAGAATTGTTTTCCTCGATTCAAACGGGTTTAAAACTGGATCCGTTTAATTATAAATTCTATGAAATGCTTGGAAAGTATTATCTGTTAAAAGGAAATAAAAAGCAGGCATATCTTTCCTATGTTCAGGCAAAGTTCTACTGTTCCGACGAGAACGAAAAGACCGTTTTCCAAACTACAATTGATGAATTAAAAACACAGGATGGCGCCGTTCCGAAAGCAGCCATCGTCATCCTTTCTTGGAATCTAAAGGATATGACGGCACAATGCATCAACAGCATTCGTCAAACCACTCCGGAGGAGCTGAGAGAAATTATCGTGGTGGATAATGCTTCCACCGACGGAAGTGTGGAATGGCTCCAAGAACAGCCGGATGTCATTTTACAAACCAACGATGAAAATCACGGTTTCCCCAAGGGATGTAACGAAGGAATTGCTCTCGCCTCAAAGGATTCCGATATCTTTTTATTAAACAACGACACCGTCCTTCCTCCCAATGCACTTTTCTGGTTACAAATCGGATTATATGAAAGTGAACTTGTGGGCGCTACCGGAAGCAGATCCAATTATGTTTCCAACGACCAAATGATTGAAAAGGAATGTTCTTCTCCTGCGGAAGTGTTAGACTATGCCGTAAAAGCAAATATTCCTATGGAATATCCTTACGAACCGAAAGTATACTTGGTAGGTTTTGCCCTTTTGTTAAAGAGAACTGTCCTAGATCAAATCGGTTTATTGGATGAACGTTTTTCTCCGGGAAACGCGGAAGATTTGGATATTTGTCTTCGCATTCGCGGGGCAGGCTACGATACTGTACTTTGCAATAACAGTGTGATTCTTCACTTCGGAAGCCAATCCTTCCAACAGTTGGGCGAGGAATACAAAACCCTCATGCTGGGAAACATAAATAAGATAAACGAAAAATATCACATGGATATGCGCTACTACTGCATCCCCAGAACCGAATTGATTGAATATATCACCGAAGAAAAAGACGCTCCTCTTCGTATCTTAGAACTGGGCTGCGGCGCCGGAGCCACTCTTGCAAGAATAAAAGGGCTCTATCCAAATGCCAAACTTCACGGAATCGAGATTGTAAGGGCTGCTGCCGATATCGCATCCTCCATCCAAGGAGCCGACGTATTATGCGATAACGCAGAAACCATTGCCTACCCTTACGAAGAAAACTCCTTTGACTACTGTATCATGGGCGATGTCTTGGAACATTTACACGAACCCCTTCCGGTATTAAAAGAGATTTTTCGCTTCGTAAAACCAAAGGGAAAAATCATCGTATCCATGCCGAATATGAAGCATTGGTCTGTTATGATACCCCTTTTATTGGAAGACCGTTTCACCTATGAAGACGCGGGCATTTTAGACCGCACCCATCTTCGTATGTATACAAAAAAAGAAATCCAAACGCTTATTTCAAGCGCAGGATTTCAAATCACGGACACAAAACCCACATCCGTCGGAGAATGTCCCAAAGAGTTAAAACCAATCATGGATGCTGTCGCTTCCTTTGATCAAACCGGAAACAAAGATGCTTACGAAGCATACCAGTATATAGTCGTGGCATCAAAAGGGGTCTGACCCCATTAGAAAATTGTTACATTTAAGAGAATAGGCGCATTACGTCCGTGACAAATTTTTCTTTTTCGCCGCGAATCATGGTGCGATAGTCTTCGAAATCTTTTGTCCGTTCTTCATAGTGTTCAAAAATATCGAGGATAAGATTTCGCACTGTTTCCACATCCACGTCTTTTGCATCATCGATTTTATATCGTTCCGGAATGGGCACATCTTCGTGATACGCTGCCGCCCCTTGGCGTCCGGTAATGACACAGCATCCACTGATGGCAGCCTCCCTCGGAATGCGATCCTTCCCGGGATGATTTCCGAAATCCACATACACTTTTGCAAGCATCATATGGAGACGCATTTTTTCCTTTGTGAGATTTTCAAGAGGCACCCAAAGGATTTCGTCTCTCGTTTCATCGATTAACTTCTTTAATCGCCAACCACCTTTTTTCGGATTGAAAACCACCATGTTCTTTCGTTCAATTTGCAACTCTTCGGGGTTTACTTGCAAATAGGAATCATTAATATAATCCGAAAGATAATCGATTCTCTCTTCCGGAACCCCAAGAGTCGTCTTTAAAAAATCAATGGCATAATAAGACTGTGCCAAATGAAACACATCTTTCCGCTTACGAAACTCGTAATAATCCAGTTTTGAAATGTCGTTGAAATCCTCATCCAAGAAACCATACTTTTCTTTTAAAATATGCTTATAGCCGTCAACGCTGAGCCACCAGGCCACCTTTGTAGCATGTTGAATTTCATCCAATGCTTCATATAAAATTTCTGGAACAACTACCATGTTTTCATCAGAGTCAATGACGGACAGATCTGCTTCCGTCTCGCTGCAATAGCAAGCATATTCATCAATGGTTTCAGCCTTTGTAATCTCTATGGGAAAACTATTTTTCACATAGACCATCTTTGCACCCACACCAGTAAAATTCAACACAAATGCAAGTTGGTGCAACAACTCCGGTCCCCCGGTTTTTAGTCCCTCTACCGCATAGATATAAACCATATTTCCCTCCAAATACTAATCAATACATTCGTCATATAATGCTTTTATATCCCCACACATTTTTTCAAATGCATGATTCAGTTCAAATTCTGTAACCGACTCTCTGCATGTTTTGGCATCCGGAATCGGAAGTTTTCCATCCGAAATCAAATCTAAGATTTCTGTTAACATGCCATCATCATCTACATTTACGAGATATCCGTTTTCTCCCGGTCGAATCACTTCCGTCGCACAACCAACGGGTGTGGAGATCACAGGGATTCCCCGAGATAGTGCCTCCGGAATCACCAAGCAAAAACCTTCGTAATTCGATGGCATAACGCAAAACATAACATTCTCAGAATTACTGTACGGATTGTTTCTGTAACCGCAAAACTCCACTCGGTCCGACACTCCACATGCATCCGCCACATGCTTTTCTTTTTCCGTTTCACCCTGTCCCACAACCCGTAGGGACCAATCGTCCTTTGCATTTGCAATGGCACGATAAACCATAGATAAGTTTTTTCCGCCAACCAATCTACCGATATACAAAAGCTTCTTTTTCTTTTGAATTTCATCTCGGTTACCGGATACTTCCGGGAATCGTATCCCATTGTCCTCTCGCAGCCATCGAGTCGGTAATCCACTATCTATGATTTCATTTTCAATCTGCTTACTTATGGCAAAAACAACATCTGCATCATTCAAACAGGCAACCCCTCCTACGCCCGTTTCCTGTCCCTCCTGCAGAGTCATATGGGGATATCCAATTAAGAGAATCCTTTGTCCCGTACGTCTTAATGCTTCTCGGACAATGGTAATCGTTACAGGCCATCCGGTGGCTAAAATCACGTCCGGTTTTTTCTCTGCGGATTCCAAATAGTCTGCATATGCCTCCGCAGTATCCATAAAAGAAGGATTCTCCGCCGCTTCGTAAAGGTTTGCCACAGGGCATAGTTCATTCCACCAAACCAATCCCGTGTCCACCAGCTGCACGATATGTAATTCCATATCTTCCTTTAGCGATACATATTCATAAAAATCATTTATGATTTGATCCAATCCTCCCTTTTCCGCCAGTTGCGGTATCACAATTTCTACCTGTATCTTACTCATTTCAATGCACCCGCCAATTTTTGGAAACTATCGATTGCAGACTTTAAATCACTCTTTAACCGGATATTTTCGTCAATCAATCCTTTTACATAATCTCTCATCGACATATCTGTCATGGAATCGAGTACATAAAATTCACCAACGGACTTATTTACAACCATATCCACATCCAATAAGCATAGATGGTTATGATACTCCGAACATAAACCCTCTAATTCTTGAATGGATTTTTTCGTCAGCGAATCCTGTAATAAGTAAACATATATTTCAGCATCCGTATTATTTTTAAACAAAGAAAGCAACAGCACATATGTATATTTCGCATAATTATCATCCAATGCCGTTGCGATATTCATTCTATACATATCTTCCCCCTATAGTTCCGGTGATGATTGAAGTTCTTTACACAGCATGTCCGTAAACTTCATCTTGCATTGCCAATATGGTATTTAATCTGCATTCCCATGTATCATTTTCCATCACGGCATCTAATGCTCGATTCGCGATTTCCTGTGCTTCATCCAAATGTTCCAAATAATACTTTAACTTTTGTGCCAACTCTTCCGGTTTTTGTATATCAAAAAAGCTGATCTCTTTTCCGTCTTCAAAGCGTTCCAAAAGATATTCGCTCGGATCTATAAAGCAAAGCGAACCGTTTAACATGGTATTAAAGGGACGTTCGCTACTTCCCCTTTTATACCACGGCATACAGTTTAATGTAATTTTCGCATCCGCGATTTTCTCATTGCATTCCGCAGAAGAAATTCTTTCATGAATGTGGATTCGCTCACTTAAACTATAATCCGGCGCACTCCAATTCCGTCCGTAAATCTCTATCGAGATTCCCACTTCATCCAATGCGCGAATCATTTTTTGTTTCCATTCACGTCTTACATATGTCTCTATGAATATGGATACCGATGTATAAAACTCTCTTAATGTTTCGTCCGGTACATCAAATCCGTATTCTAAAAAAAAGGATTCTATGGCTTCTTCCGTGGTAAGCGACGGATCTGTCATCATCTTTTGAACACAGTACCCAAAAAACAATTCTCCTCCATCATCAAACGCTTCAATCTTTGGAAATGTCGTCACCTCCTGCTGGCAATCTCCAACAATCAATATATCTATAGATCGATCCTTTAGCTTTTTATACCCGTTTTCTTTTACCGATGCCGCTATCGCCCCACCGTTTGGCAAAAAGAAATTTCGTTTTACATTCGGGAAGAATCGCCGAATAAACTTCACATGATTTCGATCGATACTTAACACATGAAGCATTTGGATTGGATCCGTCAAAGCGTCCGCAAAATTTCTCGGATGGTCCACCTGCATACTAAATACCGGAATTCCCTTTGCATCCCAATAATTTACTCCGGAAGTATCCTCAAACATAACCCCCACCTGGTTAAACATTATCGCCAGGCAATCATGTTCCGACACAAACGTGTCCAGACCCATTCCGTTATAAGTTTCCGGTTTTGAAATATCAATCACATAGCATGGACGATTTATGCACTTCGCCGCATTTATCATTTGTTCCGCAAAATAATCCAGGGTTTCAAGAGCACCTTTAACAAAAATCAGTGCCCGGTCTTTATTTTCCCCGTAGAATCCCAAATCATAAAGTTTGTAGAACCTATATTGATTTCCGTTTAAAAATAATGCAGCTGACGAGCCTAACGTATTTCCGGCGATAAGGGACTCACATTTGGACAGGAGATAAAGTGAACTTAAGTATTCCAAGCCGTAGGTATACAAATCCACTTGATTCTCTTCCATGACATCCGTAAGAATAGTTGACTCTTTTTTATTCTTTGCATCCTCAAACAATGCACTTAGATAGTGCCTTTTATTTGTATAAATTTGAATGTCCGGAAGAGCTTTTTTTAACATCTGCTCCGTTTTTTCTTCATCGGACGCCAAATAGATTCCATCATAAGCGTTGGTTTTTAACTCTTTTGTAATATCCGTAAGAAGCTGATCCCACTCCGGTTGACGGGGATGGTTTTCCGGATGTTCCCGTCCCAAATCCGTTCCTCTTACCAATACGCCCAGAAGTTTTTTATCTCCGATAATATTAGAAATCTCATTGGATATATATGCATCGGAACGTTCATTTAAAACCACCAGCTCACGATACAGATTCCGTGAGCACATAAGCTCTCTGGGAATTAAATTGGCTTTATACCCCGGTCCCCAAACCGGTTCGATTTCATACACATGCTCTGCATCTTTTGCATAGGCATCATAGTCGATTTCCAAAATTTCATGTGGCTGTTTAAAAAAAGCCCCCCACAGATTCTCAAGTCCTTCGCCGCCGGGCACTTCCACTACCGGCAAATATCCTTGATAAAGTGCCTCTGCAATTCGTGCCACCATATCGTTCACAAAGCACATGTTTAAATTCTTATATTCAAAATAGCCGCTTGTGATATGACAAATCGGCATTTTTTTATTCTGAAATGTATCGATATGAAAATCCATTAAAAATACCATGCGTTGCATGTATTCTTCCATGTAATTCATCTACAGATTCCCCTTTATTTCACTGTCTTTATTCTACTATAACCCTTTGCAGAATTCATCTTTCCTTTGCTATAATACACGTAAGGTTACTGTAACCAAATGACTGATATTCAAAGGATTTTTATGAGCAAATTAATTAGTATTATCATTCCCGTATATAACGGAACAGATACCATTCACAGATGTTTAAAATCTGTTTTAAATCAAACCATCGGTTTGGACAAAACGGAAATCCTATTGGTGGACGATTGTTCCACCGACGATTCCTTTTCTATACTAAAAGACTACGAATCACGTTTCCCAGATTCCGTAAAAGTGCTGCAGACTCCGAAAAACCTTCGTGTGGGTGGCGCCAGAAATCTGGGCATCAAGCATGCCACCGGTGATTATCTCGGTTTCGTGGACGCAGATGACTGGATTGAGCCTTTTATGTATGAGCATATGTTGGAAAAGGCACTTTCCTATGACTGCGATGTGGTAAACTGCCGTTCCTTCCGTGACGCCGAATTTGCACTCTCCGAGGATGTGGTTCGCACCGATCGTGAGGATATGGGCATCGTAATCTCAAACAATACCGAGCGCAGCGACTTTATTGTTTCCAATATCATCGGCACCTGCTTGGCCTTTCATATTTACAAAAGAACCATGATTACAGAGCATTCCATTCTTTCTCCGGAGGGCTTGGCCTATGAAGATAATGTATTTGATCCCATGGTCTATCTATACGCCAATCGCGTTTATCTGTTAGAAGAGCGTTTATATCATTACTACATTAATCCGGATTCCATTGTTTTATCCTTGGATAAGCCCTATCATAACGACTTCTTTGAAGTAGGCAGAATCCGCTATGAGGAATATGTAAAACGTGATGCTTTTAAAAACTATAAAGACGCCGTTTCCTTCGACTATCTCATGGGCTTTTACGTATCGGGACTAAAAATTCTATCCCTTCGATTCAGCACCCCACAGATAGAAGGCTTTCTGAGCAAAGCGGTCGATGTATTCATCGAACTTAGCGAAAGATAGCAAAAAAGCAGCCACCGGATCATTGACCATGATGAGGTGGCTGCTTTTTTTAATTATCGGATGTGCTGTATAGTGATCAGTCTGTGAACAGTGCTGTTGAATAGTATCTGTCTCCGCTGTCAGGGAGAAGTGCTACGATTACTTTTCCTTTGTTTTCAGGCTTTTTAGCATATTCTATAGCTGCATGCAGTGCTGCTCCGGATGAAACACCTACAGAGATACCCTCCTTCTTCGCCAGCAGCTTTGCAGCAGCAAAGGCATCATCTGCATCTGCTTTGTATACTTCATCATATACTGATGTATCAAGCACTTCAGGAACAAAGCCGGCTCCGATGCC
>ODAI013331592.1_pt1 | contig 10175 bp, 7 predicted proteins | sample 1539321 | NCBI WGS metagenome assembly ODAI01 (sample SAMN02144231, study PRJEB22623) | gut metagenome | biome: sheep rumen | host: Ovis aries | place: New Zealand | reverse complement strand
TCGTTGACGGTAGGAGCAGAGGAACGCTTGTAACGATCGCCGTCGAACGAATATACGCGCTGGCAATTCGGGTTCTCTGTCGCTGCTGTACGGTGAGTCGCTACCAGGTAGTTACCGTGGTTATGACCGTTCATTTTCTTCGGTTTCTTCAATGCCCCGGACATCGTCTCGATACCCGCAGGGCCTACTTTCATGATTGCCATAATTGTTCTCCTTTCGTGAATGAATGGGTTAGTTGTTTTTCGATGCTTCGTAAGTCTCTATGGTCTTGGTCACAATGGTACAGGTTGTGTCCCCCTTCTGATAATACTGGCTCTGGGTCGTTATCGTACGCGTCACGTTACACCCTGTCGCCACTACTATGCTTGCCATAATGACTGCCATAATCAAAAACTTTTTCATCTGTTCTTTCTTTGTTTTCACGGCATCATTTGCCGGAAGATTGATTTTTTGTAAGCCGGCTGTCTTTCGGAATGTCCCTTTCTGACTGACCGGGACTGAGGGCAGACGATAGACGCCCCGGTGGGTCATTATCCTATCTTTCCGAAAGACGGTGCAAAGGTACTGCTATTTCCTCATATCTCCAAATTTTTGCGCTCATTGACCACCTTTGAAAGTGTTTCTTTATAACCGCAGTAATCGGCAAAATCACGTGCCATCACTAAGGTCAGCCAACCACGGCGTTTTACATCGCTCAGCCAGTTAGTCCTGTGGTGGCGGTTCTTGCACCAGCCGTATAACAGCACCTCGAACGCAAAATCAGGATCTTGGTAATGGAGGTGTGCCTGCAAACCGTCGCGCAACTCTTCTAAACGGATTCTTTTTTGCTCTTTCATAATAACTTTAACCATTCCTTTTGGCGTTCTTCCGTAAATAACATACATAGTTGCCGTCGCTGTTTTTCCGGCGGGTCAATACGATACCTAACTGGGCGGCTTGTGTACGGGCAAGCACCCAATTTTCTTTTCCTTTGGATTTTTTACTTTTCATAATTCATTTGTTTTGGGTGATTTATAAACATCTTGTAAGGGGCAATGACTATGCAATGGCTATGCAACGGCTATGCAACGGCTGTTCTGACATAGATTACTTTGTTGCCGGTGGGGTTGGTCATGTGCCATCCGTCGCGTTCCTCGGAGGTGTTGTAGCGTCGGTAGTATTCGTTGAAAGAGAGTGTCTGCGATTGTAGCGCGAGCGCGTTCTCCTTCATAGCCCGGAGGGGGTCATAGTGCACGAACCTGTGCAGGTCCAGTTTGCGGCGGATGGTGTCGAAGAGCAGCTGTTGCAGCGAAGGGCTGTAAGTGTGCCACAGTTTCTCACATTCGTCCCGCCTTGTGTTGCTCGAACCATGTGAACGGAAGAGCAGCCATAATTGCTGAAAATCATTCATAATAATTAAAAAGATTAATGATACTTATATCCAAAAAATACAGGTGTTACATCCGGGTGTTACGTTTGTTAGTGCCTTGTAACACCTGTTGTAACACCTGTACTTTTTTAGTTTTTCTTTTGCTTCTTTTCTTTTTCGGCGGCAAAGGTACAGCTTTCGGGAGAAAGATTAGTGTTCATTTTGACCACTTTTATTCATCGTGTGCAAAATTTTCCGTATCCGCTCCGCCGATTCATAAAACTGATAGCCCACCCCCTCGTAAGCCTCCATGAGCGGCATGCGGCGGTCCACCACAAGATGCTGGAAAAAAGTCTTGATGTCTCTTTTTTTTCTTGCCCGGCGCTCCTGCGTCGATTCCAATAATTCATAAAAGTTTGTCATAATTTTGTAATTTAAACAGTTCCGGCAATATCGCCGTGCCCGTAAAGAAACAAAAAATCATGACATATGCAAATTCTGAGTGATATACAACACGCATAAGAACGTGCAAAAGGGACGCAAAAACAGAACATTAAAATGTTCCGTCATTCTGTCAGCAGATTGTAAAATAAACATAGCAAAAAGCAATTTAAATGCACTTTTTTTGACAAAATGTTTGTTGTTTCAAATTTTTTTAGTAATTTTGTAGCCACTTTTTGTATATGTGACCGCGCATGCGTGTGATAAAATGGGAAAAATGAATATGAGAAATGTGATAAAGGGAATGAAAAGTATGAGTTTGATGAAGGGTGGAAGATTCTTTCTGTTGATGGTGTCGGGATGTTTTCTGATGCAGTCCGTGCAGGCTCAAAATCCGTCAGCCATAACGGTACCTTATTCGATGAGTTTTGAGGACGAGGAGTCGGAGGAGCTGTCTCATTGGGTGCTGAATGCCGGGAATACTTCCGAGCTGAAGGACCAGTGGGTGATAGGCGAAGCGACGCACAGCGACGGTCACAAGTCCGCGTATATCTCTGCGAACGGAGGAGTGGATGCGGGGTTTGCGGTAACCACGAATATCCAGTATATGTACCGTGATTTCGTGCTGCCTCAGGGTCAATATGACTGTACGTTCGATTTCCGCTGTATAGGTGCTCCGGATGCCGTGATGTCCGCCGGTGTAGGTCCCGCTTCGATGCTGACAATGGAGGGCGGACCTTCTGTCATGTTTCCCGATAATCTGAATACGTATATCAAGAGCGAGAACTACCGGGTGAATGGAGTGTACAAATGGAAAAACGTCTCCTTCCAGTTCTCGTCCAACGGCACACGTACATTGCGGTTGTTCTTTATCTGGCAGAACGCCAACCGGGATTCCTCGATGTATCAGGTAGGAGCGTGTGTCGATAATATCCAGATTACCTCCCGTGAGTGTGCCAAGCCGCGTTCCCTGACGGCGGAGATCCGTCATGACTCGGTTATCGTCCACTGGGAGGGCAGCAGCGAGGAATATATCGTGGAGTACCGTAAATACGGCCGTTCCAAATGGCAGGTACAAACGGGTATTACCAACAAGCAATATGTCATCGAGGGATTGGAGGAAGGCGCCTATGATGTGCGCGTCCGCGGCGTATGCAACGGCGTGAATTACAGCGCCTACACGTATCTCAACACCTTGGCGGTGTATTATCCGGAGAGGCATTGTATAGACTATGTTCACCTGGAGGGCAATCCGAATGTGACAGCCACCTACGGCACGTACAAGAACCCGTATGCGGAAACAGGAGTGGTGGACTATGGCGCGGACGACAAACTGTCCCGTCATACGGTCAACTGGGAGCCGGATATCACGGATCCCCGTACGAAAGGCAAGCTTCGTGTCGTTCCCGAGGGCGCCTTGGCGTCCGTTCGTCTGGGTAACTGGGCGGTAGGCGCGGAAGCGGAAAGCGTGTCTTACGAGTATGTGGTCGATGCGGAGAACGCGGCTATTCTGTTAGTGCGCTACGCGGTGGTGCTGGAAGACCCGGAGCATAACGTCAATATCCAGCCGCGCTTTACCCTCGAGATTATCGGCGAGGACGGCGACCTGATCAGTCCGGACTGCGGATATGCCGATTTCTATGCGGATGCTACGCGTGAAGGATGGCATACCGAAGGAACCGGATATAACAAAGTTACCTGGAAAGACTGGACTACCATAGGTTTGAATCTGGAGGACAGGGACGGCGAGAAACTGACGGTCCGCCTGACCACCTATGACTGCGATGCGGGCGGACACTACGGCTACGCCTACTTCACGCTGGACTGCGCTGCAGCACGTATCATCGGCACCAGCTGCGGTGACGACGCGCAGATGTCTATCGCCGCGCCGGACGGCTTTGATTATGAGTGGTTTGACAAATACGACAACCCTGTGCCGGATTCGATGAAAACAGCGGGCGGCCAGACCTTGCTGATAGCTCCTTCGGATACCACTACGTACCGGTGCCACCTGACGTATAAGGAAGAGGAGAGCTGCGGCTTTGATCTCTATTCCTCTGCCCGCCCCCGTTTCCCTATTGCTTCGTTCGGATGGGAATATGCACCGTCCGAATGCCGCAACAGGGTGAAGTTCAATAACAAAAGTCATATCATGACGAAATTCAACAACGTCATTGAATATCACTATGACCAGCCCTGTGACGAATACGAATGGGACTTCGGTAACGGTCAGGTGGGGGCAGACAGAAACCCCATCGTGGTCTATCCCAATGAAGGCGGCCGTTTCCCGGTAACGCTCGTTTCGTCCATAGCGGAAGGACGGTGTTTCGACGATACCACGATTTATATTGATATTCCGGCTATCGGTGATGTAGCGCAAACGATAGATTCCGCTATCTGTGAAGGCAGTTATGTGGTTTTCGGACGGTATTACGCCGGTCTGCCGGGGTTGTATACCGACAGTCTGAAGACCTTTGCCGGATGTGACAGTATCGTGTCTTTGAACCTCTCTGTCAATCCTGTCACGAATGAGTATGCGGGCGACACGACCGTCTGCGCGGAGATACCGCTGACGATAGACGGCCAGACCTATAAATCCAAAGAATCCGGTAAGTTCTACCGTTTCTATAAGAACCGGACCGGCTGTGACTCCACGTTGTGGATGAACGTGACGGTGACGGATTCGATATTGCCGGAAGTGACGATCCGCGAGATGACGGATGAGCCGAATTCCGGGGCTATCTTTATCGCCGGAACGGGTTTCGACTATTATACGGTGAACGGCGGTGCGAAGCAGACGGCGGACTCTATCACGGGTCTGAACGGCGGTTCGTTCGAGTTGGAGTTCTACAACACCTTCGGCTGCTCGGTAGTGCGTCATGCGGACGTCAGCATCTGTATGCCGGGATGGGTCTATCAGCGTTGGGGCGACGTGCTCTCGCTGAAGAATGCGGGCGCGTTGGAGACCGATTCGGCGGCGCATCAGTTCACGGATTACCAGTGGTATAAGAACAGCGAGCCTATCCCCGGTGCCAACCTGTCGTACCTCTATGTGGGCGAAGGACTGGATACCGCTGCGGTCTATCATCTGGAGATGACGCGGGTGGCTAATAACGAGAAAGTCGTTACCTGTCCGTTCCGCGCGCAGGCAGTGGAGGATCCGGCGGTGGTATATGTCTATCCGTCGCCCGTCCGCTCGGGAGCGAACCTGACCGTCAAGGTAGGCGATGCCGCTACCGTGAAGATCGTGAACATGTTCGGCGACGTACTGCTGACCCAGTCGCTCACCGCCGGAGAGAACGCCATACCGATTGCCGCGCAGGCGGGAGTGTACGTGGTGCAGGTAACTATAGGAACGCAGACGCGTGTATGTAGAATCAGTGTAATAGATTAAGGGGGAGGGAAGATGAGAAAGATAGGCTATTATATTCTGTTGATTGCCATATTGGCGAGCCAGGCGTTATCCGCCGCTCCGGCAAAGAAGAAGAGCAACTCCCGGAAGCAGAGCAAGACCTCTGCCAAGGAATGGAAGGGCGCGAACCGGAATATCCACCATGTGGCTATGTGGGGCGGCGCAGGATACAGCGGACTGGTGAACGGCTATGACTATAACAAGTTCATCGGCGGCGGAGGCGGACTGATAGGCGTAGGATACGAGTACAAATACGACCATTTTATCCTCAACGCCGGTCCCGAGTTCCGTCTGTTCTCGTCCATGGACAAGGTTACTTTCCCTTCGTCCTATGACGTGACGATGATGGCTCCGGGATATACCCAGACCAAGCATTACACCTTCACGGAAAAACTGTCGGAAAACCATGTGGTAGGCCAGTTGATGGTTCCGGTCATGGTCGGCGGTACGTGGGACAAGGTGTATTTCCTGGCGGGTATGAAGATCGGTTATTCCCTGTTCGGGACGTATAACCAGAAGAGCAAAGTGTCCACCTCCATCACGGACGACTCCGCTTATGACGATTCGTGGGTGAACATGCCCAACCATGGGGCGGTGACGGACGAGCCGTACCGCGGGAAGGGGAATATCTCCTATGGTCTGGATATAGCTGCCACGGCGGAGGTAGGCGTGAATATCAACGCTTTCCTGAGCGAGGGATGGCGCGAGACCAACGCCGCCCGCCGCTATCCGTGGTATATGCGCGTAGCGGTCTTCGCCGACTACGGTATCGCCAACCTGTCCCAAAAACCGCAGGGTCCGATAGTGACCGTGGACGAGCAGAATATCTCTACCCGTCCGCTGCACCTGTCCGAATGGGCGAAAGGACGGATGAACAGCCTCCTCGTAGGTGTCAAGTTCACCGCTCTGCTGCAGATGAACAAACCTCAACCGCCTAAGCCGCAGAAGCCGGCGCTGGTGCTGGAGGTCAAGGATACGCAGACCGACAAGGCTGTCGCTGCCGCCATGGTGGAGATGACGCCTATGCAGGCTAAGAAACCGCGTACTACCAAACGTACGACGAATAACAAAGGACGCATGGTGGCGAAACTCAACCAGGGTACGTACCATCTCCGTCTCTCCCATCCGGATTACCAGACGATGGAGCACGACTATACGCACGGCGATTTCGGCGATACGCTCCGTCTGGCGATGACGCCGAGACCGGACTTCCGTTTCTATGTACGTGATGCCAAGTCCGACTCGCTGTTAGCGGCACAGGTGACCTTCTCCAATGCCGCCAACGAGGCTGTCCTTGCTTCCGTGACCACCGATTCGCTGACCGGATACGCACAGCTGCGTCTGCCGCTCAATACGAAGATACGCGTCCATATAGAAGCAGCCAACCACCTGGCGCTCACGCGCCCCGTAGAGGAGATAGGCGGTATGGAAACCTTCCGTCTGGAGCCGATTGTCAAGAAACGTGCAATCATCCTGCATAACCTCTTCTTCGCCACCAACAAGACCACGATTCTTCCGGAGTCCGAGCCTTCGTTGCAGGATCTGTTTGACATGTTGCAGGAGAACCCGGAGGTACGCATCCGTATCACCGGTCACACCGATAACGTAGGTTCCGACAAGGCGAACCAGAAACTGTCGGAAGGCCGTGCGAACAGCGTACGTGACAACCTTATCAAACGCGGTATCGACGCGAGCCGTATAGAGGCGGAAGGCAAGGGCAAGACCATGCCTATCGCTCCGAACGATACGGAGGAAGGACGCGCACAGAACCGCCGTGTAGAATTTATGATATTATAATGAACAAGAGCCGTTACATATTCATTACCGTACTCTGTATCCTGTACTCGGTACTCCCCTCTTCCGCCCTGGCGCAGATTGTGTATCAGTGCGATTTCGAGGATGAGGCGGAGCGTTCGCAATGGGTGCTGAATACGGGTAACCAGGGTCCCCACTGTGTCAACAAATGGTATATCGGGGCAGCCGGCAACCATGCCCCGGATGCGGAATACGGACTGTTCGTCTCTTCGGACGGAGAGGAGCCGGTCTATGACGCTTCGCGCACTATGTTTGTGGTGGCGTACAGGGAACTGACGGTTCCGGCAGGAGAGTATGAGATCTATTTCGACTGGAGATGCAGCGGCAAGCGTACCGGGGAGGAAGGCTTTTATCTATGCTGGATACCGGATACGGTAGCTACCAACTCCAATATGGCGACAGCGGATCTTCCGGCGTGGGCGAAAAACGAAGAATATCGGTTAGCACCCTGTTTCTTCGGCGCGACCTCATGGAATATCGGTCATGTAGAGTGGGTGGTACCGGAGGAACAGACGCGCAAGCTGGTCATCGTCTGGTATAACACACGCGGCGGAGCAGCCAACCCCTCGGCATGTATTGACAATATCATGATTGCCCCTAAGAAAGACTGTCCGTTACCTTCGGATTTCAAATGCAAGATCAATAATGACGCCAGCGCGACCATCGAATGGAACCGCAACGGGGCTACGGTCTTTGATGTATGGACATACGACTACCAGACGGATGAATGGAAGATGCACAATGATATAAAAGATTTCCGTATCACGCTGTACGGCCTGTCGGAAGGGTACAACGAGGTGTATGTGCGTTCGCACTGCTCGGATGAGAGCGGGGTAGGCCAATTCGTGAAGTACGGTTTCTTCATGTACCATAGAGGTGCGCGGTGTATTGATTACCTGGATTTGAGCCCGGCTACCTGCCGTGTCGGCGACAAGAATAATCCGTTGGGTTCCCCGAAAGTGGAGGACTACGGCTATGCCGATTACACGAATTCGCTCCATACGATACATTATGTCCCGGGCGAACGTGATCCTTTCACGGACGGCACGCTGTTGACCAAACCGGAAGGCGCGGTAGCCTCTGTCCGGTTGGGACGCTATGCTCCCACCTTCGGAGCCGCATGCGAATATAAATACAAGGTTCCGGAGGAAGACAAGGCCATCCTCAAGGTGCGTTATGCGGTCGTCCTGCCTGCTCCTCACGAGCCGGCAGACAACCCGACTTTCAAGTTGCAGATCCTCGCCAACGGGCGTGATCTGGAATACGGGTGCGGACTGGCGGATTTCGTAGCCGGCGCTTCCGCTACCGGATGGAAGACGACGCAGTACGGCGGAGAGACTATCACCTGGAAAGACTGGACGGAAGTAGCGGTCAACCTGCGTGACTACGTAGGTCAGACCATCACTATCCGCCTGATGGTGACGGGCTGTAAGATGGAGGCACACGGCGCGTATGCCTATTTCACCCTGGATTGCGAGTCGGGCGAGATGTCCGGACTCAACTGCGGCGAGGATAATCCTACCACCACTTTCTCGGCACCGTCCGGATTCAACTATGCGTGGTATCTGCCGTCCAAACCGGGTAATATCCTTTCCAAAAACCAGACTTTTACGCTGGATCCGATGGATACGCTGACCTACCATGTGGATGTCATCTCCAAGACGAACGGCAAGTGTTACTATACCCTGGAGGCATGCGGTATACCCCGTTTCCCTGTCGCCAGCGCCGATGCTTCCGCGAAGGTGGAGAAATGTCAGAACCAAGTGACTTTCCATAACCAGTCCTGCGTGTATTACAAGAACCAGATTTCAGAAAAAGAGTTCACCCGTCATGAGGGCGTGGACCATGTCTATTGGGACTTCGGCGACGGTACGTTCTCTACTCTTAACGATGAATATGTTGTCCATACCTATCCGGACACCGGCGGGACCTATACGGCAACCCTGTATGCCTATCTGAACGGCAGCGATACCATATGCCGTGCGGAGATGCAGATTCCTGTCACCCTGGAAGATGTCAAGACGCCGGAGCGGGAGGTACACCTGTCGGTAGGCTCGATGTACGAAGGAAAGACCTACTGGAACCCCTATGAGTTTGATACGGTATATACGGTTTCTTCGGGATGCGAGGAGATAGTGCATGTCTATATCCATGAGCGCTTCTTCGAGCAGACCGACTCGATGTGCCAGGGGGGAGTGTACGAAATAGGCGACCAGAAGCTAACGGAATCAGGCACTTATGTCGTCAATCTGAAGAACCGCTGGGATCTGGACAGTATCGTGACGCTGCATCTGGAGGTGGAGCCGGCTCTGGTGGTGTCGATGCCGGATACCGTACCTGTATGCGGCGGCGAGCCCGCTATCCTCTTCCCCGTCCGGATACAGCAGGGTACGATGGACAGCCTGCGGATCGTGTTCTCCGAGACGGCAGTAAGGGCAGGTTTTGATTCGGTCTATGCTTTCGGAGCCAAGGACGAGATAGTGGTGGAGACGCCTGCTACCGTCAGTCCGGGATACTATCCGGCTACGGTGAAGTTAGGTACGCCGCGTTGTCCGGTGCCCGATATACCGGTACTGGTGCAGATCAGTTATTCCTCCTCTATCATTGCCCAGAAGGACGGCATTATCGCTTTGCTCAATGAGGGGCATAACGGCGGTTATGTCTTCAGCGCCTACCAATGGTACCGCAACGGCGTGCTCATAGAGGGCGCCAACGAGTCCTATCTGGTAGTAGGCGCAGACGATTTGGGAGCCCAATATACGGTAGTGATAACCCGCAGCACCGACGGTGTGACGGTTGCCGCCTGTCCGGTAATCTACAATGCCGCCCAGTCGATAGAGGATGTGCTGGCGGCAGAGGGACCGTGGATGTTGCTGGATGTCATGGGACGCGTAGTGGTTCCGCTGACTGAGACCAAAGAGTCTGTCTCTGTCCCGCCGGGCGTGTATGTCCTCGTACGGCCTGATAAACACCAAACAACGAAGATTATTATCCGCTGATGAGAAAGAGCAGATACATATGGATGATGATGATGCTGTTGCTGGCGGCGATGCCGTCGTCAGGGGCCCCCCGTTACGGCCCTGCCGGCGTGTCGCACTGGCCGGGTGTCTCGCTGGCGGGTATGGAAGCTTCGCCTGTATTCGGCAAAGGGACAGAGGC
>ODAI012880356.1_pt1 | contig 10175 bp, 8 predicted proteins | sample 1539321 | NCBI WGS metagenome assembly ODAI01 (sample SAMN02144231, study PRJEB22623) | gut metagenome | biome: sheep rumen | host: Ovis aries | place: New Zealand | reverse complement strand
TTCCCAGCCAGTCAGCTGACCATCCTTGACTATAACCGAGTGGTGAAGGACCTCAACGGCAAGACAGCCGCCGAGTTTTTGGCTGCCCTGGCCGAGGACTTTGCAGTGGAGGACAAGGGTACCGATATCTACAAGCCTGCAGAGCTGCATGAATTCTCACTCTATCTGGAGGGCCACTGGTATAGCCTCAAGGCCAAGGCCGGCACCTATAATGATGCCGACCCCATCGGTGTGCTGGACGTGGACATCTCCTCGCGCCTGATTCTCGACAAGCAGTTGGGCATCACTGATCTCCGCACCGACAAGCGCATTGACTTCGTGGGTGGCCTGCGCGGCCTGCAGGAGCTCAAGCGTCGTGTTGATAGCGGCGAGATGAAGATGGCGCTGGCTCTCTATCCCGTCACGATGAAGCAGATTATGGATATCGCCGACAGCGGCAAGATTATGCCGCCCAAGGCTACGTGGTTTGAGCCCAAGCTGCGTAGCGGCCTGATTATCCATAGCTTAGATTAAACCATACCTGAGATTAGGAATTAGAAATTAGAAATCGGAAATTGGCCGTGGTTGCTGCTGATACTCTGTTTCTAATTCCTAATTCCTAATTTATAATTACTAATTTGATTAGAAGAAAGTGCAGAAATTAGATGTCGTAAGATGGGGATTCATTGGTTGCGGAGAGGTGACTGAGAAGAAGAGCGGCCCCGCCTTCAAACTGGTGGAGGGTTCCGAGGTGGTGGCTGTGATGAGCCGCACGCTGGAGAAGGTACGCTCCTATGCCGAGCGCCACAATGTGGAGAATTATTACACTGATGCCTCAGAGCTAATCAACGACCCCAAGGTAAATGCCGTTTACATAGCTACGCCGCCCTCAACCCATGTAACCTATGCCATCATGGCCCTCAAGGCGGGCAAGCCTACCTATGTGGAGAAGCCGCTGTGCTCAAACTATCAGGACTGCAACCGCATCAACCGTATGTCGCAGCAGATGGGGGTGCCGTGCTTTGCAGCCTACTATCGCCGCGAGTTGCCCTATTTCCAGAAGGTGAAAGAACTGATTGAGCAGGGAGCCGTGGGTGAAGTTATCAATGTGCAGATTCGCTTCTCCGTGCCTCCGCGCGACCTTGACTATAACAGCCATGATCTGCCGTGGCGCGTGCTGCCAGACATTGCCGGCGGTGGCTATTTCTATGACCTTGCTCCTCATCAGATTGACCTGTTGCAGTGCATCTTTGGCCCTATTACTGAGGCCAAGGGTTATCAGGCCAACCGCGGCGGACTTTATCAGTCAGAGGATACGGTCAGCGCGTGCTTCCGATTTGCTAACGGACTGCCGGGCTCGGGCTCGTGGTGCTTTGTGGGCCATGAGTCGGCCAAGGAAGACCGCATTGAGATTATCGGCAATAAAGGCAGTCTGCATTTCTCGGTGTTTACCTACGACCCCATCACCCTCTATAATGAGGAGGGGCAGCAGTCTTTTGTGATTGACAATCCGCCCCATGTGCAGCTGCCACTGATCAAGCAGGTGGTGGAACACCTGCAGCAAAAGGCCATCTGCACCTGCGATTCTGTGAGCGCTACGTCAGTCAATTGGGTGATGGATCGTATTCTCGGTAAGTTTTAAGATGTACAGGTTCCTGCATATCGCGGTGCTGTTGCTGGCGGGCATGATGGCTAAAGCCTACGACGGTGGCTTTGTCGATGCGAATATTGCCGCTGGAACCGACTCCGTCAGGGCTGACTCGCTTCTGCCGCGGCCTGCCGTGCGCAAGAAAAATCCCTTGCTGCGTCTGCTGGACAAGGCCCTTGAGGTTGACACCAACTATATTGAGCGTAACAAGTTTAACGTTACTCTGATGACGCGGTCTGACTGGCGCTTTAAGCAGATTCGCCTTAGCGGCACTGACGATGATGGACGTACTCAGTCGCTCTATTTTCGCCCCCATTCGCAGGTCACTATCGGCCCGTATGTCGGCTACAGTCTCCTCTTTCTTGGCTGGACGGTGGACTTAGGCTCCAATCTGACTACCAATAACTCCAACCTCTACATATCCCTCTACGCCCCAATGTTCGGCATAGACTACTATTACGAAAACGATATTGACGGCTACAAGATACAGCATATTGAAGGTTTTGACCATGAGGTGGTGGAAAACAGCAAACATCAGCCTTTCCCCGGCCTGTCAACCAACATGAAGTATATACATGTCTATTACATCTTTAACCATCGCCACTTCTCCTATCCTGCGGCCTACAGCCAGTCAACCGTGCAGCGGCGCAGCAGTGGCGCGATGATTTTGGGCTACAACTATTCACGACAGATAATAAGTTTTAACTACAACCTGCTGCCGAAGCCTTTTTTTGACATTGACGGCAACCCCATTCTCAACGATGCCCTGCAGGTAAGGCAGGCTCGCTATACTAATCACTCTATATCGCTGGGTTATACCTACAACTGGGTTTTTGCCCGCAACTTCCTTTTTAATGTGTCGGCATCGCCGGCCATCGGATATAATTTCACCCGCGGTGAGAACCTCACCCACGATAAGATCTACCGCCTGCGAAACCTGAATTTCGACTTTATCGGCAAGCTCGGTTTTGTATGGAACAGCCAGCGCCTGTTTGCCGGCTGGGCATTCACCGCCCATACTTACACCTATAAGAAATCAACTTTCTCTTGCCTCAACTTGCTGCTTTCAGGCCAAATATATGCTGGCGTGAATATCTGGCGCAAGAAGAATAAAGGAAAATAGAAAATCTTAAAATAATAACGTATGAAAGAAATCCAACTTAAGTATGGTTGTAATCCCAACCAGAAACCTTCGCGCATCTTCATCGAGGAGGGCGAACTTCCTGTTACGGTATTGAATGGCCGTCCCGGCTATATTAATTTCCTTGATGCCCTCAATAGCTGGCAGCTTGTTAAGGAACTCAAGGCTGCCACCGGCATGCCCGCTGCCGCCAGCTTTAAGCATGTCAGCCCTGCGGGTGCCGCCATCGGCTTGCCGCTGAGCGACGTGCTGAAGAAGATATATTTTGTCGATGACGTTGACTTTGAGCTTAGCCCTATTGCCTGTGCCTATGCCCGTGCCCGTGGTGCCGACCGTATGTCAAGTTATGGCGACTTTATTGCCCTCAGCGATACTTGCGATGAAGCAACGGCCATGCTCATCAAACGCGAGGTGTCGGACGGCGTGATAGCCCCGGCTTTCACCGACGAGGCGCTACAGATACTGCGCGAGAAGCGCAAGGGAACCTACAATGTTATCCAGATTGACCCTTCTTACACCCCACAGCCTATTGAGCAGAAGCAGGTCTTCGGTCTCACATTTGAGCAGGGACGCAATGATATAGACCTTACCTCAGACAGTCTCTTTGAGAATATACCTACAGCTAATAAGAATTTTACCGTTGAGGCGAAGCGTGACCTGAAGATAGCACTTATCACTCTTAAGTACACGCAGAGCAACTCTGTCTGCTATGTCAAGGAAGGTCAGGCCATCGGCATTGGTGCCGGTCAGCAGAGCCGCATCCATTGCACCCGCCTCGCCGGCAATAAGGCCGACATATGGTGGCTGCGCCAGCACCCTCGTGTGCTTAATTTGCCGTGGGTTGAGAAGATTCGCCGTGCCGATCGCGACAACACCATTGACGTTTTTATCTCAGACGACTATGACGACGTGCTCCACGACGGCATCTGGCAGCAATTTTTCACCACCCGTCCCAAGCCTCTTACCCGTGAGGAGAAGCGTGAGTGGATAGCAAAGAACACCGGCGTATGCCTTGGCTCTGATGCCTTCTTCCCCTTTGGTGACAACATTGAGCGTGCCCACAAGAGCGGCGTGCAGTATATTGCCCAGGCTGGAGGCAGTGTACGCGATGATAATGTCATCGACACCTGCGACAAGTATGGCATTGCCATGGCCTTCATTGGCATTCGACTTTTCCACCACTAAGATAGACCAACGTTCCGATTAAGTCGCAAGGAGAAAGCAAAGTATGCTTTGATTATCCTGAGGTGGAGAAAGGTCTGTTGATGAAATTAAAGAAATATAACGGATTAAAGAGAAAAGATGCCAACCCAAGACGAACTCAATCAGGCTATGCTTAGTGGAATATCTTTCCGCAAGGCGCCCAAGTCCCAGGCAGAGGACACGGCCAAGGTCAAGACCAAGGCTAAGAAGAAAGCATACATTACTGGTGCTCACGGCTCTGGCTCTGCCAAGAAGAAAGCCAAAATCCGGGAGCGCCGCGCTAACCGCGGTAAGAAGTAACACATACCAGCAGAATACAACAATATGAATTACACACTTTTAGGCAATACAGACATTAAGGTTAGCCGTATATGCGTGGGTTGTATGAGCTACGGCGTAGCCAGCGAGGACTTTCATCTTTGGACTCTGCCGCAGGACAAGACGACAGAAATGGTGCGCCACGCCTATGATCTGGGTGTCAATTTCTATGATACTGCCAATTGCTATTCGCATGGCACGAGCGAGGAATTCTTGGGTAAGGCGCTGAGAGACTCTGGCATCAACCGCCATGACGTGGTGATAGCCTCCAAGGTCTTCTATAATGAAGGTGCGCTTTCGCGCCAGGCCATCATGCGTGAGATTGACAGCACCCTGCAGCGGCTGGGCACTGATTATCTTGACCTCTACCAAATTCATCGTTTTGATTACAACACTCCGATGGAGGAGACCATGGAGGCGCTTAATGACCTGATAGAGGCGGGAAAGGTGAGAGCTATAGGAGCCTCGGCCATGTATGGCTATCAGTTTCATAACCTCCAGCTCACAGCGGAGTGTAATGGTTTTCATCTCTTCCAAACCCTTCAGAATCACTATAATCTGATAAACAGGGAAGATGAACGTGAACTAATTCCCGTGGCAGAGCAGTATGGAGTGAGTCGTATTCCTTACTCACCCCTGGCAGGTGGGCACCTTACCCATAGGGAGTGGGACTCCGAGTCCCTGCGCAGCAAGACTGATAGGGTAATACGTCTCAAGTATGACCGTACGCGCGACAATGACCTTATTATAATAGGACGTGTGGCAGAGCTGGCAGACCGTTACGGTGTGAGCATGTCGGTCATTGCTTTGGCGTGGCTCTTCCATAAGGGCGTGGCTGCTCCTATAGTCGGTGCCACTAGCGTCCCGCATTTCGACGATGCCGTCAGGGCCGTAGATTTTATTCTCTCTCCTGAGGATGCTGCCTATCTGGAAGAGCCCTATATGCCTCATGATGTAATGGGGGCCATTAAGCCGTTGAAATAGGGGGATTAGCTCATTCCCTCTTAAGTATCAGATAAAAAAGTCTGTTAATATGTTAGGTCGTGAGATAGCGTGTGGCCTTATGGTACTACCTCTGGCTGCTGTTGCCGCTCATCGTCAGCGGCCTAACATTGTATTTATCCTCTGCGATGATATGGGCTATGGCGATTTAGCTTGCTATGGTCAGCCTTATATAGACACCCCCAACATAGACCGTCTGGCAGCACAGGGAATGCGTTTTACACAGGCTTATGCCGGCAGTCCTGTCAGTGCTCCCAGCCGGGCGTCGCTCATGACAGGCCAGCACACCGGCCACTGCGAGGTGCGTGGCAACAAGGAGTATTGGAGCGGTGCCGTAATCTATGGTATCAACACCGACTATGCCGTAAGCGGTCAGCATCCCCTCGACCCCAATCATGTGGTGTTGCCAGAGATAATGAAGGGCCAAGGCTATGCTACTGCACAGTTTGGTAAGTGGGCTGGAGGCTATGAGGGATCTCCTTCTACACCCGACAAGCGTGGCATTGATGAGTTCTATGGTTACGTTTGTCAGTATCAAGCCCATCTTTATTACCCCAACTTCCTTAATCGTTTCAGTCGCGCCCTTGGCGATACGGCTACTGTTCGCGAGGTGATGACTTACAACGTGGTTCATCCTATGTTTGGACCCGAGTACAGCCAACGGCCTCAGTATTCTGCCGATATTATCCATCATAAAGCCCTTCAATGGCTTGACAGTCGCGATACTTCAAGTCCATTCTATGCTTTGCTAACCTACACTTTACCTCACGCTGAGTTGGTGCAGCCGCAGGACTCCATCGTTCAGGCCTATACCCGGCGTTTTTCCGCCGACAGAGCCTTTAAGGGCAGCAAAGGTAGCCGCTACAATGCTATTGACCATGTTCATGCCCAGTTTGCCGCTATGATAACCCGCCTCGATACTTATGTCGGGCAGATACTGGAGTTGTTGGAACGGAAAGGCTTGGCCGACAATACTATCGTCATTTTCAGTAGCGACAACGGACCTCACGAGGAGGGTGGGGCTGACCCTGCATACTTTGGGCGCGACGGCAAGTTGCGTGGCCTTAAACGCCAGACCTACGAAGGTGGCATACGTATACCTTTCATCGTGAGGTGGCCGGGTTATATCAAGGCCGGGAGTGTCAATGCTACTCAGATTGCCTTTTGGGACGTGATGCCTACCTTCTGCGACATTCTTGGAATTAAGGATTATACAAAGCGATATGCAAACCGGCATAAAACCATAGATTATTTCGATGGCATATCCTTTCTTCCCACCTTGCTCGGCAAAGACCGCAGGCAGCGCCGTCATGACTATCTCTACTGGGAGTTTGACGAAACCGACCAGGTGGCCGTTCGCAAGGGTGACTGGAAACTTATATCCAAGCGTGGCGTGCCTCATCTTTATAATCTCGCCAAAGACATCCATGAAGATAACGATGTGGCGGCGCTCCATCCCGACATTGTTAAGCAACTTGTTGCTATAGCGCACCGCGAGCATACTCCCAGTCCTCATTTTACCGTGACTATGCCGTAGTACGCTTGACGGCCAAGTGTTTCTGTATTATGCACTCAGTTGGATGTTTGCAAGCACTCAATTGGGTGCGTGTAGAAACTTTGTCTCGCATGAAGGGCTGTTTTGGCACGCTTCTTGCTTATCATGTTTTCGTAATTATAAAAACACAACATCATGCAAAAAGGTAATATTGGCGTAACTACGGAAAACATCTTTCCGGTTATCAAGAAGTTTCTTTACAGCGATCATGAGATTTTCCTGCGCGAGATTATTTCCAATGCAGTGGATGCTACGCAGAAGTTGAAAACCCTGCAGGAACGTGGCGAGTATAGCGGCGAACTGGGTGATTTGACGGTGCGCGTAAGCCTCGACCCAAAGAAAAAGACCCTCACCGTAAGCGACCGCGGTATCGGAATGACGGCCGAGGAGATTGACAAGTATATCAACCAGATCGCGTTCAGCGGTGCTACCGACTTTTTGGAGAAGTTTAAGGACAACGCTAATGCCATTATCGGCCACTTCGGCCTCGGTTTCTATTCATCGTTCATGGTGAGCAAAAAGGTAGAGATAATCTCTCTCAGCTATAAGGAGGGTAGCCAGGCCGTGAAGTGGAGTTGCGACGGTACGCCGGAGTTTAAGATGGAGGAAAGCAAGAAGGCTGACCGTGGTACTGACATCGTGATGCACATCGACGATGAGTTTAAGGACTATCTGGAGAAATACAAGATTGAGGAACTGCTGAAGAAATATTGCCGCTTCCTACCGGTAAAGATTGCTTTTGGCAAGAAGACTGAGTGGAAGGACGGCAAGGAGAAGGAAACCGACGAGGACAATATCATCAACTCGCTGGAGCCTATCTGGCGCAGTAAGCCCGCTGACCTCAAGGACGAAGACTACAAGAAGTTCTACCGTGAGCTCTATCCCGGCTACGATGAGCCGCTGTTCTGGATTCACCTCAACGTGGACTACCCGTTCAATCTTACCGGTGTGCTCTACTTTCCCAAGATTAAGAATGATCTCGATTTGCGCCGCAACAAGATTCAGCTTTATTGCAATCAGGTGTTTGTCACCGACAGCGTGGAGAATATCGTGCCCGATTTCCTCACTCTGCTGCATGGCGTTATTGACTCGCCTGACATTCCGTTGAATGTGAGCCGTTCTTATCTGCAGAGCGACAGCAATGTTAAGAAGATTTCTAAGTATATCATGAAGAAGGTGAGCGACCGCCTGGAGTCTATCTTCAAGGAGGACCGCAAGGCCTACGAGGACAAATGGGACGACCTCAAACTATTTATCCACTATGGTCTGCTTAGTGAGCCAGACTTTTGGGACAAGGGTAGCAAGGTTACTCTGCTTAAGGACAGCGAGGGCAAGTATTACACATTGGAGGAATATAAGAGCCTCATCAAGGACAATCAGACCGACAAGGACGGTAACCTCGTTTATCTCTACTCCAACGACGCTGTTGGCCAGTACACCTATATCCAGAAAGCCAAGGATTATGGTTACAGTGTCCTGCTGATGGACGGCCAGCTTGATACGGCCCTGGTAGGCATGCTGGAGCAGAAACTTAGCGATGGCAGCAAGGAGCATAGCCGCTTCAGTCGTGTGGACAGCGATACTATCAGCCGTCTGATCCAGAAGAAGGATGATGCTCAAGAGGTAATGGATGTAGAGGAGAGTGCCAATCTCTCTAGTGCATTCAAGAGTCAGATGCCCGCTATTGAAAAGAGCGAGTTTCATGTAGAGGTGCAGCCCATGGGTGCCGACGAGCAGCCTGCCGTCATTACTCAGAGCGAGTATATGCGCCGAATGAAGGAGATGAGCAAGCTGCAGGCTGGCATGAGCTTCTATGGCGAGATGCCTGACATGTATAGCTTTGTGCTCAACAGCGACCATCCCGTAGTGAGCAAGCTCAATGCAGAGCTTAAGGAGCAGACAGCCGAGCAGCTGAAGCCTGTGGAGGCAGAGCTCAAGGGGCTCCGTGCACGCCAGGCAGCCCTTAAGGATGAGCGTGACAAGGAGAAGGGACATGATGCCTCAACCGACACGCCAAGTACTGAAGGCTACGATGTGAAGAAGGACCTTGAGCAGACCGAAAGCGATATAAAAGCTCAGGAGGACAAGAAGCAGGAAATCCTAGCCAACTTTGCCAAGGGTGAGGAGAAGGTGCGCCATCTAATTGACCTCGCACTCCTGCAAAATGGCCTGCTCAAAGGCAAAGACCTCACCGACTTCGTCAAGCGTGCTGTTAGCTTGCTGTAGTAACAATTTTTTTGCATATAAAAAAACAGCGCCCGTAATCATAAGACTGCGGGCGCTGTTTTATTTGATAGCATTAATATTCTTCGTCGTCGTTGGGGAAAGTTACGTTCTTGACGTCGGTGACGTATTGGCCAACGGCCTCGGTGATTATGTTGGAGAGGTCAGCATAGCGGCGGAGGAACTTGGGAGAGAAACCGCGGTCCATGCCGAGCATGTCCTGCAAGACAAGCACCTGTCCGTCAACGCCATGTCCTGCGCCGATACCAATGACGGGGATGCTTAGCTCCGATGCTACCTGAGCGGCAAGCTTGGCGGGCACTTTTTCAATCACGATGGCGCAACAGCCGGCATCCTCCAGCAGGTGGGCATCGCGTATTAGTTTGTTGGCCTCTTCCTCGTCCTTGGCGCGTACGGCGAAGGTGCCGTATTTGTTGATGCTCTGCGGACGCAGACCGAGATGACCCATGATAGGAATGCCCACGTCAAGTATTTTCTTGACCATGTCAATGATTTCTTCGCCGCCTTCCAGTTTGAGGCAGTCGCAGCCAGTCTCCTTCATAATGCGAATGGCGTTCATGGCAGCCTCGGTGGGGTTGACTTGATAGGAGCCGAATGGCATGTCGCAGACAACCAGGGCACGCTTTGTGGCGCGCACTACTGCCTTGGCATGATATATCATCTGGTCAACGGTGATGGGCAGGGTGGTGGTGTTGCCGGCAATGACGTTGCTGGCAGAATCACCGATGAGAATGGCGTCCACCCCGGCTTCGTCAACAAGTTTGGCCATAGTGTAGTCATAGGATGTAAGCATGGCAATCTTCTTGCCTTGAGCCTTGAGCTCCTTGAGGCGCAGGGTCGTAACCTTGCGAGTGTCTTCTACTAAGTATTTTGACATGATTTATTAAGTTTTCAGGTTTCAATTGAATGAATGGTTATAGGTTATTGGTTATAGGTTATAGAAGCCAAGTCCGGAAAGTAATTTTCAATTCTCAATTTTCAATTCTCAATTATATTTAAGTTGTACTTGTCGAAAAGACTGCGTGCCGTTTTGGCGAAGAAGTCGCGCATCTGGCGCTCCTTGGCGTTGAGCATGGAGTCGGCTA
>ODAI010478561.1_pt1 | contig 10175 bp, 10 predicted proteins | sample 1539321 | NCBI WGS metagenome assembly ODAI01 (sample SAMN02144231, study PRJEB22623) | gut metagenome | biome: sheep rumen | host: Ovis aries | place: New Zealand | reverse complement strand
CCACTGGCACAAGGCAACCACTGTCAATCACTGATCAATTACTAACGACCGGTAAGGGGTTACTAACCTAAACTTAAGGTTAGTAAATGTTACCACGTACTTTATCGGAGCCTTACGCCGGCCCCGTCAACGGACTTTCAGGAGTGCGCCGTTGTCGTTGACGATGGCGCGTTTGAATTTTTCGCTGTAGCCGGGCCAGTCAGGAGAAACGGGAATGTAATCGGTGCTGCCGTTGGTGACGAAGCTGCCGTCAGGGTTCTGGTGCTTGACGGTACCGTCCATGTATTTGAGCAGAAGATATTTGTCGAGTTTGTACCATTTGTCGAACAGGGCGTCGGCTTCGGCGACCGAGAAATTCGTGAGATGTTTCAACTGCTTCTTCGGGTTCTTGATGGCCAGGGCGGCTGCGTCGCAGGCGGCCACCTTATCGACCATCTGGCGTTCGTGCTCGGCAATGCGCTCCTGCACTTCCAGCCCCACCGGATTATAGCGCAGGTAGGCGAACTGGGCGATCCGGTTGTTGAGCCAGAACATCGAGCTTTCCGAGTATTCGACCATCGAACCATTCCCCAGTGCATAGTGCTCAGAAACGGCGCGGGAAGCGGAATAAACCGGCGTCAGGGCCGATGTGCCGGCATCGTCCACGGCGAACCAGAACAGGCCGCCGACCGGGTCTGGCAGCCATCCACGGCACTGGGCCACGAACCAGAATCCGGTCTGCTGGGTGCAGATGGGCCGGCCGTTGGAGTATTTGACACCATCGACGGTCCAGTCGTTCTGCTTCCAGCGATAGGGCGTCTCGTTGCTGCCGGCACCGATGTCTTTGGTCATGTCGAAGGGCGTCCCTTCGTAGTGGTCGCGCATCATAGAAGCCAGGTCGAGCACCGAAAGTTTCGCTTTGGGTTTTACGTAGAGCGGCATCCGGTTCTTGGGATTGTCGGCCATCGCAAAATCGAGGTACTGGTTCATGTCCAGGTCGCCCCAGCGGTTGAAGAAACTCCAGACGCGGGCCTCGCAGTTGCGCATCAGACTGAAGGATAGGGGACAGTAGGTGTCTGCGAAGCTGAAATCTTCGTCGGAGCCGCTGTAAATCCCGATTTCCCGTGCGTGCGAGATCACATCCGGTGCATAGATGCAGTTGGCGGGGTCATCCTTCGGGAAGGTTGTGATGCGTGCGCAGTTGGCGTGGGCGGAAATGTAGCCGTCCGGAATGCGGACCGCCACCCAGACGATGCCTTTGTTGCGGTTTACGCCATCGACGACGTCGGGCTTCTTGGCGATGACTTCCAGGATCCAGGCTTCTTCGGTGTCGGCGAAACTGAGCGATTCGCCACTGGAAGCGTAGCCGAATTCATTCGCCAGGGAGACGAATAGTTCGATGGCTTCCCGCGCCTTCTTGCAGCGTTGCAGGCAGATGTATTCCAGGGAACCGTAGTCCACGATCCCCTGCGGATCGCGCAATTCCGCCCGGCCGCCCCAGGTGGTCTCGCCGATGACGAGCTGGTGCTCGTTCATGTTGCCGATCACATTGTAGGTGTAGGGCGCTTCCGGGATTTCGCCCAGATAATGGTCCTGCCCCCACTGCAGGATGCGGCGCATTTCGCCGGCTTTGTGCTTGCCGGCCGGGTAATGGACCAGCGTGCCGTAGCGGGTATAGGAATCAGCCGCGTAGGTCAACATCACGGAGCCATCCGTCGAGGCACCCTTGGTTACAATAAGATTCGTGCAAGCATAGCCTGCGGTCACGGACAGCACAAGCAGGAGGGTCAGGAAAAGTCGTCGCATAACGATATTTTGATAAGTTTCGATAAAGTTAGCAAGAATTTTCGGAAGCTTGCTACTGTCGGCCATAAAAACGGGGTAAAACTATGGCCGGAAGGTTCTATTTAAACCTCCCGGCCATAAATTCGGCCTGTTCTCATGGCCAGGAATCAGATCATCAGCGTGGCGACCAGCGAGAGGATGGCGTAGAACTCAGGCAGGGCGGCGTAGATCATGGTGTTGGTCTGGACATCGTGGCCCTGGCTGATGCCGATGATACCGTTGGCGCAGACCTGACCCTGACGGATGGCCGAGAAGAGGAAGACGGCACCGGCGGCGAGACCGACGGCGAAATAGAGGAAGCCTTTGTCCATCATCGCTTCCATGCCCTTGGGCCACATCAGGAAGGCGACGAATCCGTACAGACCCTGCGTAGCGGGCATGGCGGAGAGAATCATATAGCTCGAGGACTTCTCCGGGTTCTTTTTCAGAGCGCCTTCGGCTGCGTTGCCGGCAATCGTGGTTCCGATGCTGGATCCGATGCCGGCCAGGCAAAGCATCAGTGCAAGACCGACATAACCGAGAATAACTGTTAACATAGCTGTAATTTTTTGTTTTTTTATTTGTTTTCTATTTCATTTCTTTCGTCAGCGGGTTGTATTCCAAACCTTTGCCTTCATAGCCGCTGTTCTTGAAGTATTCCACGAAGGTCAGACGGAGCGGGTGGACGAAGGCGCCCAGACAGCTCATGGCGAAGTTCAGCGCGTGGCCGATCACCACGATCAGGATAAAGGGCAGCCACTGCCAGGTCGGATTGCTGCCCAGCACCATGCCGCCCAGGTCGTTGAAGGCCGCACCCAGCATGCCGCCGGCCAGGCCGAGGGCATAGAGGCGGATGTAGCTCAGCACGTCGCCCAGGATGCCTGTGGCCATCTGGTAGGTGTCCCACAGGCCCGCACCCACGTTGAGCAGGGGATTGCGCCCCGGCTTGTTGAAGATGAAGATCCCGAGCACCGAGAGCACGCCGACGACAATGACGGCGATCTTGGTCGCAACCGCGTCCAGGACGTTGGTCAACGCGAGTCCGGCTACGGCAAGTCCGCCGACGATCAGGATGACCCAGCCCCAGGTGGAGATGGCTTCCTTGAAGCCGGCCCGTTTCGTGAGGCCGACCGCCTTGATGACCAGGGCCAGGCAGATGTGGAAGATACCGATGGCGATGGCAGCGACCATCGCGATATCGTAGGAGCCGCCGCCGGCCTCGATCTTGCCTACCAGCATCAGCTTGCGCAGGCCTTCCGGAATCCAGGACACTTCTTTCAGGTTGATGCCGAAGAAGGTGCCCAGCAACAGGCCGATGACGAAGGTGCCGACCCCCAGGGTCGTGACCAGCCGCCAGTGCTTGTGCAGCCCGAGAATGTCGAAGTTGCCTTTGCGCAGCAGCAGGCCCAGGGCGATGAGCAGGATACCGTAACCCGCATCGCCCATGCAGAATGCCCAGAAGAGCAGGAAGAAAGGCGCCAGGACCGGCGTAGGGTCGAATTCATCATAGACCGGCATGCCGTACATCCCGGTCAGGGTCTCGAAGTTGCGGGCGAACCAGTTGTTCTTGAGCCGGATGGGCGGGTTGTCCGCGGCCGTGGCAGGCTCGCTGATGTAGTAGATGGCCTTCTGGTCGAGTTCCGCTTTCAGGCGGGCGTCTTCCTCGGTCGGCGCGAAGCCGGTCAGTACGGCGATGTAGTCTTCGGCCGCCAGGAGGGAACGGCTTCCGGCCAGATAGCGCTGCAGCGCCTGCGCTTTTTCAGCATAGGCCTGTTGCAGGGCCGGAATGTCCTGTTTGCGGTATGCCATCTCGGATTCCCGGTCCTGGAGGGCTTTCTGAAGGGCCTGGACCTGGCCGGAAAGGGCTTCGACCGATTCGGGAGCCAGGCTGGTCTCGGGGACCTGGAATTCCCGGCTGCCTTGCGGCGCGTCGCCTACGAGGACGAAGCGGATGTTTTTCTCATCCTGCGCGACGATCGCAGCGGGATACTGTTCCGTCCAGGCAGGATTGAATTTTTTCACCGGGACGGTATAGTAGTGGAAGGGGCAGCCTGCCTTTTCCAGCGCCTTGAGCTGCGCGGGATCCACGTCGCCCCACTGCTTCTTTTCTTCCAGGGCAGCGGCGGTGGCGGCCAGCTGGGCGCTCAGTGCGGTGTGCTGTGCATCCTTGCCGAAGTCACAGCGCTCGACCGTCTCGATCTCGCGGCGGATGTCTTCGGCTTCCCGGTACAGTCTCGCGGAATCCGCATCCACGGGTTTGCGGGAGCGCGTGATGTCGAGCACGCCAAGTGCCTGTATTTCCTGGAGGAAGGCTTCCGTATCGCTGCGCAGGAGCAGGAACGTGTATTTGGTCATTTTGGTGATCATGCCTCTGCCTCCTCTTCTTCTTCCTGATGGCGGGTCTTGACGATCTTCTGCGAAGCCTTTGAGAGGTTCTCCTCGTCTTCCATGAAGCGCTTGATCTTGCGGATCGCTTCCTGGTAGCCCGGGATCTGCACCTTTTCGTAGAGGTTCACCTTCTGGGTCGTCTTCTTCCGCTGGAATTCCAGGATCCGGCTCTTTTCGGTGTAAACCTCGCTCTCGATGCCAAGCTGGGCGAGCTTCTTGAGAATCGCCACCCCGTCGCTGTACCACATCGGCTTGGCGAAGGCGTCGAAAGGCTTGACGTCGTAGATGACCTCCTTGAGTTCCGGGGTGCGTACGCCCGCCACCTTCACGACGGCGAGCTTCACATCCTGGACGGAGATCAGCCCGGGCTCGAATTCGGTCCACAGACCCGCCATGTAATCGTAGGTCTTGAGGGCCTCCTCCAGCTCGTTCTGCAAGCGTTCCGACTCGGCCTTGGCCTGGATCACGCTCATGCGGAGCGCCGACTCCTTGTTTTTCAGGGTCGGGAGCGCCCGCTGGCGGACCTTCAGCTGCTTGCCGAGGTTGGTCAGGGATGTCTTGTTATATTGGAATTTGATAGCCATATTGTTGTGTGAGATTCCCGGTCAGGCCGGGAATGACGTTAGGCAGGCCAGTATTTGTCGATCATCGCCTGCTTGATGCCGGTTTCGGCCTTGCTGAAATACTTCGCGAAGAGTTTCCAGCAGGTGTCGAGCATTTCGGTCAGGCCGATGTTCACGTCAATGGAGAGAATCTCGACGGCGTAGTCCTTGGCGTAGTCGAGGCAGCGCCGGTCGTAGTCCGACAGGTCGAAACCGTTTTCCAGCTTGGTCTTGGCATTGCCGGCGTCGGCGTACAGGCGGACGGAGGCGTTCATCACCTGGGAGTGGTCTTCGCGGGTCTGCTTGCCCTGCACGAGCTGTTTGAGTCGCGACAGCGAACGGAACGGGTCGATGATGACCTTGCCCGTATCGGTATCGGCGCGCAGGTAGAGCTGGCCTTCCGTGATGTAACCCGTGTTGTCGGGAATGGCGTGGGTGATGTCCCCGTCGTTGAGCGTGGTCACGGCGATGATGGTGATGGAGCCGCCGCTGGGCAGCTGCACGGCTTTCTCGTAAATCTTGGCCAGGTCGGAATAGAGCGAGCCCGGCATCGAGTCTTTCGACGGGATCTGGTCCATGCGGTTGCTCACAATGGAGAGCGCATCGGCGTAGAGGGTCATGTCGGTCAGCAGGACAAGCACCTTCTCGTTCTTGTCCACGGCGAAGTATTCGGCGGCCGTCAGGGCCATGTCCGGAATCAGCAGGCGCTCCACCGGCGGCTGGTCGGTGGTGTTGACGAAACTGATGATCTTGTTGAGCGCGCCGGCGCTTTCAAATTCGTGGCGGAAATACAGATAGTCGTCGTTCGAAAGGCCCATGCCGCCCAGGATGATCTTGTCCACGTCGGCCCGCAGGGCCACCTGGGCCATCACCTGGTTGTAGGGCTGGTCCGGGTCGGCGAAGAACGGAATCTTCTGGCCGGAGACCAGGGTGTTGTTCAGGTCGATGCCGGCGATGCCGGTCGGAATCAGCTGGGAAGGCTGCTTGCGTTTGTACGGGTTCACGGACGGGCCGCCGATCTGGCGTTTTTCGCCTTCCACGGCCGGACCGCCGTCGATGGGGTTGCCGTAGGCGTTGAAGAAACGGCCGGAAAGTTCCTCGCTCACGTGAATCGTCGGCGGTTCGCCGAAGAACTGGACTTCCGCATTGGTGGGGATACCCTCCGTACCGGCGAATACCTGCAGCGTGATCAGGTCGCCTTTGATCTTCACGACCTGGGCCAGGCGGCCGGCCACGGTGGCCAGCTCGTCGTTGCTGACACCCTGCGCACGGAGCGTCACCGTCGCTTTGGTGATGGCCTCAAGCCGGGTGTAGGTTCTCTGGAATGCTTTACTGCTCATGGGACAAAAGGGTATTTAACTGTTCAAGATACTGGTTGAATTTTTCGCTCTTGAACTCAGAATAGTTCATCTGGCGGAGCACATTGATGATCTCCTTGTATTTCGCGGCGCATTGCTCATAGTCGTCGAAGGCGAACGGGATGTCGCAGATCTTCAGGACGAGCGTGAGCATGTACTCCTGCCGTTCCATCGGGCAGAGTGCATCGATCGGGTCGAAAGCGTCCTGCTGCAGGATGACGAAGTCGATCAGCTCGCTCTTCCAGAACTGCTCGTGGTAGCTGATGGGCACGCCGTCGTCGCCCAGGATGTTGATCTGCTCGGCGATTTCCTTGCCGCGGCGGATCAGGTTCTTGGCGCGGTTCACTTTCTCGACCCAGTCCTTGCCCACACGTTCCTTGAGGTATTCCACCACTTCGGGATATTCGAGGTATTTGGAGTAGGAGTCGATCGGATCGACGGCCGGGTAGCGCTTCTTGTCGGCGCGGGCCTGGGCCAGCGAATAGAAGCAGCGGGCGGCCTTCTTGGTCGATTCGGTCACGGGCTCCTTGAGGTTGCCGCCGGCAGGGGAGACGGTGCCGATGAAGGTCACGGCGCCGGTCTGCCCGTTGCGCAGTTTCACGATGCCGGCACGGGCGTAGAAGTTCGAGATGATGGCGGACAGGTCGACCGGGAAGGCATCGGCGCCCGGGAGCTCTTCCATGCGGTTGGACATCTCGCGCAGGGCCTGCGCCCAGCGGGAAGTCGAGTCGGCCAGCAGCAGGGCCTTGAGGCCCATCGCGCGGTAGTATTCGCAGATGGTCATCGCCGTATAGACGGAGGCTTCACGGGCGGCGACCGGCATGTTCGAAGTATTGCAGATGATGGTCGTGCGTTCCATCAGGTGACGGCCCGTGTGCGGGTCGATCAGCTCCGGGAACTCGGCGAAGATCTCCACCACCTCGTTGGCGCGTTCGCCGCAGGCCGCCATCACGATCACCTCGGCGTCGCCCTGCTTGGCGATGGCGTGCTGCAGCACGGTCTTGCCGCAGCCGAACGGGCCCGGGATAAAGCCCGTACCGCCTTCGGCAATCGGGTTGAGCGTGTCCATGCAGCGGACGCCGGTCTCCATGATGCGGTAGGGGCGGGGCTTCTCGACATATCCGCCGACGGCCACCTTGACCGGCCAGCGCTGGACCATCGTCACCTTGTGCTCCTCGCCGTCGGCATCGGTCAGGACGGCCATCTGGTCGTCGATCCGGTAGTCGCCTTCAGGCGTGATGCTCTTGACTTTGTATTCACCCTTGAAAGAGAAGGGGACCATGATTTTGTGCGGGAGCCAGCCTTCCTTGACTTCGCCCAGCCAGTCGGCGGCGTACACCGTGTCGCCGGGCTTGGCAATCGGGGTGAAATGCCAGACCTTGTCGTGGTCCAGCGGTGCGGTATATTCGCCGCGTTTGAGGAATACGTCCTCCATCGTGGCGAGGTTGTTCTGCAGACCGTCGTAGCTGCTGGAGAGCAGGCCCGGTCCGAGCTGGACCTCGAGCATGTGGCCGTCGAATTCGACCTTGTCGCCCTGGCGCAGGCCGCGGGTACTCTCGTACACCTGCACGAAGGCGTTCTTGCCCGTCACTTTGATGACCTCGGCCATCATTTTCGTGCCGGCCAGGTCGATGTGGCAGATCTCGTTCTGCGCCACGTCGCCTTCGAAACGCACGGTCACCAGGTTGGAGATGATTCCGGTAACTATACCTGTAGCTTTCATTATCTGTTTTTTATATTTGTTCTGCTTTGATGCCCTGGAACGTGCCCCTGACTTCATTCACCAATTGCTTGAAGAATTCGGCGCCGGCCTTGGGATCGAGTTTGTTCCAGCGGACGGCGATGTGGAGGCGGACCAGGAGCGAGAGGATCGTGTCGATGGTGAAGATGTCGAAATCGACCAGTTCGGCCGCCTTGTCCCAGCAGAGCCGGTCGAGGCGTTTCTCGCGCTGGAAGAGGTCCGCTATTGCGAAGACCTGGACGGCACGGTCCATCTCCGGAAAGGTCTCCTCGATGGGCTTTCCGGCCAGATGGGCTACCTTGGCCAGACGCAGTTTCCGGTCGAAATCGAACCATTCCGTCAGGAAACCGTTCCGGGTCTGGCGGATGTTGCGGTAGAAATGCGGCTTGAGATGGTCTCCGTCCAGGCCGAATTCCAGCCAGTCAACCAGTTTGCCGTCCTTTTCCGACAGCAGGCCCTTCACCTCGGCTATCACGGCTTCCTCATCGATCGGATGCTGTGCGAAGTCGAGCAGCAGGTCGGGGAAACTGGCAATGATATAGGGGTAGTTGGCCATTACTTACCGAAGAGGATCTTCTTGGTGGCGGGACGCAGGTATTCACCGATCAGCTCGGTGAAGTCGTCGCCCGTGAAGCTGAGCTGGTAGCCGCCGTCGCGGGGACCGATCCTGAAACCGTTTGCCAGGCCCTTGACGTTCTTGACTTCGATGCCTTTCGACAGGTTCTTCACGGCTTCGTTGGTGAAAGCCTGTTCCAGGGCATTCTGTTTGGATTCGGGGAGGATGACATCGAGGCCGACACCGTCGGGATTGGCGGCGTTGAACGCCTTGACGACCGTAGCGATCAACTCCTGGACGAAGGAGCTGTCCGACAGGGCGGCTCCGACGGGGTTTGCAACGGCCTTGGTGATGACCATGTTCTCCACTTGCTGCCGCAATGCGGAAACAGCCTGCGTGGAAGCCATCTTCAGGTCGCCCTCGACCATCGTGCGGGTCTCGGCGGCCTGCTTTTCGGCGGCGGCGCGGATGGACTCTGCCTCCTCGCGCGCCTGCGCGACAATCGCCTGTGCCTCCTGCCGGGCCTTGGCCAGCAGCTGGTCGGCTTCCTGCCTTCCCTTCGACAGACCTTCGTTGTACAGACGGTCCGTCAATTCTTGCAATTTATTTTGCATAGCACCTATGTTAAAAGTTTCAAAAATCCGTCGCGAAAATACAAAGAAAACGGCAGTTTCCAAAGGAACTTTGTATCTTTGTCCTGCTATGGCTGGACTGAATTTCAACAAGGTGATCAAGGCGGCGATGCGGCTGCCGGTGGTGACGGTCGAGCGGGAGCCGTTCCTCAGGAAGGAGCTGGCGCCGTATCTGGACCGGGATACGATGGACAAAGTAATTGCTTATGGGACGCGCGGGCTGGTTGACAAGAAGATTATCGACCAGATTGCCAGCGGATGCATCCGCTATCAGACCACGGCGGTCTGCTCGGTGTCGGCCCTGGCGGGCCTGCCGGGCGGCTGGGCGATGGCCGGAACGATCCCGGCCGATGTGGCGCAGTTCTATGGCAATGCCATCGCGCTGGTGGAAAAGATGCTCTATCTCTACGGCTGGCCCGACATGTCCGGCGAGGACGGGCAGGTCAGCGACCAGACGGCCCAGCTGATGATCCTCTGGATCGGCGTGATGATGGGAGCCCAGGGCGCGCAGGCGGCGGTCCGTTCGCTGCTCGACGTCATCCGTGCCCAGGTTGAAAGAAAAGTCCTCGAGGCTGCCCTCAACAAGACCTGGGTATACGGCGTGGTGCAGCAGATCTGCAAGTGGATCGGTGTGAAACTCTCCGAAGAAGGCTTCGCCAAGGCGGTGGGAAAGGTCATCCCGCTGGTGGGGGCTCCGATCTCGGCGGGCATTACCTATTTCACCTTCACGCCGATGTGCAAGAAGCTCAAGAAAGAGCTTGATTTCCAGTGGGAAAACCTAAAGTTTCCGGAGGCTCCGGGCAGCCAGAAGCGATAGCGCTGTGCCGATGGCCAGCAGGGCGAGGCAGTGGGGCAGGACGGCCCTGAGGCCTACATCCACCGTGGGCGTCCAGCGGAGGCTGATGGCTTCACGCTGCGCGGTGCTGGTGGTGTAGCCGCCTTCTCCCGTCGCGGGCGAAAAGCCGTGGAAGGCCGTATAGGCAGCGGGCGTATCCATCGCGCAAAGGAGAATGGCGCAGGGCAGCAGAAAGAAGACGAGAAATTGTTTCATTCTTCATGAGATACGCAAAAGGCCCCTTTTTTGCAAATTTTTTG
>ODAI013877813.1_pt1 | contig 10176 bp, 5 predicted proteins | sample 1539321 | NCBI WGS metagenome assembly ODAI01 (sample SAMN02144231, study PRJEB22623) | gut metagenome | biome: sheep rumen | host: Ovis aries | place: New Zealand | reverse complement strand
GACTGGGACCGCGCAGCGCCGCACGGAATGGGCGATGTGAAGGTTGGCGGCAACTATTCGGCCGGAATCTTCGCGCACGAGAAGGCGCAGCAGGAGGGCTGGCCCGGCGAGCTCTACCGCGACGCGAAGACGCACAAGTACATCGAGGAGTTCGCGACGTCCAACTTCGCGGGCATCACGAAGGACGGAACCTACGTCACGCCCGATTCGTGCTCGGTTCTCCCGTCCGTCACGAACATGTCGCTTCGCCAGTGCGCGAAGGACCTCGGCATCAAGGTCGAGGTGCGTCCCATTCCCTACACGGAGGTGAAGAAGCTCAAGGCCGTCGCCGCTCTCGGCACCGCCGTCGTGATTACCCCCGTCTGGGAGATCACGCGCGGCAAGGAAGTCATCAAGGTCAGCGACCCGAACGTCGTCCACCCGACCTTGCAGAAGCTCTACGACCGCGTCCAGGGAATCCAGTACGGTCTCGTCAAGGACACGCACAAGTGGTGCTTTGAGGTGAAGTAACTGCAGAAGGCGGTACGCCGTCATGGACACCATACTTATACTCGACTACGGTTCGCAGTACACCCAGCTGATCGCGCGCCGGATTCGCGAGCAGCACGTCTACTCCGAAATCGTCCCCTTCGGCATCACCGCCGAAAAGGTTCGCGCATACGCGCCGAAGGGCGTCATCCTCTCCGGCGGGCCGAACAGCGTCTTCGAAGACGGGGCGCCTGGCATCGACCGCGGCATATGGGATCTCGGCGTTCCGATTCTCGGCGTCTGCTACGGCATGCAGCTCATGAGCCAGGAGCTCGGCGGCAAGGTCGAGCCGGGCGAGAGGCGCGAATACGGCAAGACCGAGATGACGGTCGAGCCGGGCAACGAGCTCTTCAAGGGGCTGCCCGACAAGTTCGTAGTCTGGATGAGCCACGGCGACCGCGTTTCCGCGATCCCAGGCGGGTTCAAGGTCAGCGCCAAGTCCGCGAACTGCCCGTTCGCCGCGATACGCAACGAGGAGCGGCGGTTCTTCGGCATCCAGTTCCATCCGGAAGTCGTCCATACCGAGCACGGCAAGCAGATACTCTCGAACTTCGTCTTCAACATCTGCCGCGCGAACGCCGACTGGCAGCTCACGACGTGGATAGACGACACGGTCGAGAAGATGAAGACCCAGGTCGGCGACGACGAGGTGGTCCTCGGGCTTTCGGGCGGCGTGGACTCTTCCGTTGCGGCAGTCCTTCTCCACAGGGCGATAGGGCCGCGTCTTCACTGCATCTTCGTCGACAACGGGCTTCTTCGCTACCGCGAGGCCGAGCAGGTCGAGGAGATGTTCACCAAGAACCTCGGGCTCGACCTGACTGTCGCGCGCGCGGCGCAGAAGTTCTACGCAGCCCTCAAGGGTCTCGACGAGCCGGAGGCGAAGCGCAAGGCGATCGGCAAGACCTTCATCGACGTGTTCGCCGACGAGGCGCGCAAGTTCAGGCACTGCCGTTTCCTCGCCCAGGGCACGATCTACCCTGATGTCATCGAGTCGTCGCACGCGGTGAAAGGGCCTTCACAGACGATCAAGTCCCACCACAATGTCGGCGGCCTTCCGCCGGATCTCAAGTTCGAGCTCGTGGAGCCCTTGCGCGACCTTTTCAAGGACGAGGTTCGCGCCGTGGGGCGCGTCCTCGGAATGGCCGACGAGCTTCTCGACCGCCAGCCGTTCCCCGGCCCCGGGCTGGGCGTCAGGATCCTCGGCGAAGTGACCGAGGAGAAGGTTAGGCTTCTCCAGCTCGCGGACGTCCGCGTGCAGGAGGAGGTGAGGAAGCTCCCGAACTACAAGTCTATCTGGCAGACGTTCGCGGTGCTTCTCCCCGTGAAGACGGTTGGCGTCATGGGCGATCAGCGCACCTACGAGTATACTTGCGCGATAAGGTCGGTCGATTCTATTGACGCGATGACGGCAGACTGGACTCGGCTTCCCTACGAGACGCTCGGCGTCATTTCGAACCGCATAATCAACGAGGTGCGCGGCATCAACCGCGTTGTCTACGACATCTCCTCGAAGCCGCCCGCCACGATAGAGTGGGAATGAGCGATGGGGATGTGATTCCGCGGCGGGAACGCAACGCGATGATAAGGCGCGCCTTCGTCGATTCCGTTCCCGTGCTGATGGGCTATACGACGATGGGCTTCGTCGCGGGCGTTCTTCTTGCGGCGAAGGGGAACGTGGTTCTCTCGCCGCTCTGGGGTTTTCTGACGTCGGCGCTTTGGGTCACGGGAACGATGTCGATCGCAGGCGTGGGGGAGATCGCGCAGCGCACTTCTTGGGCGGCTTTCGCGCTCATGACGCTCGCGGTGAATTTCCGCTATGCGTTCTACGGTTTTACGATGCTCTCCCGCTGGAAAGGCGTTCCGGTCCTGCGCAAGATGTACCTGATTCTGATGCTGACAGACGAGAACTATGCGCTTGAGGCGGCTTGCCCGATAAAAGATCCGGAAAAGAACCTGTACTACTGCACGGTGCTTTCGGCGTTGAACCACTCCTACTGGATTGCCGGCGTTACGGTCGGCGCCGTGGTTGTGGCGGTTCTCGGCCATGTCGTCGATCCAGAACGCCTTCGCGCCTGGACGAATGGCATGGAGTTCTCGATGGCGGCGCTCTTCATTGTCATCTTCACCGATCAGATTCGCAGGATGGGTGAAAAAATCTGTCAGAAACCGCATCTTGAGCGCCCTAACGGGGAGAACTGACAAAGAAAGGAGCCCGGAAATGAAGATCACGACGATTGCAGCATTTGTCGCTACGGTGTTTGCGCTGGCCTGCGAGGCCGACACGAAAACGGTCTGGCGCGACTCGCAGGGGCGCGTGCAGGGTACGGCGGCCACTGACAGCTACGGGAAGACTACCTACCGCGACTCAATGGGGCGCACGATTGGGAGCTCGAGCACGGATAGCTACGGCAAGACGACGTACCGCGACGCGATGGGACGCGTCCAGGGCAGCGCGAAGACCGACAACTACGGCAAGACGACCTACCGCGACGCGATGGGGCGCGTCCAGGGCAGCGCGAAGACCGACAGCTACGGCAAGACGACGTACCGCGACGCGATGGGACGCGTCCAGGGCAGCGCCAAGACCGACAGCTACGGGAAAACCACCTACCGTGACGCCCAGGGCCGCGTAAAGGGGACGAAAAAGTAGGACGCCGGTGAGCTAGCTCTGCGACTTCGGGAAACCGAGGAGCATTGGCACGGCAAAAGCGCCGGGCAGCGGAATTTTGTCGCTTGAAGTTTGGATGGCCGTTATGCTATAATGAAGCTGTATGAAGTGTGATTTTTCCTACTGTCATGACTGGATGGTTGACAATGACGGTTTTTGCGACAATATGCGGTTAAAGATGATGGCGGAGCGCGTGTGCCCGCCTGGATGCCTGATTCGCAATGCTTTCCTGCGGGATGGAGGTGTGTTCCGGTGCTATCGTGGAAGGTTCCGTTTCGCAATCGACAGACACAGACCGGCCGAAATCGGCGAAAGCGAATCGATCGTGGTCTACCCTGGACATCGCATCACGATCGATGCATTGGATGATGTCAACTTCGCCCTGTACGCTGTGTTCGACGGTGCAGGAGTTTCGTCGTGCTTTGACCGCTTTGGTTTTTACAATGGAATCCGCGGGAAGACGGTCGCGCAGACCGAGGTGTTTCGTGAAGTCAAGCACAGGCTCGAGTCGGGCTGGGCTGGCGACCAGGCAAAGGCGATCATGCGCCTTGCTGACGCACTCGCCGGCTGTGCACATGATTTCAATACAGGAGAAAACGCTCTAGTGCACAAGGCTGTTCGGCAGATTCTCAAGAACCTGAAGGACGGGATTGTTCGCCTTGCGCCGCTTTACGATCAGCTTAAGGTCGGGCACACGGCGCTGGGCAATGCATTCAAAAAGGCTGGAATGGAAAGCCCGGCGGAGTTCATCAGGCAGGAACAATTGAGCATTGCGGTGAGGCTCCTCGTCGATACGCGCATGAAGATTTCGCAAATAGCGCGAGAATCGGGCTTTATCTCCATGACGCATTTCGCAAATTTCTTTAAGCACAATACGGGGATGTCGGCACGAGAACTTCGCAATGGTGGAGAAGTAGTGATTTTCACCGACAAAACAGCAATGCCGCGGCATAATAGTGAACTTCGTGGAAAATTAAGAAGTTGAATATAGTTCTCGGCTATGAGATAATCACTGTGTCCCGCAGGGGGGTTCGTTGCGACGGTAAATTAGCCTTGTTTTCCGGAGCAAACACTGAAAAGGCATATTAGTTAAGTAGTTAAGGAAAAGACGACAATGAAGAGATTATTGTTTTCTCTGCCAAGTATTGCTGCGCTTGCAGTGGTTTCGGGGTGCGGAACAACGACAGGGCCGCTTAAGAGCGATGATGGAAACGCCTTGACGACCGCCACGGGGGCTCCCATTATCGTGGTTGAGACGCCGAACAATCCGTCTGCTCAGTCGAAAGTGGATGACGAGAACGCGAGTTTTGAGGAGCGGCAGAAGGAGAAAACGGCCGCCGAAAGTAGGCCGCTGGAAATCTCTCGCACCGATGCGGAAATGGCGATCGAGGCCCGCGCCGTTGTTCTTGAGAAGGTCAGGGCGGAATTGATGCGCATACGCAGTTCTTCGAATTTGGCGAAAGAACTTAAGACCATCGTCGTTTTCGTCAATGGGCGTCCTCAGCTGCTGGAGTCTGTCATAGTGAAATACGCCCCCAAGATGGAACGGCCTCTCAGCTCTGGCGCTATCGTTGCCATTCGCGCGATTGTCGAGCGCGAAATCGAGGAGATGCTCGCGAAGGACATCTATCCCAAGTTGATTTCCGACACTATGGCCAAGGTTGACCCATTGGTTCGCAAGGCCGTAGAAGAAGGCAAGTTCGCGCTTGCCAGGGAATATATCTGGAACGCCTCAACCTATGGCATTCCTACGGTTGACAACGCCGTTCGCGAAAAGGCGTACGAACTGATGCACGGTCTCGTGAACCCCACTAATTGGCAGAAGATTGAGCCCAAGATCTGCCGCATCAGGGACGCAGCCATCGAGTCCAGGACATTCGACGACGGCATCAAGAAACTCCGTGACCTGGAAGTCTCCGCGGTCGTGCGCGAGTACTCCGCGTACATTGACAAGAAGCTGGATGCCGTCAAGGCTGAGCTCGTCAAGCTCGGCATCAGCGAAGAGGATCTGAAGCCCATCCTCTCAAAGCAGGCGGAGATCATTGCGGCGGCGGAGAACATCACGGACATTCGCGACGAGTTCCTCACTCTTGAGAAGGCCCGTTCAGAACAGCGTGAAGTCGAGGCGCGCAAAGACCCGGCGCTTGCCGAGTATTACAGTAAGCTGGATGCGTTCCATGACATTCTGATCAAGTATAACTGCACTAAGGAAAACGCAGATCGGATAGTCACCAATCTTGATCGCGACATTATCGCGCTGCTTAAGCTGCTCAGCAGCCCTGCGGTGCTCCAGACCGATGAATTCGGCGAAAAGGTCGCGCTTCAGCTCGGCACGCGCAGTCTCAACAATCGCATCCACGCCCTTGTCGCCGAAAGCATCGCCAAGCTAATCGAGGTCCGCGACGCCGAAAAGCGCAAGGCGTACCTCGATAAGCTCGCCAAGGCCAAGAGCGACCTTGAGAAGCAGGTGCGTGCGCTTGTGGCGGAAAGCAAGTTCGAAGAGGCGCGCGAGCTTATCTGGAATGCTTCCATCACGGGGGACGGCGAATGGGACGGCGAGATGTTCGCTTTCGGCATCGCGCTTCTGCGCGACATCGTGAACCCGGCCGACTGGAACCGCATTGAGGCGGAGATCAACGCCCAGTTCAAGGCGCTCACTGAATCGGGCGACTTCGAGAAGCTGCGCGAATATCTGCAGAACTATCCGCTCATTCGCCAGCATACTGTCAAGCTCGACGAGCAGCTTGCCAAGGTCAAGGCCGAGGCGGAGGCTCTCGGAGCCGATTCCGACGCGGCGGCGAAAATCGCCGAGTATGTCTGCAAGAACATGGTCACAGAGTCTGAGCAGCTTGTTGACCACATCGACCAGCTCGTTTCCGACGCGGCTGCGGCCGGCAAGGAGCTGGACAGATCCAAGCTCCAGAAGGAGCTCGAGATCTATGCAGTCAAACTTGCGGCCTACCATATGACGCCAGAGAACGTTGCGGCTGTCGTGGAGAAGCTGAAGTCGGAGCTCGACAAGCTGATCACCAATCCTACGAATCCCGCGACGACGCATCTTGTTCTCGGAACCAATGCAGTCAACGATCGCATCAAGGCTCTGACCGCGAAGCTTCTTGAAATGATTCCCAATGTACGGCACGACTGGGAGGACAAGGAGCACGCCAGGGTCATGACCGACCTCGAGAAACGTGTCCGCGCTGCGGTCAAGGAGCAGCGTTTCGACGATGCCAGAGGCTACATCCGCGACGAAAAGCTCATCGGGAGGGCAGATCTCGACCTGAGCCTATACGAGCTGCGCGTTGGATTGCTGGACAGCTGCGTCAATCCTGCTCAGCTGGACTTCCTCTTGGCCGACATCGACGCCAAGATCGCCAAGTTCGTGGAGGCCGAGGACTATCAGGGTGCGCTGGATTTTATTGCCGGCTATCCCTACGTCCATGACCACTACGAGGAAATCGAGCATGCGCTTGCCGCAGTCAAGGCAGCAATGCTTGCGCTGGAAATCTCGCCGGCCGAAAGCGAGCACGACGAGAAAGTCCGGTTCTTCCTCTCGATTCAGGAGACGCTTGAGAAGCGCCGCGAGTCTTGGAAGCCCGATCGCGATCTAAGCGGAGTCGAGAAGGCTCTTGCACAGGTCGCCAAGGCCCTCTTCGCGCACCTCAACAAGCATCCCGAACTGATAGATTCCGAGCGGACATCCGAGTTCAAGCACATTCTCGAGGATATTGCCGCGCTTGATCGCACGGTCACTACCTGGGAGCTGAACGAGTCCCTGCGTGCTAAGCTTTCCGGCTTTGTTTCCACGCTGGAATCCGCACGCTCGATTCAGAAATACGCCGAGCTTCTTTCGGCCATCGACAAGGAGGTCTCGTTCGATTCCCAGATAGCAATCGCAGAGGAGGCGATTTCGCGGCAGCTTGGTGTCGTGTGCGACAAGGCATCCTTTAAGATCAACGCGCTCCTCGGCGAATATGCCCGGGTGTTCCGGTTGATGAAAAAGGGCGTCAAGGTCGACGCAGAAATGGCGACTACGCTTCTGCTTGGCGGCGCCTACCTCGATCAGGCGCAGGTCCTGAACCGCGCCATTGAACTCGGAGCCAACGTCAATGGCACATCGTCGCGCGATCCTCGCAAGCGGACGGCACTGGCGATTGCGGTTGACACGGGGCATTCGTCGCTCGTCGAGGCGCTCGTAAAGGCCGGGGCCGCGCTTGATGCCGTCGATGCGGATGGCAATGCAATCATGCACTATGCGGCCAAGAGCGGCAACCTGTCCGTTCTCAAGGCTGTCGTGGCCGGTGCGCCCGTGAACGTCAAGAACGCCTGTGGCAACACTCCTCTGGCGGTTTCCGTCGTTCGCAACCAGCCCGCGGTCGTTGAATTCCTTGTCGGTGCAGTCGCCGAGGCTGATCGCCAAGCGTTCGTCGACAGTGCCAATAAAGATGGGGATACGGCGTTCGACATAGCCGCCAAGTTCGGCTCTCGCGACGTTCTCGACGCCCTTGCTGCCGCAGGCGCCACTTATTCGACCAAGGATCTTATCCTTGCCGAAAAGGCGGACAACATCGCGGTCGCACAGTGGCTTGTCAACCAGGGGCTTGACGTTAACGCGAAAGGCGTCATGGAGGCCGCCTGCCCGGCGACTCTGACGGGACGCTATCTCGTTCACGAGGGTGGCGTTGACGTTGGACATGCTTGCGACGCCTGCAAGCCTTCGGAAAAGAAGGCCGACGAGGGCGCTGCCAATCCTGGGGACAAGCCCGGATGCGCATGTAAGCCGGTGCCAGTTGACGTTCTTCTGGTTCCGCAGTGTGAAAAATAAGCTGATTCCAGGATAAAAAGAGGAGCGGGGCGGCAAATTAGCCGTCCCGCTCTTCGTTGTAGGCGGGATGTTGCACATCGTCTGGAATAAAGGTCTTCCGCGATTGACGGCTTGTTGCGTAGTCGAATCCCCCGCGGGCGGGTAAAATATGATATAATACCCCTTCATTCCGCTCGGCATGGGAAAACCCGCCCGCAAAGGAGGGGTCTTGCCGCAAGGGGCGGGGAAGGGCACATGGACAGTAAAGAAAAGCGCTACCTCGGCATCGACATCGGCTCGACGACTTTCAAGGCCGTCCTCCTCGGAGGAGACGGCAAGGTGGAGCGTACTGTCTACAAGCGAACCCAGCCGGTTGACTCCGGCAAGGTCGCCTGCACCGGCCATTGCTCCGGCTGCGGCGCCTGCGGCGGCGGAGCGTCGAAGCGCCTCGCGCTTGAGTTTCTCAAGGTCGCTGGCATAACCTCCTTCAAGGACGTCGCGGCAATCGTCGTGACGGGCAGCCAGATCGTCGAGGATACGCGCAAGTTCATCCCGTTCGACTTCCAGGTGAGCGAGGTGACGGCCCATGTCGCGGGCGCGAAGTTCCTCCACCCCGATGTCGACGCGATCATCGACTGCGGCGGGCAGGACTCGAAGTGCATGGTCTACAACCCGACGATGAAGCTCTGGACGAGCATGATGTCGGGCGTGTGCGCCGCCGGCACCGGCAGCTTCCTCGACTCGGTCGCCGCGAAGCTCGGCGTCAAGATCGAAGACGTCGCGGAGAAGGTGAACTACGATTCCGACACCGAGTTCAGCTCGGTATGCGCCGTTCTCTCAGCGACGTCGATCAACAAGTTCAAGAACCGCGTGCCGATCGGCGACCTGCTCGCGGGGGCGTGCAAGGCCCAGGCGCGCACGATCCTCAACTCTGTCGGCCAGCTCCTCCTCAACGCGCCGGGCCGCAAGATTCTCTTCCAGGGCGGCGTCGCGTTCAACAGCGCGGTCGCGTTCTTCCTCAAGAAGCTCACCGGCAGCGAGATCGTGATCCCGCAGTACCACGAGGTGATGGGCGCGCTCGGCGCGGCGGTGATTGCGCGCCAGCTCCACGACCTCAGGGATTCCGGCAAACTTGACCTCGCCAAGGTGGAATACGAGCCGACGCGCGGCAAGTCGGTTCTGCTCAGGATCAAGTCTACGAAGCGCGACTTCTTCTCGACCGACAAGTCGAAGCCGCTCGTGTGGCGCAACCTCTTCTTCCCGACGGAGATCCTTAACGCGATGGACTGCCGCGTCCGCACGCTCGAGACGTACGCCGCGCTCTTCGGGCGCAAGGCCGACAAGGTAAAGGAGGCGCTCGGCAAGGCCGCGCAGAAGGGCTTCGACGGCCAGACGTGCTCGTTCCTCAGGATGCTCGAGGGCATGGAGCTCGAAAAGCCCGACTACATCGTCTCCACGATGCAGCCATGCCAGCAGGCCGAGCGCGTGTTCGCAGACCTTGCGCGCGAATACAAGATTCCAGACCGCCTCTACTCTCTTCAGACGCCGATCAACGGCCAGAGCCGTGCCGCGATCGAGACGATTGCCGACGGCCTCGCCGAGTCCGTCTCGCTTATGGAGAAGGCGTTCGGGCGCAAGCTCGATCCCGCGCGCCTCGAGGAGGCGTGCGTTCTCTCCAACGAGGCAGCCGAACTTGCGCGCCAGTGCACGCATCTCCGCTTTACGTCGCCGCCGCTCGTCAGGGGCAGCGAGGCGATCTACAACGCGATCGTCTTCTCTCAGCTCTGGGGTACGCAGGATCTCGTCGACATCCAGACGGCCTACCGCGACGAGCTCATCCAGAAGAAGCTTTGGGCCGAGAAGCGCTACTCCATCGACGACACCCACCGTCTTCTCTGGCTTCACCTGCCGCCTTTCTACGACACGAAGCACCTCACTTTCCTCGAGACGACGTGCAACGCGCCGATTGTCTTCGAGGAGACGAACTTCGTCGGCTGGGAGCCGCTTGACCCGAAGGACCCCTACCGCTCGCTCGCGCGAAAGCTCCTTCAGTCTGGCTTCCTCGACCCGGCGCAGCGCGTCGAGTACGTCAAGAAGGCGATTCCCGAGGGCAAGTTCAACGGCGTCGTCCTCTACACGCACGGCTTCGGCCGCTGCTCGCTCGCGGATCGCGCCT
>ODAI013504770.1_pt1 | contig 10177 bp, 11 predicted proteins | sample 1539321 | NCBI WGS metagenome assembly ODAI01 (sample SAMN02144231, study PRJEB22623) | gut metagenome | biome: sheep rumen | host: Ovis aries | place: New Zealand | reverse complement strand
TCCCCCAGGCGTATTTTGATAAGACGTACTGTCCGCGTCAGTTGTGTAAAAATCCGCGATTATCGGTGCCCCCAAAAATCCTGCCGCCGTAATCGACAAGGTGATTATCAGCGAATACTTCAGCGCGAGCTTCATAAGGAGCAGGATTGGGTTGCGGTCTTGTTCGCCGATTAAAATTCCGGCGATCATTTGCATCGACGAGCCGAGAGCCTTCGGGAATGTAAACAGAAAATCCGAGAAGTTTTCAACAGCGGCAAGAGCGGCGACACCGACTCCGCCGGACAATGAAATTGATGTTCGCGTAAGAAATGCCGTCCTCAAAACCAACGAGCCGCGTCCGAAAATTTCGGGCAGTCCGATTAAAATCATTTGCCGAAGATTTTTCATGCTCACGGCTTCGGGCAGGAACTTGAAACTTGCCGTCGACTTGAAGAAGTGCAGGATTAAAATTCCAACCGCAATCCAATAACTTATCGTCGTGGTAAGCGCGATTTTCCACAGTTCGCCGTCGAATACAAAGACGATTATCAAGTCGCCCGCAATGTCGCAGATGCTCAAGGTTGCCGACGAAATCAGCGTCCGTTGTCTGTCGCAGTCAAGTTGCATTATCGGCATAAGTATTACAAGCAGTGCCATTGCCGGCAACGCGAACGCATAAGCTTGCAGAAAATCAATCGTCAGAGTGCGAATTTCGCCGAGACTTTCACTTGCGCCGAGAAGGTCTGCAATTTGTTCCGCGAATAAAATCGTCCCGACCGTCATGGAAAATTATACAGTCAACGTTGCGAACACGGCTTGCGAAAAAAATTCGTTCGCCTCGCGCCAATTGCCTCTGCTCAAACTTTTACTGCACAGGACTTGCATTCCAATCATCACGACGTTTGCAAAAATCCCGGTGAATCTTTGATAAGGCATTGTCAGCCCGAACGCCGCGATTGACTCCGTGCCCAGAAAATTTCCGATTATCCCGCCGTCGATTATCCAACAGATTATCGCGACGAACATTGACAGCAGAAAAATTATCAGCGTGTCTCTGAAAAGGCGAGCGATTAATTTTTCCTGCTTGTTCATATCAGAAACTTCCGACGCTCGTGATTCGGTCGATCATTTCGATTTTGTTCTTGTTCATGAAGTGCAAATCGCTGACCAAAACTTTGCGGACGTAATGCTTTGCGGTCTGCTCATTGTCGAACGTGAAGTAGCTGCTTATCGAGTGAATGACAAGCGGCTCACCGTTGGCGTCCATGCCGAGATACATCATCACATGACCGGGCGCAAACAGCAATGAACCGGGCTTAGACTTTTTGAGAATGTCAAGACGTTGCTCGCGATTCATGCTCTTTAAAGAAATTGAACGTGCCATAGCTTTTTCCTGCCGAGAAGTGTCGCGCGGAAGTTCAATGCCGACAGAGCGATAAACATCTTGCACGAAGCTTGAGCAGTCGACGTTCTTTTCAAGTCCGCCCCAACCGTAATCTTCGCCGAGAAATCTGAACGCCTGCCGAATCAAATTGTTTTCACTGCAAGCGAGAGCACCTTTGACGACGCCTTTATCATTTGGAATGTTGTAGCCCTGTTCGATAATCGTACCGTTAGCATCGACAGCGGGAACGTTAATCGCCCAGGAGCCGTCCTTTTGCAATTCAGCTGCTCTCAAAAGAACTCTGCCGCCCATTTGATAGAACGCCTTGCCGGAAGGAATTGTCTTGCGGCTTGCGAGGACGGGCAGATAATTTGTCGGCGGGGCGGATTTCATCCAGGTTGCTCTGTCAGTGAAAGCAAGTGCGGAAGGCTTAATCCAACCGGCATACGTGCGCGACTCGATGAAGACGAATTCTTTATCCTTGCTGTCAATCAAAACAATCACGGGCTCACTCGGATCAATCGCCGTCGCTTGAAGTTGGTCGTAATGCGTGTCGTCGGCACTTTCAAACCAACCTTCGGCTTCGGGCAAAAGTTTTATGTCGGCGCGGTCAATCGTCAAGGCGTAACGAATTTCGCAAACGGTCGGCAGCTCGTCAAGGCAGCAATTCTGTTTGGCGTGCATGAAACTGAATTCCGTCAACGCCGCGCCGTTTTTGAAAAGTTTCGGGACTTCATCGCCTTGGAAGTTGCCGATTGTCATTGTCGCGGTGATTTTGTTCTTGAGCCACTGCGTATAAACTTTTTCGGGATATTTCGGCAGGTCGACGATTGTATTTGCGCTCCGTTGTCGAATTTGCAGGTTGAGCATTTCCAAATCCTGCGTCGACACGAAAACTGCTTCGCCCGGTTTATTTTTGCCGACCCAATAATCTGCCGTCGCCCTGTCGTCTTGAATTGCAAGTGCCGCGTGAGCCGTCGTCGTGAACATGAACAGCACCGCGAGCAGCGTAAAAAATTTTTTAATCATGCGAATTCCTCCGTGGAAAAATTGTTCCGATGTTCTCGCCGCTCAATGTCCGCCGCAAATTTCCGTTGAGTGCCCCGTTGATGATGAGCATCGTCACGCCGTGAGCCGTTGCGAATTTCGCCGCTTGAATCTTCGTGAACATGAGCAACGTGAAAAATTTTTTAATCATGCCGAATCACCGCTTGGGAAAAATCGTTCCGATGTTTTCGCCGCTCAATGTCCGCCGCAAATTCCCGTTGAGTGCGCCGTTGATGATGAGCATCGTCACGCCGTTTGATGTCGCGAATTTCGCCGCTTGAATCTTCGTGAACATGCCGCCTGTGCCGAGTTTTGTACCTGCGCCGCCGGCAATGCGTTCAATCTCCGCGTCAATCGTCGGCACTTCGTCAATCAGCCGCGCAGATTTATCAACGAGAGGATTTGCCGTGTAAAGCCCGTCGATGTCGCTCAAAATGATTAGAACTTCCGCGCCGACCATTGCCGCGACGATAGCCGAGAGATTGTCGTTGTCGCCGATTTTGATTTCGTCGACAGCCACGGCATCATTTTCGTTGACGACGGGAATTGCGCCCATGTCGAGAATCGCGCGCAGAGAGTTTCGAGAATTTTCGCGAGCGTGTTCATCGGTAGCGTTGTTTCCCGTCAAAAGCACTTGCCCGATTGTCTGACCGTATTCCGCGAAAAATTTTTCGTAGATGTGCATGAGCACGCCTTGACCGATTGCCGCCAACGCTTGATTTTCGGGAATGGTCTGCGGTTTAATTTTGATGCCGAGTTTATTCATGCCCGCCGCGATTGCTCCGGAACTGACGAAAATAATTTCTTTGCCCGCGTTGTGCAGATCGGCTATCTCGCGAATCAAATGTTCGATTCGATACAAATTCAACTTGCCGCTTTCGGCGTGCGCCAATGTGCTCGTTCCGACCTTGATGACGATTCGCCGCGCAGTCTTCAAATTCTCTCGTGCCTTACTCAAACTCACCACTTCCTTTTTGCTTTCATTATAAATTCATTTCGTCGTTTGCGCAAGGATTTTGTTTGAAGAATGCGGAATAGTAGCGTTGAATTGGAGGAGTGAACGTGACGGAAAAAATTTTTTGTCTCAAGCCGAAATATCTGGACGAATTCAAATGCGACGGCTCGAAGTGCGGAGCTCTGTGCTGTCAAACAAATTGGAACATTTACATTGACGCGCCGACTTACGAAAAATATTCTGCTCTGCCGCAAGCTCAAGAAATTTTGCGACACCTGCGCGGCTCATCGGACGAAAAATATTTCATCGCGCACGAAGGAAAAGCTTGTCCGTTTCTCGGCGAAGATAATCTTTGCAGAATTCAAAAGGCTCACGGCGAAAATTTTTTGTCGCAAGTGTGTGCAAGTTATCCGCGAATCATCACGCGCTTTGAAAATTTCATTGAGCTTGCATTGTCGCCAACGTGCCCTGTTGCTGCAAGACTTGTTCTTTTGCAAACGAAACCGCTGAAATTTGAATCGGTTGAGGCGTCGGAAAAAATTTTGCGTCTCGGAGAGTGTCACATCTTGCAAGGCATTCCGCACGACTTCGCGCCGCTTATCGTCGAAATTCAAATGGCAATGGTCAAAATCTTGCAGGAGAGACGCTTGACGCTTGACGAGCGGCTAATCGTTTTGGGCTTCTTCCTCGACAGAATCGAAGAACTTTTTTACGGCGGCAAACTCGACGGCAAGGCGTTACAAAAATTGTCGGCAGTCTACGCGTCGGAAAATTTTTTGGCGTCGGAAGTGCCGTTGATGTTGCGGAGCGTGGACTTCATTGCCGAAAAAGTTTTATCGCCCGAATTTGAAACGGTCGCCGAAAATTTTTTGGTCAACGAAATTTTTCTCAACATTTATCCGTTCCGAATCGACGCGAGCATTGTGCGAAACTTCGGCGTGTTGTTGACGGTGTACAAAATTTTCAAGCAACGCGCCTGCAATGTTCAGAGTGTCGACGACCTTTTGACGATTGCGGATAATGTGAGCCATAAAACTGACCACGACGAAAATTTTTTGATTGAACTTGCCGAGACGATTGACACCGACGACTTGTTGACGCTGATTGAAAAATTTTTGAACACGTAAGGAGAATTTATCATGGACAGACGCGGACTGGTTATCGTGCACACCGGCGACGGCAAAGGCAAGACGACTGCGGCATTGGGCTTGGCGGTGCGGGCATTCGGCGCGGGCTTGAAAGTTTTGATTCTGCAATTCATCAAGGGCGCAAGACGTTCAAGCGAGCTGACTGCGTTGGAAATTCTCGGCGTCGAAGTGCGTCAACTCGGTTTAGGATTCATCACGCCGGAAAATTTTGTTGAGCAAAAAAAATCTGCGCGGGCGGCTCTTGAATTGGCGCGAACAGAAATTTTATCGGGCGCGTGGGATTTAATCGTTCTCGACGAAATAAATTACGCGGGGAAATTCGGTTTGCTCGACACGGCAGAAATTTTGTCGCTGATAAAAGCAAGGGATTCAGTCGCAATGTCGGAGAACGATACGGGCTTCAGTCATGAGCGATTGGAGCGCATTCAGCAGGCTGAAACGTCACGTTGCCGTCCGCCGCAAATGCATTTGGTCTTCACGGGACGCGACGCACCGCTTGAGCTGATTGACGCCGCAGATCTTGTTACGGAAATGAAACTTGTCAAGCATCCGTTCAAGCAAGGAGTCAAAGCTCAAATCGGTATCGAGTTCTGATTAAAAATTTTTAGGAGGATTTTCATGGGCAAGGGAACAAATCGGCTTGAGACAATCACTCAACAAAACGAGTTACTCAAGGAGCAAAATGATTTACTGCGCGAACAAAACGAATTGCTGCGTCGGACACCGTCAACCGCACAAAATGACGAGCGCGAAATTTTTGTAGAGAACATTGACCGCGACGAAATGCGCAACGGTTTTCTCGTCACGAGCCAACGAAAAAAATTGTGGAACGTGCAAATTAACTTGATAAACGAATTCGCCCGCATTTGCAAGAAACACAATCTGCGCTGGTTCGTTGCAGATGGAACGTTGTTGGGCGCGGCGCGTCACAAAGGTTTTGTTCCGTGGGATGACGATGTTGATGTGGTGATGATGCGTCCCGAATATGAGAAGTTCCGCAAGATCGTTGCCGCCGAAGTCAAATCGCCGTATGCTGTGGATTTTTGGTACGATTATCGCTTGGAAAGTGATGAGCCTTCCGCGTTGACAGATTTATCATTGCCGCTCCTTTCTGCCGAGCAACATCGAAAACATCCTGTCTCGTCGCCGTTTTTCCCGCTGATAAAACTCAAAGATACGCGCACGCTCTTTGTCGAGTTTCCCGAACTCAAAACCATGCAACAAAACATTTGGCTGGACATATTCCCGTTCGATTCGTTGCCGCCTTTTACGAACAGACAACGCGCAATAAACTTTGAAATTGAGCGAATAATATTCATCGCGGCGGTTCATCCCGAAATAATAAAAGACGCTCTGCAAAAAGGTCAAAAGCTCCGCGTCGACCACGACAAATTGCGCGAATTCATGCGGTTGCCCTATAAGCAAAGGTGTTTGCAACTGGAAGAACTTCTGGCAAAAAATTTTTTCCTGTCCGAGCGAGTGGGCGATTTGCGCGAATGGTGTATCGTTCAAAACCGCAGGTCTTCTCAATACAAAGACTTCACGGACGTTGCTTATCTGCCGTTTGAAAAAATCACGGTGCCCGCTCCCGCAGGTTACGAATCCGTTTTAACCGACCTTTACGGCGACTGGCGTAAATGCGTGATTTATCCGCCGCATAACTTTATTTACAGCACGGACATTTCTTGGGAAGAATATCTGTCCCAAAGCAGCCGGCAGCTCTTGTAATTTGCACATTGAAAAGATTTTCCCGCTGTGATACACTTCGCAACGAATTTTTTATGGAGGTGACGTGCGGCAGAAATTTTTGCCGCGAATTCTTATGGCTAACATTGCTTTGATAACTGCGGGCGGCTCCGGACAAAGAATGCACCAAGACATCCCAAAGCAATTTCTGACGATAAACGATCGTCCCGTCATCGTTTACACACTCGAAGCTTTTCAGCGGCACCCGGAGATTGACGTTATCGCCGTCGTCTGTCTCAAAGGTTGGGAACAAGTCCTTCAAGCATACGCCGACCAATTCAACATCACGAAGCTAAAACACATCATCGAAGGCGGCGAAAACAATCAAGGCTCCATTCGCAACGGCGTCTATGAACTTGAAAAACATTACAGCCGCGAAGACATCGTTTTGATTCACGACGGAATAAGACCTTTGGTTTCCGCCGAGATCATTTCCGACTGCATCATCACCGCGAAAAAATACGGCAGCGCAATTTCGTCCGTGCCGTGCTATGAACCTGTCATGCGCACCGAAGACGGCTTGAAGACTTGCGACTTTTATCCGCGCGAAAAATTACGTCGTTCACACACGCCGCACGGTTTCCGAATCGGAAAAATTTGCGACATGAATCGACTTGCACTTGAACGCGGCATCACCAATGCCACTTCGCCAAACACGATGTTCTTTGAACTCGGCGAACAAGTTTATTTCTCTGCCGGCTCCGAAAAAAATATCAAGCTTACGACCGTCGAGGACATTGACATTTTCAAAGCACTGCTCATCACGCGCAGAACCGATTGGCTCAAATGAGGTGCGGGCATGTATATCAACCATGAACTTTACGCGGCGGACATTGCGGGCATTGCGGCAGAAAATTTGCCGTGGAAAAAACTCGCGGGAAAAAATTTACTGCTCACGGGCGCAAGCGGACTTGTCGGCACGGTTATCGTTGATGAAATGAGGTGCGGGCATGTATATCAACCATGAACTCTACGCGGCGGACATTGCGGGCATTGCGGCAGAAAATTTGCCGTGGAAAAAACTCGCGGGAAAAAATTTACTGCTCACGGGCGCAAGCGGACTTGTCGGCACGGTGATTGTTGATGTGCTGATGAAAAAGAATCGCGACGAAAATTTGAACGTCAAAGTCTTCGCGGCGGGACGCAACGAAAAAATTGCGCGGGAAAGATTCGGCGACTACTTCGGCGACAAAAATTTTGAATTTGTCAAGCTGGACGTGAACGAGCCGATTGAAAACGATTTGCCCGTTGATTTTATCATTCACGCCGCGAGCAACACACATCCGCGACTTTATGCAACTGATCCCGTCGGCACGATGACCGCCAACATTATCGGCGCGCACAATCTGCTTGAATTCGGGCGTCGGAAAAATATCGAACGCTTTGTATTTGTCTCGACCGTCGAAGTTTACGGCAAGGCTCTGAATTCGGAAGACCTTTTCACGGAAAATTATTGCGGCTACATAAATTGCAACACCGTTCGCGCCGGCTATCCCGAATCAAAACGCGCGGGCGAAGCTCTCTGTCAAGCTTACATCAGCCAATACAAAATGGACGTCGTCATTCCGCGACTGTGCAGGCTTTACGGCGCAACGACTCGTTTGAACGACTCCAAGGCAATGAGCGAATTCATCATGAACGGCGTGCTCGGCAAAGATATTGTTCTAAAAAGTCAAGGCGTCCCGAAATTTTCTTACTGCTGTGCAACCGATGCGGCGTGCGGAATTTTTTATTGCATGTTGAAGGGAATTTGCGGCGAGGCTTACAACGTTGCCGATTCAAGCGAAATTTTATCCTTGCGCGAAATTGCAGAGTACATCAGCTCTCTTGCGGGCAGAAAAGTTGTTTTCGAGTTGCCGGACGAAACGCAGGCTAAAGGTTTTTCAAATGCCGTCAACGGTATCATGCCCAACGACAAGCTCCGCAGTTTAGGTTGGCAGCCGAAAGATGATACTCGTTCCGGCGTCAAGAAGACCATCGAAATTTTAAAGTCAATCACAGCGAATAAGGAGTTGTCGTCTTGAAAGAAGAGTTGGAAACGTCGCGCGACGGTCAAACGAATTTTTTACTTCAACAGCAAAATCGCCTGCTTGAACAGCAAAACAAATTGCTCGCGGAACTGATTCAACAACGCCAAAATCATTCCGATTATCACGCGTCACCGAAATTGCCGAACGACGAGAAAATTTTGGTTGAAGATTTGTTTCACGACGAGATTCGCGACGGCTTTTTAGTGACTTCGCATTTAAAGCGGCTGTGGAACGTTCTGCTGAACATGCTCGGCGAAATCGACCGCATTTGTAAAAAGCACGACATTCGCTACTTTGCAATCGGTGGAACTTTGCTCGGTGCGGCACGTCACAAAGGTTTCATTCCGTGGGACGACGACCTTGATGTTATAATGTTTCGTCCCGACTACGAGAAATTTAAACGCGTCGTCGAAGACGAGCTGAAAGACAATCCGCGTTATAAAATGTGGTATTGGTACAATCATCACTTGGAGACCGACCCGGAAAATGTGGATTCGTCGATATTGGAGCTGCCGTTCGTTTCAAAGGAGCAACGCGATTTGCATCCGAACTGGGCACCGTTTTTCCCGCTGATGAGAATTTTGGATAAGCGCACGACGTATTTTCAAGACGACAGGATAAATGTACATTATGCCGCGTGGATTGACATTTTCTGTTTGGATCCGTGCCTTCCGATTGAAGATTCAACAGCGGAGCTGACGTTTCATGCGGCGCGAAGAATTTTAAGGGCATTAACTTTTCCGGAAGAAGTTTTGGAAAACATTCGAGCGGGCGTGAAAATGGCAATCCCGAACGATAAATTGCTGGAGTTCTTGAAACTTCCGTTCAAAATGAAAGCGTTGGCGTTGGAAGCGTTTTTGGCGGAAAATTTCACGAAGACGCCTTACGTTTGCGAACTTGCGTATTTCACGACAAAGACCCTTAAATATTCTTACAAGACCAAATGTTTTGAGCGGACGACTTATCTGCCGTTCGAGAAGATTAAAATTCCGTGTCCTGCCGAATTCGACGAAGTTTTAACCGACCGTTACGGCGATTGGCGCGAGATACCCGATAAGAAGAAAAAACATGCTGCGGTTTTCACGGTGGATATTCCTTACGAAAAATTTTTTAAGAAAGTCAATGTAAACGAGGTCCTTTAAATGTTTCTGTATCGAAAGGCGACGTTCTCGGACGTGGACGAAATTCACGACTTGATTGCAGTTTACGCGGCGCAAGGGCTCATGTTGCCTAAACCGCACAGCACACTTTACGAAACGTTGCGAGAATTTGTCGTTGCCGAAGAAGTCGAATCAAAAAAAATTGTCGGAGTCGGAGCGTTGCATTTGACGTGGAATGAATTGGCGGAAGTGCGATCGATGGCAGTACATGCAGATTTTTCGCGGCGAGGTATCGGCTCGGCAATCGTCAAGAAACTTTTGGAAGAAGGTCGCGCCGTCGGAGTGAAAGAATTTTTCACGCTGACTTATCGCCCGGACTTTTTCCAATCGCTCGGTTTCACGACGACGACAAAAGAATCTCTGCCGCATAAAATTTGGAAAGAGTGCATCGAGTGCCCGAAGTTCCCGAACTGCGACGAAATCGCAATGACGCTGTGTTAATGCGCAATGTTCCAAAAAAATTTCCCGCTGTCTTTCAAACAGGCAGGGCGGAATTTTTTTTTGTAGAATTTTTCGCACGTGACAAATCTTTGAGGAGTGAGGTCGTTGTTGGAAAAATTGAGGCGAGAAGTTTACGAAGCGAATATCCTGCTGCCGAGGCTGTCTTTGGTTAATTTCACGTGGGGCAACGTCTCCGGCATTGACCGCGAAAAAAATTTGTTCGTGATAAAACCGTCGGGCGTCGAATACGAAAAACTTTCGCCGGAAAATATGGTCGTCGTGAATCT
>ODAI013158938.1_pt1 | contig 10177 bp, 8 predicted proteins | sample 1539321 | NCBI WGS metagenome assembly ODAI01 (sample SAMN02144231, study PRJEB22623) | gut metagenome | biome: sheep rumen | host: Ovis aries | place: New Zealand | reverse complement strand
GAAAATCGTCCAATTCATTAATGAAAATCATCGAATTCATTAATGAACGGTTTTTGAGGGCTGTGGTTCCTATCCTTCCTGAGTCGGTGCAGGGCATCCATGCCAAGAACTACAACCACTGTTCGTTAGGCATCTGCTATGAAGGTGGACTCAATGCCAAGGGAGTGGCCGAAGACACCCGGACAGTTGTGGGCTTTTTGAGGATATTGCCCGTCTAGGGCAGGCTTCTCGTTTTCCCTCTACCAATTATTCCCACTCGATGGTTGCTGGTGGTTTGGAGGAGATGTCGTAGCAGACACGGTTGATGCCACGGACGTTACGAATGATTTGGTTGCTCACCTCAGCAAGGAATTCATAGGGGAGTTTGGCCCAGTCGGCAGTCATTGCGTCGGAGGAAGTAACGGCACGAAGGGCTACGGGATTCTCGTATGTGCGTTCATCGCCCATCACACCGACCGATTTCACATCGGAGAGGAGAATGGCTCCAGCTTGCCAGATTTGGTCGTAGAGCGACACTTCTATTTCGCCGTCCTGCATGTTGGCGGGTACTCCTGCAGCGAGGACTTTGCGAGCCTCTTCGCCCGAAAGTTTCACCTTCCAGTTACGGAGTGCGCGTATATAGATGTCGTCGGCCTCCTGTAGCACGCGCACCTTCTCAGGCGTGATGTCGCCCAGAATGCGGACGGCCAGGCCTGGACCTGGAAAGGGATGGCGAGTGATGAGATGCTCAGGCATTTGGAGCTGACGTCCCACCCTGCGCACTTCGTCCTTGAAGAGCCACTTGAGGGGTTCACAGAGCTTCAATCCCATTTTCTCAGGCAGACCTCCCACATTGTGGTGCGACTTGATTACCTTGCCAGTGATGTTGAGCGACTCGATGCGGTCGGGATAGATGGTGCCTTGAGCCAACCATTTTGCGCCCTCTATCTTCTTAGCTTCGGCTTCGAACACTTCAATGAAACCAGCCCCAATCACTTTGCGTTTTCCTTCAGGTTCTGACACTCCTGCCAATTCGCGATAGAACTTTTCGGAGGCATCGACGCCCACCACGTTGAGTCCAAGACCTTCGTAATCGCGAAGCACATCGGTGAATTCGTTTTTGCGAAGGAGTCCGTTGTTGACAAAGATGCACGTAAGGTTCTTGCCAATGGCACGGTTCAGCAGCACTGCGGCTACGGACGAATCTACGCCACCAGATAGCCCCAAAATAACCTTGTCGTTGCCTACTTGCTCGCGCAGTTCTGCCACTGTCTGATCCACAAACGAAGCGGGTGACCAATCTTGCTTCCCTCCACAAATATCTACCACAAAATTCTTCAAGAGCTGTGTGCCATCGATGGAATGGAAAACTTCAGGATGATACTGTACACCCCAAATTAGCTCGTCGTTAGCAGCGTAAGCAGCATACTTTACCGTAGCCGTTGACGCGATGCAACGAAAACCTTCGGGCAAACGAGTAATGGTGTCGCCATGCGACATCCACACCTGGCTGTTGGGGGCGAAGTTCTTCAAGAGTGGATTTCCCTCTTCCATAAATTCAAGATTGGCACGCCCATACTCGCGAGTGCCTTCTGGTTCGACCTTACCACCAAACGTATGAGCCATCAGCTGTGCACCATAGCAGATGCCCAGAATAGGGTATTTTCCCCTAATGTGTGAGAAGTCGAGCTGGAAGGCACGTTCCTCATAGACACTGTAGGGAGAGCCGGAGAGAATGACACCAATCACATCGGGGTCGTTCAGCGGAAATTTGTTGTAAGGCATGATTTCGCAAAACGTATTCAACTCGCGCACACGGCGACCAATGAGTTGAGTGGTTTGCGAACCAAAGTCTAAAATGATGATTTTCTGCATATATGATAGGAATATGTGTTTCTATTTGCGCTGCAAAGTTACGGAAAAAATCACGATTACGGAATCATTAGGCGAAGAAAAAGGAAAAGACGGCTTTGCTTTAGCACACAGGCGGCAATTCTTTCATGAAAGCCTCCGCTTTTGCAATAGTGTCGAGTTTGCCCACATCCAGCAATTGAAGCCGTGGATTAAAACAACCACGGATGGGCACTTTATCGCAGATGGAGAGGTAGAAGTCAATGATGGAGAACTTGCCTTCCCAAGCATCCATAAAAGGAAGGAGTGCTGGGTGGAAAACCTGAATGCCCGAGAAAGCGAACTTTTTCAGTTCTGTACCGATGCTTGAACGTTGACTCTCCAGTGCCCTTATTTCCGAATAGGGCGACTTGACTTCTCCCGTAGCGATGTTGGTCCATCCAACCAAACGGTCTTCTTGATTGAAAAGCAAATATCGCTGGGTCTTTCGCTCCGAAACAAGGAGTGTGGTGGCACTTGCATTCTTGTAAAGGGAGAGCAAATCGGCGTTGGAGAGAATATCTACGTTGTGAACGAGAATGAGTTGGTCGTTGGGGAACAGGCGAGCTGCTTTTTTCAGTCCTCCACCCGTTTCGAGAAGCATGTCTGTTTCGTCGCTGAACTGTATGTTGATGCCAAAAGACTGTTGGGCTTGTACGAAATCAATGATTTGCTGAGCAAAGTGATGGACGTTGATGACAATGTCGGTCACCCCGATGTTTTTGAGTCGTTCAATCAATATTTGTACAAGCGGTTTCCCATTGAGAGGCACCATCGCCTTGGGCATTGTGTCGGTGAGTGGTTTGAGTCGTGTGCCGAGCCCGGCTGCAAAGATGAGAGCGTTCATGAGGGTTAGGGGTTAAGAAACGAACTTTTACGAGTTTTGATCCGATTTCGGAGAGAGAATCTGTGTGATTCCCTGCTCCCGATGGCAGATGTGTACTTCCACACCAAATTTGCGATGGATGTGTTCAGCTACATGTTGGGCTGAATAGACAGATCGGTGGCGACCTCCTGTGCATCCGAAGGAGATTTGCAAATTGGTGAAGCCGCGCTCCAGAAAGCGAGCTACATGGAAATCGACCAATTTGTAAACACTCTCCAAAAAGGTGAGAATTTCACCATCGGCTTCAAGAAAATCGATGACGGGCTGGTCAAGTCCTGTTAGTGGCTTGTACTCGTCGTAGCGTCCTGGATTGTGGGTGCTCCGACAGTCGAACACATACCCTCCTCCGTTGCCGCTTTCATCGACAGGAATACCCTTTTTGAAAGAGAAGGAATACACACGAACCTCGAGTGGATGAGTAGTTTTGCCTTCCCCAATAGATTGATTGGCTGACTGCGTGTAAGTGATGTCGCTCTGGAGATATGCCTGCACTTTGGCTTTCTTCGCTGCTTCATCCGCTCTCAGCTGTTCCTTTTGGGCATCAAGAGCGACAAGTGTTTGCGCCACAGATTTGAGATAAGGGTAAGCATCGCAAGTGCCAACTGCCAACTCTTGCCGCAAGTTGCTGATGGCGAGTGGAATGCTGTTGATGAAATATGCCTTCTTTTCCCACAAGCCCCTGTAGCCGTAAGCACCGAGCACTTGCAGAATGCGGAACAGGACAAAGAGATGGAGCTTGGGCAGGAAATCCTCTTTTGAGAGCGGACGGAAAGGGTTAACAGCCTCAATATACTCGTCTATCAGCTGATTGCGAAGTGTATCGCTGAACTTTGCAGAAGATTGCCACAGGAAAGACGCCACATCGTAGTAGATGGGACCTTTGCGACCACCTTGGAAGTCGATGAGACAAGGTTGCCCATCCTTCAGCATCACGTTGCGTGTCTGGAAATCACGATAGAGGAAGGTGTTATCGTCATCCTCCAGCAAGTTGTCGGCAAGAACCTCGAAATCGTGCTGAAGTTTGAACTCGTTGAACTCCACAGCTTGCAGTTTCAGAAAGCAGTATTTGAAATAGTTGAGGTCGAACATCACACTGGTTCTGTCCATTGCCTGCTGGGGATAGCAATGCTGAAAGATGGCTTGGGCTGAAGGTTGCACCACAGGCAGAAACTGAAATTGCGGCAGCACACGGATGGTTTGACGGAGAAGGTCAATCTCCTCTTTACTATATGCCCCACCCTTTTCACGCCCAGTGGTAATGGCTGAATAAAGAGACAGGTTGCCCAAGTCCTCCTGCAAATACACCATTTCATCAGCCGACACAGCCAGCACTGCTGGGACTGGCAGATGAGCTTGAGTGAACGTGTGAGAAAGCGTGATGAACGCATGGTTCTCTTCTTGGCTCGTCCCTATAACAGCTATTAGGGTTGAGGGGTGTGCACCTGCCTGTTGAACAGAAGAACCCTCAACGCGGAAATATTGCCGATTGCTACCTGCTGCCGACAGAGCAACGATGCGTTCAGGTTCGAAACCTGTCAGATTTTTATATAATATACGTATCCTTTCCATATTGCATATTGCCTATTCCTTCCGTTTCCAAATGCTCATCACCTTACTTCTTACAGCGATGATATTGAAGATGCTGACCACCACCAGGAGCACCACTCCCACGCAAAGAGCTGGCTGTATGCCAGGGGTTACAATGTCGGGGAAGAAATTCTCAAACATGGTCAAATAATAGTTTCTGACCACGCACATAATGATGATGGCCAACAGGAGCACCAACACATTGAGCCCTACCGTTAAGGCCTGATAAGGGAACGACACTTTGGCTGGAGAATAACCAATGAGAAGCAGGTTCTCCAGTTTGCTGCTGTTCTTCTGCACCAGCAGAAAGACACTGAGCATGAGAATATAGAACGAAAGGATGCTGATGACAAAACCTACAGCCATCACAATGCTGACCACAACTCGCAGGACGAAGGTCGTTTTGGATGCGTCAAGTTTTTCTTCGTCCGTCTCGTAGTCATGCTCTTGCAGAAAACTGGTGATGCGTTCGTCCGTAGGGTTATTCACTTCCATAATCAGGCGTGTAGGCTCTTTCACCGCATCGGAACTGGCATATTGGGCATTAGCCCATTGCATAAACGATGCTGGCACCAGGATGGTGTTTAACCTGGAGGAAAAACCTACAATTCTACCCATGAAGTTGTCGCTGTGCCCATTGCCTGCAATCTCGATGTGGAGTTTCATTGCTCCAAGGATTCCCTCACTAAGTTTTGGAAGTCCCTTCCCTTGTGCATAACCAAAGTTGTAGAGGTCGAGATAGTTCTTTGGGAGGATGATTGGAATTTCCTCGTTGCCAGCTTCATAGTGCCAAGCATCGCTCTTCACATCCACAAAATCATCGGGCACACTTTCAAAAAACATCTCCGTAGAGAACTTCACAAAGTCCTCCACATCGAAACGTGCCCTCACATTGAAGGAGCTGGGAGTGAACGCACCAATGCGTTCAACAAAATTTTCGTCACCGAGTTCCTCTATGTCGCTCTGGCTAAAAGCGTTGCTCTTTCCGGTCAAGCCTGAAAGTGCACCAATTTTTCGGTTTACAATCAGGTAGTCGGCCTTCATGAAGCTGTCTTCTTGGTCGAGAGCCTGATAGTCATTGTAGAACTGCACACCCAGCAGAATGATGACCACCCCCACGAGGTTGGCGAAGAAGAACCCCATAAACTGTGGGATACTGACGTGCTGCCTTAAGAGTTTCCAAACCAATTTCATTCGGACGTTAGGATTTATAGTTAAAAAGTGAGGCGACGCTTACTTATAAGTTAAACACTTTGTCGTAGGGCAGCTCTATATGCTTGCCAATGCTGGTCGATATAATGCCAGCCCCTTGCTTCTTTGCTTCTGCAACCATAATGGTGCCCATGATGTCGGCATTAGCATCGTCAAGGTGGCTGATGGGTTCATCTACCAAAAGGAAATCGAAGGGTTGGCACAGTGCCCGAATGAGTGCAACGCGCTGTTGTTGACCAAAGGACATGCGCCCCAATTTGGCATTGAGTTTTTCTGGAATGCCCAGCATCTCAAACCACTCCAGAATCTGCTCTTTCGTCTGATGCCCAGTTAGTTTATTTTTGATTTCCACGTTCTCCCATGCTGTCAATTCGGGAAACATTCTCAGTTCCTGCCATAGCAGGGCGAAATGCCTTTTGCGAATGTCGGTCCATTGGCTGACTGAGTAGTTACGCACATCCTCTCCATCAAAGAGAATTTGTCCCTTGTAATCATGGCGGTAGCCAAATATGTAGCTACACAATGAGGACTTACCCGTGCCCGAATTGGCTTCCACCAAATAAAGTTTTCCTTTTTCAAGCTCCACCCTCTGGTTCCAGATGTCGCTTACCACATCGGTTCTATTCTGGAATACATTCGGAAGGGTATCAATCAGTTGAATCTTGTCCATTAAAACAATTGTTTCAAGAAGTTTTCTTTCTTGTTCTTCGTCTCTATCATCAAAGTCACCTCGTTGGCTGATGAAGACTTCACAATGAGTGCCTCAATGCTCCTCACCGCTTTGCCTATCAGTTTCAATTCTCCATTGAACATTTCATCCAGTCCCATTTTCGACAGGTTGATGTACAAGAAGAAGATGCTTTTCTTGATGTCCCCTCCGTATGCTTTCAGCAGCGAGTTGGAGGACGACTCTTTGGTAAGGTTGGCCGGATCAATCCCAGTCATCGTATAGAGATCATTACCCTCCACACCCCATTGCAACGTATGTCCTTCGGCTTGCAGTACGTAATGGTTGCTTCCATCGTCATCCATCGACATGCCATAGTCTTTCATGCTCGATTTCCATTCGTCCACGTCTTGCAGAAAATCCGTATTCTTCAGCTTTGCGTAGGCAACAAAGGCATCTTCATTGTTTTTCAGGAGTGCCTCGGGCACTTCCACAGCTACATCGCCATCCACAGCCTTCAGCATCTGCTCAATGTCAACGGCACGTTCTATGAGGAATAGCTGCTCCTTCATGTCCTTGTTTTCCTTCATCTTCTGGAGAAGCCACTCGCCCTTCACACCCATGCCCAACCATACGAGCATGTTGTCTGTAACCTTTCCAATGTAACGTCCCTCCATCTTGCAGAGATTCTTGTTCATCTCCTCCAGCAACTGCTGGGTTTTGTCGGTTTTACCCCACACATTGGCCTGCACAACAGCGGCTCCATCTTCAAAGCTGATGCTTGACATCAACTCGATGTCGCGCTTTTTCACCGACTGAGGCAGAAAATCCATCAAAGCGTTGGCTACTTCGTCAGGCAATGCCGCCAGGTTGGAATACCAAACAATGTCCTTCTCCGCTTCCTCCATCTTGTCGTAAGCCTCCGTGCTCACAAAACTTGCGTCTTCCGTCTGATTCATCAGCTGCTGCGCCAATTTTTCAATGCGCACACCACCCTTTTCTTCCACCTTTGCCAACAGGAGGAAAGTATTCCCGTCGTAGGCATAGTACAACTCGTCGAGCAAAGTGCCACACATCAGCTCATGCCGCTCCACTGGTTTTGTGGCAAGATGCTGCTTGTGTAGCAGCAGGATGAAATCCTTGACAGCATCTTCGTCAGCCACCTTCATTGTGAAGCCAGCATATTCGCTGCCAATCATGAAAGCGTAGGCAGGCATGCTCAAGTCCCACCCCATAGCCATAGGGTCATCGACATAAGCTTTGGCTTGCTTCAGATCTTTGCCGCTCACCACCAAAGCCAAACCGCCTTTCAGCACATCAGCCACGCTCGACTGGGCGAAGTCGCTTTTCTCTGCCATGTTTTTCACATTCACCTTTGCCACCAAGGTTGCATCGGCTGGGATAACGTTCTGATAATCGGTCTTGTTGCACGAACTCAGACATACCACCATCAGTAGAACGAATAATAAGATTCCAAACTTTCTCATTATGGATGATTTTATTGATTAACCAAATTCATTATATGTACAGCAACCAGTGCTGCCGTTTCTGTTCGCAACCGGCTTTTACCCAAAGTGACGCTTTGGAAGCCCATGGATTCAGCCATTTTCACCTCGTCGATGGAGAAATCTCCTTCGGGACCCACCAGCACCAATGTATCCTTTCCCCCTTTTAGCACGTCCTTCAGCGGTTTCTTCTCTCCCAGTCCTTCCTCATCATGACAGTGACAGATGAATTTCTGAACATTCCTCCCCTGCTCTTTCTCCTTCGTCAACACCTGTTGCATGAAGACTTTGAAGTCCGTCATCTCGTTCAGCACAGGTTTCAAAGCCTTATGGCTCTGCTTCATGGCCGACACGAGGATTTTTTCCACCCTTTCAGTTTTAACAACCGTTCTTTCCGACCATCGGCAATTGAGGAACGTCATTTCGTCAAACCCTATTTCAGTAGCTTTCTCTGCCAGCCACTCCGTTCGGTCCATATTCTTCGTTGGAGCCATAGCCAAATGCAGGTGTGGCAACCATTGGCGTTCTTGCGGCAATGCCTCTTCAATGCGGTAGAGGCAACGTTTCTTCGTAGCCTCTGTCACCACTGCACGATAGAAAGTTCCTTCACCATCCATGAGCATCATTTCGTCACCCATCTGCATACGCAAAACGCGCACGGCATGCAGAGCTTCCTCGTCGGGCAGCTCATTCTGGCAGGCAGCGTTGGGCACATAGAAGAAACGAACCTCTTTCATAATGGCTTAGGATTGAGTCTTATGAGATGAAGACTGCCCAATATTTTGGTTGGTCACTCTGGCATAAGCAGGCAGGTCGATGGAAGCAAAGTCCTTGTCGAGATACTTGAAATAGCCCGTGATGCCAATCATGGCAGCATTGTCGGTGGTGTAAGAAAACTTGGGGATAAAAATTTTCCAATGATAGCGGCGGGCATGATCGCGAAAAGCATTGCGCAGTCCGTTGTTGGCACTCCCCCCACCTGCCACAGCCACTTGGCGGATGCCGGTGTCTTTCACAGCCTTGCGCAGTTTCTTCATCAGAATATCCACAATGGTTTTCTCGAGCGAAGCTGCCAAATCCTCCTTGTGATGCTCAATGAAGTCGGGGTCTTCCTTCAGCCAATCCCTCAAATGATAGAGGAAGGAGGTTTTCAACCCCGAGAAGCTATAATCGTAGCCAGCAATGTCAGGTTTGGAGAACTCAAAAGCATCGGCATTCCCTTGTCGTGCTAACTTGTCGATGATGGGACCACCCGGATAGCCCAAACCCATTACTTTCGAACACTTGTCAATTGCTTCACCTGCCGCATCGTCGATGGTTTGACCCAAAATCTCCATGTCCTTGTAGGAGTTCACCTTTACAATCTGGCTGTTTCCTCCGCTCACCAATAAACACAGGTAGGGAAAAGTGGGCTGGTCGTTGTCGTCCTCACTTTCACGAATGAAATGAGCCAGCACATGGCCTTGTAAGTGGTTCACGTCAATCATGGGGATGCCCAAACTGCGAGCAAATCCTTTGGCAAAGCTGACACCGACCAACAAACTGCCCATCAGCCCCGGACCTCGAGTGAAAGCAACTGCATTGAGGTCTTCCTTCATAATGCTGGCACGCTTGATAGCAGCATCCACCACTGGCACAATGTTTTGCTGGTGCGCCCTTGATGCCAACTCAGGCACCACCCCGCCATACTCTTCGTGCACAGATTGCGAAGCCGTCACGTTGCTGAGCAAGATGCCGTCGCGTAGTACGGCTGCACTCGTATCGTCGCACGAACTTTCTATTGCTAAAATATACATCTTTTTCTTTTTAAGCTAAGATTTCAACTCCCTCTTCAGTCATCAAGTACGTATGTTCCCATTGAGCAGAGTCGCTGTAGTCGTCGGTCACAACCGTCCAGTCATCCTCACTATCCACAAACACCTGCCATCCGCCGGCATTGATCATCGGCTCGATGGTGAACACCATGCCTGGCACCAGCAGCATGCCTGTGCCTTTCTTGCCCCAATGCTCCATGTCGGGCTCTTCGTGGAAAGCATTGCCCACCCCATGACCGCAGAGGTCGCGCACTACAGTGTAGCCATTCTTATGGGCATACTTGGTGACAGCAGCGGCCTGATCGCCCACAAAGCTGTAGGGTTTGCATGCTTCGGCTCCAATCTCCATGCACTCCTTTGCCACCTGCACCAAGCGTTCGCGCTCAGGAGTGGTGCGGCCAATGATGAACATGCGGCTTGCATCGGCATAGTAGCCATTCAATATGGTGGTGCAATCCACATTGATGATGTCGCCTTCCTCCAGCACATCGTCCTCGCAAGGAATGCCATGGCACACTACTTCGTTAATGCTCGTACAACAACTCTTGGGAAAGCCTTCGTAATTTAGGGGAGCGGGGATGCCACCATGCTGAGTGGTGTAGTCATACACCAGTTGGTCAATCTCGAGGGTTGACAT
>ODAI011325136.1_pt1 | contig 10177 bp, 8 predicted proteins | sample 1539321 | NCBI WGS metagenome assembly ODAI01 (sample SAMN02144231, study PRJEB22623) | gut metagenome | biome: sheep rumen | host: Ovis aries | place: New Zealand | reverse complement strand
TGGGTCAGATCGTTAGTACCTATACTGAAAAAGTCGCCGTACTTTGCAAGTTCATCCGATATAAGGGCTGCTGCCGGTGTCTCGATAAGTATTCCCTCAGGTACATCTCCTATATCAAGTCCGCTACTCTTTAACTCCTCACGAACCTCTGCAGATATCTCCCTGAGCTTCTTAACCTCCCATACAGATGTGATCATGGGATACATAATCGCCAGATTACCATATATCGATGCTCTGTAGAGAGCACGCAACTGGGTCTTTAATATATCCGGGGTCTTTAAGCATATCCTGATGCCCCTGCATCCAAGGTCGGGGTTTGGCTCACTCTGGAGATTTAAATATCTTGTGCCCTTGTCAGCTCCGAGATCAACAGTCCTTATCGTTACCTGCTTGTCTCCATACGCCTCAAGTACAGCTTTATAGGCCTCAAACTGTTCATCTTCTCCGGGGCATTCGTTTCTGCCAAGGAAGAGGTATTCACTTCTAAATAGTCCTATTCCTTCTGCTCCGTTTTGCAGTGCTTTCTCCGCATCATCAAGTCCCGATACATTAGCATATATCTTTACGGTTCTGCCGGACCTTGTCTGAGTCGGGAGTCCTATCAGTTTATGGAGATTCCTGGTCTGCTCTTTTAAGTCACTGATAATATTTTCATACTTATTCAGAGTCTTCTCATCAGGATCGGTTATCACCAGTCCCTTGTATCCGTCAATGATACACTTTTTTCCGTCAAGAGAAATATCCGCCGGAATCCCTGTCACAACAGGGATATCCATATCTCTTGCGAGGATCACTATATGGGATCCTATACCGGTATTTTTTGTGATGATACCGGCGATATGCTCTTTGCCTGATTCAATCAGGAGAGACGGCTCGGCTGCATCTGCCATAATGACCATTTTCTCATTGCCAAATATGATGTCTGATTCTTCTCCCCCGAGGACGCTTATCAGTCTGTATGAGATATCTCTCACATCATCGGCCTTGGCCTTGACTGTCTCATCCTCGATATTTTCAAAGATTTTTACATACTTTTCGCATGAGAGTTTTACGGCATACTCCGCATTTACCCTGTTATTTTTGATCTCATCTCTGACAGTATTGTTGTATCCCTCATCGGTGAGCAGCATTACCTGTGCAGACAAGATGTCAGCATTGGGCATATGCTTTTCCCTGGCAATATCGTACAGCTTTTCAAGTTTTTCTTTTGCACTGTCATAAGCTTTTTCGTAGCGCTTTAACTCAGCATCCGTATCAGATATGCTTATCAGCTTTGTGTCATCCACTTTGCTCTTAAACACTCTGATCCTGCCTGTTGACGCGCCTTTACAAATCGGTTTGCCGGTAAATTCTGTCATAAGTAACCCCCCTTTTCTTAAATTGTATGTTAGTAAGCTTTGCCCCAGTAAACCATCTTCTTGGCAGGCTTTCCGCAGCATACGCATACATCGGAAAGTTTTTCCTGCTCCCAGGGCATACAGCGGCTTGTGACTGCGAGTTTATCTTTAATCTCATCTTCGCATGCCCTGTCACCGCACCACATGGCCTTTACAAATCCTGACTTTTCAGTGAATGTTTTCTCAAATTCATCCATTGTGACAGCCACATATGTATGAGCATCTCTGTGTGCTTTTGCCGCCTCGAACATATCCTTCTGGATAGTGACAAGTAATTCTTTTACCTTTGATTCGATATCAGAGAGAGCTACATCAATCTTCTCTCCGTTGTCACGGCGTACGACTACGCACTTGCCGTTCTCAATATCCTTGGGTCCTATTTCGATACGCATAGGTACCCCCCTCATCTCCTGCTCGGAGAACTTAAATCCGGGGGTCTTGTCTGTATCGTCTATATCCACTCTTACGCCTGCTTTCTTTAATGTATCAAGCAGTTCATTTGCCTTGTCGAGCACTCCCTCTTTCTTCTGCTGGATGGGAATGATCATAACCTGGGTAGGAGCAACCTTAGGCGGGAGCTTTAATCCGCTGTTGTCTCCGTGAACCATGATAACCGCTCCGATAAGTCTCGTTGTCATACCCCATGATGTCTGATGCACATACTTAAGAGTATTGTCCTTATCTGTATACTGGATGCCGAATGCTCTGGCAAATCCGTCACCGAAGTTATGTGATGTACCTGACTGAAGAGCCTTGCCGTCATGCATAAGTGCCTCTACGGTATATGTAGCCTCAGCTCCGGCAAACTTTTCTTTCTCTGTCTTCTGACCCTTTATTACAGGGATGGCAAGTACATTCTCAAGGAAATCAGCATATACATTGAGCATCTGAACTGTTCTCTTCTCGGCATCTTCAGCTGTTGCATGTGCTGTATGACCCTCCTGCCAGAGAAACTCACGGGAACGAAGGAAAGGTCTTGTCTCTTTCTCCCATCTTACGACAGAGCACCACTGGTTACATACCTGGGGGAGATCTCTGTATGAATGAACAACGCCTTTATAATAATCGCAGAATAATGTCTCAGATGTAGGGCGGACGCACAGTCTCTCTGTAAGAGGCGCTCCACCTCCCTGTGTAACCCATGCAACCTCGGGAGCAAATCCCTCTACGTGATCCTTCTCCATCTGAAGGAGGCTCTCCGGTATAAACATAGGCAGGTACATATTTTTAACGCCTGTCTCTTTAAACATTGCATCGAGTTGGTTCTGGATCAGCTCCCATATTGCATATCCGGCAGGCTTTATAGCCATGCATCCCTTGACACTTGTGTAGTCAATAAGCTCAGCTTTCTTAACTATATCCGTGTACCATTGTGCAAAATCTTCCTCCATGGAAGTAATTGCTTCAACCATCTTTTTGTCTGCCATGATTTTTTATCTCCTTTATTCCGCCACCGGGCGGATAATTTTATCTTACCTATAATAATACAAGGTCTCCCGAGTTTTCGGAAGACCTTGGAAAAATCTTTTTGAGAATTAATATAAATTAATCCTGTACGTATGGCATTAATGCTACATGACGAGCACGCTTTACAGCAGAGGTAATAGCTCTCTGATGCTTTGCGCAGCAACCTGTAACACGACGAGGAAGAATCTTTCCTCTCTCTGATACATATCTCTTTAACTTGGCTGTGTCCTTATAGCTGATGGTCTCTTTAGCTTCAACAACGCTGTTCTCACCTTCAGTCTTCTTGGTTACACCACAGAATACACAAACCTTTTTTCTCTTACGCATGCCTGCACCGCCACGTCTTCTGGGTGCATCATTCTTATCATCCTTATTGAATGCCATGATAATGTCCTCCTAAAATCAACTGAAAGTTAGTTGAATGGGATTTCGCTCTCTATACCGTCCGTAGGAATATTCATGAATCCATCATCGGCAGGTGCGGGATTTCTTGTGTATCCCTCATTTGAACCGCCGCCCTGAGAATTCTTGCTCTCTGCGAACTCAATTTCCTCAGCAACAACATCTGTTGTGTAAACCTTGCTGCCTTCTTTATTGGTATAGCTTCCGGTCTGAATACGGCCTGTGAGCACCATCTTCATACCTTTATGGAAATATTTCTCGACAAACTCGCCCTGCTTGCCAAATGCAACACAGCTTATAAAATCTGCGTTTGCCTGCTCACCCTGAGCGTCCTGTCTCTGGAATCTTCTGTCTACTGCAAGAGAAAATCTTGCAATTGCCATATTTCCGTTTGCACCCTGTGAATATCTCACATCAGGGTCTCTTGTAAGGCGTCCCATTAAAATAACTTTATTCATAATTAACTGTTCCTTTCTTTGCGTTAAAGATTATGCTTCATCCTGTGTAACGCATAAGAATCTGATGACGTTGTCCATGATACGCACATAGCTCTCAACCTGTGCAGGAACTTTCTCGTCAGCATCGAAATGAATAAAGTAGTAGTATGCTTCCTTCATCTTCTGAATTTCATAAGCAAGCTTCTTCTTGCCGCCTTCTTCAACATCTGTAACGCTGCCGCCACACTTAGCGATAGTTTCCTTACATTTGTCTACTGTAGCAGTTCTTTCTTCATCTTCGATCTTAGCGCTAACAACAACGCATAATTCGTATTTGCTCATGCTACTGTACCTCCTTTTGGTCTAGTGGCCTCCCCTGACAAGAGGGAAGCAAGGAACAATGCTTTCGCATTGATCACAAAATATTTCACAGGCTTTAACTTTAACACATTAAAGCTCTCTGTGCAAGTGATTTTTTATCTCACGACTATCTGTCCCAGTATCTCGCCTATCTTGCCATGGATACTGTAGTCTGCCACGCTGTCTCTCGCAGTGGCATCCTTGTTGATCAGTACCAGTTTGTCTCCTCTGTAGTAGTCTATGAGGCCTGCTGCCGGGTATACCACGAGGGATGTGCCGCCTATTATGAGCATATCTGCATTTTTTATGGCATTTACCGCTCCGGAGATAACATTATTATCAAGACCTTCCTCATAGAGGACCACATCGGGTTTTATATCTCCGCCGCATAAGTCACACTTTGGTATGCCCTTTGAATTAAACATGTAATGGACATCAAAGCTCTTGCCGCATTTCTCGCAGTAGTTTCGAAGGACGCTTCCGTGGAGTTCGTATACAACCCTGCTGCCCGCCTCCTGATGGAGTCCGTCGATATTCTGTGTTATTACCGCTTTTAATTTACCTGCTTTTTCAAGTTCAGCCAGTTTATAATGGGCTTTATTGGGCAGTGCCCTCTCCACCGTATCCGTTCCGACTGTCTTTTCAAGGAGCTTGTCATTGTAAAATCTGAAAAACTCCTCCTTATGTCTCACAAAAAAAGTGTGTGAGAGCATTGTCTCGGGAGGGTAGTCATATTTCTGATTGTATAATCCGTCAACACTTCTGAAATCCTTGATACCACTCTCCGTAGAGACTCCGGCGCCGCCGAAGAAAACGATATTATTGCTTCCGTCAATGAGTTCCTGTAATTTGCTTACATCAATCTCTGCCATGCTTAATCCTCCTCATCTTTTAAATCAAGGTCCTTCTGAATCATTTCGAGGTACGGGACCATCACACCTCTTTTTTTCGGAATGACATATTCCGCATCAAGCTCATCAAGTCTGAAACTCTTCCTGCCGCCTTCCTTTGCCCTGTCCCAGAATACCTTCAGATCGTCTATCCTCAGGTAATACATCATATCCCTTTTTGTATAATAAATCAGGAAGAAAGCCACGCCCCTTTGCTTTTCAAAATCCAGCATAAACTCTACCTGATGCTCATGAATATTCTGAAGAGAAAATGTATCCGTCGCACATTCCTTGGCATCAAAGCATACGGGCACTCCCTGAACGGCGCCTATATAATCGACTGTACTTTTCTGATCAAAGTATGCAAGGGTTATGTGCTTTGATTCTTTTTCTATGGTTATGGGCGTAATGGGTGTGGGGACTTTCTGGATCAATGCCAGTCCCTTTTCCCTGTATTTTTCATTTGTCCTGTTTATCATATCCTCGAGGGTCGAACCTCTCAGACCTCTTGTTGACCATGTAGCCATGTTTTATGCCTGTTGTTTTAATATTCGTTTTTCATAAGCTTTCGTAGGGCTTCAAGTGATCTCTCTACTTTTTCCGTATCGATACAGTATGCCATCCTGAAATATCCCTTTACTCCGAATGAATCACTTGGCACAAGTATGAGATCGTATTTTTTAGCCTTTTCCGAAAATGCTATTGCATCAGGCTCCGGTGCCTTGGGGAATATGTAGAATGTTCCACCCGGTTTTACTACCTCAAATCCAAGGGAGGTCAGCTCTTTATATAAGATATTCATATTAGTCTCATATACCGAGAGGTCGCTTGTCATATCCACGCACTCTGCTACAGCAAGCTGTATTAAAGATGCAGGACAGTTATGACCTGTGCCCCTTGATATCTGACAGCACATAGGGACCATCATATCTGCCTTTACAGCCTTAGGATTTACGGCTACATATCCGAGTCGCTCTCCCGGGATGGAGAGTGATTTTGAATATGAATAGCAGGAGAGTGTATTGTCATAAAACTTTGAGACATACGGCGCATCAACACCCTCAAATACTATCTCTCGATACGGTTCATCCGATATGATAAATATCTCATGTCCGTACTCACTCTGCTTTTTTGTCAGGATGTCCGCCAGTTTTTTTAAAGTCTCGGATGAATATACTATACCTGACGGATTGTTCGGAGTATTTATTAACACTGCCATTGTCTTATCGGAGATCATCTCTTCAAACTTTTCAAAATTGATCTGAAAAGAATCTGTATCCGCCGGTACTACTTTAAGTACTGCCCCGGATTTATTTATATAAGGATTATACTCAGGAAAATAAGGAGCAAATGTCAGTATCTCATCACCGGGTTTTGTCACGCACCTGACTGCATGGGCAATGGCTCCGGCCGCGCCGCTCGTCATAAAAATATGCTCCGGTCCGTACTTTATGCCAAAACGCCTGCTTAAAGAATCGGCTACAGCTTTTCTGGCTATGGGATTGCCGGGATTGGGACTGTATCCGTGGAGATATGAAGAATCCTTTGTCTGCAGCAGCTTTATCATAGCCTGCGTCAGTTTATCGGGCACAGGCACAGAGGGATTGCCAAGGCTGTAATCAAATACATTTTCATATCCTATCTCTTTACCTCTCTCTGTGGCATATACCGACAATGCCCTTATTACTGACGGGGCATTTGTCATCTCAAGATATTCACTGTTTATCATTTATGAATGCTCCTTTTCAGATTACTCTGCAACGGTCTTGGCCGTTTATAAAACTCTCTGTATTTTTATATGCTTCCTCAACACATCTTGTCCTGGCTTCCGTACTTGCCCATGCCATATGAGGTGTGATTATCAGTCTGTTTGAGTCCTTAAATTTTTTTAACGGATTGTCAGGTGTGATCGGCTCTCCGTCGAGGACATCAAGTCCTGCCCCTGCTATAACATTATTTTCCAGGGCTTCATAAAGATCACTGTTATTTACAACCGGTCCCCTTGCAACATTTATGAGGACAGCAGTCTTTTTCATTTTTGATAATGTATCCTTATTTATGAGATATTTTGTTTTTTCATTTAACGGACAGTGGAGACTGATTATATCAGCTGTGGACAAAAGCTCACCCAGCTCTGCATATGTGTATCCTTCATCCCTCACTGTGCCTGATGCACTGGACCAGATCACATTACATCCAAAGCTCTCTGCTACTTTTGCAACACCCCTGCCGATATTGCCCATACCGATGATTCCCCAGGTCTTGCCGGAGAGTTCTGTAAATATCTGGCCGTAATGGGTAAAGAAACCGCTCTTTTCGTATTCGCCGCTCTTTACATATTCATCATAATATTTAAGATGTTCCGTCACATATAGGGCAAGGGCAAACGTATGCTGGACCACTGCCGATGTCGAGTATCCCCTGACATTCGTAACAGCTATGCCCCTTGATTTACAGTAGTTAATATCCACGTTGTCATATCCCGTGGCAAATTCTCCTACCAGTTTTATATTGGGTGCCGCACCTATTGTTGACTCATTTATGGGGCTTTTATTGATAAGGACAATGTCTGCATTTTTTACTCTGCCAGCTATTTCGTCAGGAGCGGTCGTTTCATATACGGTCACGTCTCCAAGTTTTTCAAACATGGAAACAGATACGTCACTCCCCACACTGTTTCTCTCAAGTATTACTATTTTATATTTCCTGTCCATTTTTTAATCCTTTTTTTATGGTATAGGCACCAGCTCTGAGAATGAATAGTTTTCACTCTTGTTATCATCCGTCAGACTTAATGTATAACTCCTGGTCTGATAACCGTTTTTCCTGAATGTGACAACAACCGAGCCTGCCTTTTTATTAAACGATACAGGGGACAGTCCAATGTATGTACCATCCACATAAACCTCTGCTCCCTCCGGCGAATTTATATATACCTTTGCCGCAGACGTGGGGTTGATTACCTGTGATGAATTGGACGATACCGTATTACTGCTTGCGCTGTTTCCCGAAGCAGTCTGATTGGTGCTGACTGAAGGACTCTGGGATGGTGATACCGGTGTGGTATCCGTCTGACTGTTACCGCTCACCGTATTACTGCTTGCAGTCTGATTGGCGCTGACTGTATCGTCTGCACCGGAATCTTCCTTTTCCAGTACCACATCGAGATTGGCACTCGGTGAACCTACTCTGATGAAATTGGTCACTGTCGTATATCCGTCTGCCATAACCATCAGCTGATGGATACCGTAGTCAAGCTCTACCGCCTCTGATTTGTCAACTTCCTCTCCGTCAATATATACATGGGCTTTTGAGGGAGAAGTCGTAAACAGTACGAGACCTGTCTGAACCTCATTTTGCCATTTGCTCACATCGAGTTCATACTCATGACCGGGAGTAATATTCATATCCTCTGTTCCCGATGAACCGCTCTTTGACACAGTTACGGATATATTGCCCTCGGGCACAGTGATCAGCATATCCTCCGTCACTTTGTATATCATATCCTGACCTATCTCAACCCAGCCATCCACAAAGTACGAATTGTTTGTGAGCCTTAAGTATCCGTGGCCCTTTGTAACCGTGATACTCCTGATGGTATGATCATAGCCCTGTACCGTCAGCACATCAACCGGATTGATGTCTTCTATAGAACGCTCGCCTTCACTTGTCATTACCACGATATCATCGGATATGTAATAATCATCACTTCCGATGTACATCTTAAAACCGCCTGCATGTATCTCATAATTGTTTATCTCCGCAAATGAAAATACATCGGCTGATTCTTTTAATGTATTTAATCTCTTTGAATTTTTCATAAAGGTGACATCAACTATCTCACCTTCCGTAAGCTGCATCAGGGATACTGCGCTTCCGAATTTGTCATAAAAACATGTGGCACCGTCATATCCGAGAGTGTAATACTTTCCGTTTGCCAGTGTCTTAAACTGTATCTGACCGTCTGTGTCATTGATATTAATGATGACTGCCGTATCGGCGCTGTCATAATTGCCGGGGAGTGATGATACATATCCCGTGTATCCGTTATCTCCTGATACAGACTGACCTGGCACTGTACATCCGCTCATCATTAATATCACTGATATAAACAGGACAAGTGCAGTGACATATTTTTCTATCAGATACTTTTTATCATTATGAGCAGGCTCTTCTATTACATCATCGAGCATTTTCTTTAATGTCTCTCCGATATCCGTTCCGGGCTTCATACCTGCGTCCATCAGGTCCCTGCCGTTTACAGCCAGATCTTTTATTGTCACGGCTTCGTTTTTAGATACAACCTCTTCATAGAGAGTTTTCATATCTTCGATCTTTTTAAGTTTTTCCTCGCGCATGTATGTACTCTGCGCCATCACGTCGGCGTACTTTACTTTAAAAAGGTCCGGCATATTGTCTGTGCCAATAATATTCATGGCACGCCTCATGGCTTTTCCCGTGAGTTCTATATCCCTGTCATGATACAGTGCAAAGAGACTCACTCTGTCTATAGTCGCATTATCAAATTTAAGACGTCTCATGATCTCTCTTGCCATGATACTGCCTTCTTTGGGATGATTGTAAAAATGTGTGGTTCCGTCATCATCAACAGTGAGCATCTTTGGTTTTGCCATATCGTGAAAGAGCATGGCAAGCCTCAGTTCTCTCTTTGGCTCCACGCCTTCCATCGAGTGAAGGATATGCTCACCCACACTGTAGCAGTGATGTATATGTTTTTGATCTGTCTCCATGCATCTGTCAAACTCCGGCATAAACACTGCCGTCAGTCCCGACTCGTAAAACAGTTTAAATTTATAAGGGTTGTCTGAGACAAGGGTCTTTACCATCTCCTCACGGATGCGCTCACCGCTTATCTTAGAAAGATCAACTGCCAGTTCTTTTATGGCAAGCCATGTTTTTTCTTCTATCTCAAAATCAAGTACAGCTGCAAATCTCACTGCACGCATCATCCGAAGCGCATCCTCTCCGAAACGCTCCTTTGGATCGCCCACACATCTGATGATCTTTTTTTCTATATCTCCGGTCCCGCCAAACAAATCTACCAGTCCAATAGTCGGATGGTACGCCATGGCATTTACGGTAAAATCCCTTCGTTTTAAATCCTCGGAGAGTTGCCTTGTAAACTCTACTTTATCCGGATGTCTGCCGTCTGCATATTCCCCGTCTATTCTGTATGTGGTGCCATCGACCCTATCGCCATCTC
>ODAI010773841.1_pt1 | contig 10177 bp, 13 predicted proteins | sample 1539321 | NCBI WGS metagenome assembly ODAI01 (sample SAMN02144231, study PRJEB22623) | gut metagenome | biome: sheep rumen | host: Ovis aries | place: New Zealand | reverse complement strand
GTTCCGCCTTCTTCTATATATGTATCATAACCGTCTGGGAAACTTCTTATGAATTCGTCAGCTTGTGCCTGTTTGCATGCTTTTATTATATCTTCATCAGTTGCGTTTTCATCTCCCCAACGCATATTGTCTTTTATAGTTCCAGAGAATAATACATTCTTTTGAAGTACCATTGCAACCTGATTTCTTAAAGTTTCAATATCGTAATCCCTAACATCGATTCCTCCAACTTTGACTGTACCTTCTGTTACATCAAATAATCTTGGAATTAGTTGTACAAATGTAGTCTTGGAGCTACCGGTTCCTCCGATTATTCCTATTGTTTCTCCTGATTTTATTTCTACATTTATGTCTTTTAGACATTCTTTATTCTTATCATTTGTATAGCTAAAGCTAACATTTTCAAAAGCTATACTTCCATCTTTAACTTCCATAACAGGATTTTCTTTATTCTTTAAATCGCTTTCTTCGTTTAATATCTCTACAATTCTTTCTGCTGATGCTCTTGAAATCATTATCATAACAAGTATCATAGAAATCATCATAAGTGACATAAGTATTTGCATTGCATAAGAAATCAAACTTGTAAGTTCTCCTGTTGTAAGACTTGTATTTATGATAAAAATACCACCAATCAATGAAATTAATATAATTACAACATCAGCCGAGAACTGCATAAGTGGGTTATTTAATGCAACAAGTTTTTCTGCCTTTGAAAAATTATCATATATTTCTTTTGAAACATTGTTAAATTTGTCTATCTCATTATCTTCTGTAACGTATGATTTTACGACTCTAATTCCTTTTATATTTTCCTGAGTTATCTCATTTAATTTATCATAAACTTTGAAAGTATATTCAAATATTGGGTGTGCATTTTTTGCAATAAGATATAGACCTATTGCAAGAAATGGTACCATTACTAAAAATATAAGTGATAATTTAGCATTTATTGCAAATGCCATGATAAGTGAAAACACGAGTAATAGTGGCATTTTAACTGCAACTCTGATTATCATCTGAAATGCCATTTGTACATTTGTTATATCAGTTGTATGTCTAGTAATAATACTTGCTGTGCTGAATTTATCTATATTTGAAAAAGAGAAATTTTGAACGTTATAAAACATGCTTTTTCTGAGATTTTTGGCAAAGCCTGCAGAAGCTCTTGCTGAATATTTTCCTGAAAGTATTCCAAAGATAAGAGATGCAACGGCACATATTACCAAAAGTCCACCAATTCTATATATTGCTCCCATATCATTTTTATTTATTCCATCATCAATTAAATAAGCCATTAAAAATGGGATAAGTACCTCCATTACAGTTTCAAGTGCAACAAAAACTGGAGATAATATTGTATCTTTTTTATATTCTTTTATTTGTTTCATAAGTGTTTTAATTATTGACATGTTTTTCTCCTCTCCGAGCCACTAAAATAAGGCTAGAATAGTATTATATACTATTGCTAGCCTCTTGTCAATGTTACAAGATGAGTTTTGTTGGCTCTACAGAATTAAATGTTCGATTAGTATTTTTATTCCAATTATTATCAAAATAACTCCTCCTAAAAGTTCTGCTTTTTTGCCATATGTTCCTCTAAATTTATTTCCAACAATAACTCCCATGCATGAAATTGCAAACGTTATAGTTCCAATTATAGCTGATGAGCTTATTATATTTACTTGTAAAAATGCAAAGGTTATTCCAATTGCAAGTGCGTCTATACTCGTTGCGATCGCTAATGGTAGCATGGCTTTTATGCTTAAATCTTCATTACTATTATCTTCTTTGCCAAAGGCTTCTTTCATCATAGATATCCCGATATATGAAAGCAAAATAAATGCTATCCAATGGTCAATTTGTACAACATAAGTTTCAAAGTTTACCCCTAATAAATATCCAAGTATAGGCATTAAAGCCTGAAATACACCAAAGTATATAGAAATTATTAATATACTTTTCGAGTTTATATTCTTTATTGAAATGCCTTTGCTTACAGCTACTGCAAATGCATCCATAGCAAGGCCTATTGCTATCATAATTATTTCAATAATTCCCATAAATAAAACACCCTATTTATTTTTATTAAATAAGGTGCTTATATATTCTTTTACTATGCTTCGTATTTATATTCGACTTCCTCCATAAATGGATAAATTTCAGCCAAATATTTTCTTGTAACCATTTGTTGCTTTGCAGGAGGGTTCTTTTGACCGTACAAGTATAAGCTTTTGTGTGTAACAATTTTTAGCTGACTTAAAAAGTAAAAATCTATTCTTTAAATAAGTAAAATATACTTGATATCCGTCGTCTAATATTTTTTCAAATTCATCAAACGTGTAATTTTCCATATAATCTCCTATTTTATCATTTCTTCAAATTCAGATTCATTAATAATTGCTACGCCAAGGCTTTGTGCTTTTGTAAGTTTACTTCCTGCTTCTTCTCCTGCAAGTACATAGCTCGTTTTCTTTGATACAGATCCCGAGGTCTTTCCTCCAAGTTTTTCTATTATATTTGAAGCCTCATCTCTTGTGTATTTTTGAAGTGTTCCTGTAAGTACAAACGTCATTCCTTCAAATCTCGTATCTTCTGATTTTTCTTCAAGCAAGTTCATATTTACTCCAGCATCTTTTAGCTTTTGTATCAAGTCTATTGTTTGTTCTTGTTTAAAGAAACCATACACACTCTTTGCAGTAACTGGTCCAACATCATCTATATAGCTTAGGCTTTCTTCACTTGCATTCATTAGATTATCCATGCTCTCAAATTTTCTAGCTAATATTTTGGCTGATTTTGTACCAATGTTTCTAATGCCAAGTGCACTTATTAGTTTATCTAAGTCGTTATTCTTGCTTTCATTTATTGCATCAATTAAGTTGCTAGCAAATTTATCTCCATTCTTTTTTAGAGATGCTATGTCTTCCTTCTTTAAGTAATATATATCTGCTATATTTTCTATTAAGTTATTGTCTACAAGTTGCTTAACTATAGCATATCCAAGGCCGTTGATATCCATTCCGGCATCAGACGCAAAATGCACTATATTCCTTAATTTTCTAGCACTACATTCAATACCTATACACCTTTTTATAGCTTCGCCATTTTCTCTAATTGCAGGAGCTCCGCAAACCGGGCACACATCTGGCATTATGAATTCTTTTTCTTCACCAGTTCTTTTTTCTTTTAGCGCTTCTACTACTTCTGGTATAACGTCTCCAGCTTTTTGAATTATGACATGGTCACCAATCTTTAAATCTTTAGCTATTATGAAATCTTCGTTGTGAAGTGTCGTTTTTGATATAGTAGAGCCTGCAAGTTTAACTGGTTCTAAAATTGCCATAGGTGTAATTGCTCCAGTTCTTCCTACTTGGCAAATAATATCTTTTAAAATTGTCTCTTTTCTCTCTGGTGGATATTTGTATGCTATTGCCCATCTAGGTGTTTTAAAGTTTGTTCCAAGTTTTTCTCTAAGTTCAAGGTTGTCCACTTTTATAACTGCACCATCAGTCCCAAATCCGAGACTTGATCTTATTGTTCCAATTCTTTCAACTTCTTTTATTGCAGCATCTATTCCGAATGCATTTCTTCTTTACAGGATTTACATTAAACCCTAATTTTTCTAAATATACAAGTTGTTCATAATGCGAGGTAAATGTATTTCCTTCTAGTCTTTGGATATTAAAAATATATATGTCTAGTGGTCTTTTTGCTGTTTTTCTACTATCTAGTTGTCTCAAAGAACCAGCTGCTGCGTTTCTAGCATTTGCAAAAGTCTTTTCATCCATTATTTCTTGTTCTTCGTTCATCTTCTCAAAATCTTTTGTTGATATGAATACTTCTCCACGAACGATTACATTTGCTTTTTCCTTAAGTTCCTTCGGAATATTTTTAATTGTTTTTAAATTATCTGTTACATCTTCTCCAATTTGTCCGTCTCCACGTGTTGCACCTTTTACAAATTTTCCATCTACATATTCTAGTGCAACAGAAAGTCCATCTATTTTAGCTTCTACTGTATATTCCATTTCATCAAGCTCTGTTTCTTTTCTCACTCTTGTATCAAATAATCTTAATTCTTCTATTGAAAAGACATCCTGAAGACTTTGCAAAGGAACTTCATGTTCAACTTTTTCAAATCCTTCTTTAACATGTCCTCCAACTTTTTGAGTTAAAGAATCTTTGTCTAAAAATTCAGGATACTCTGCTTCTAGATTTCTAAGTTCTACCATAAGCATATCATACTCAAAATCTGATATTTCTGGTGCATCATCATCATAATATTTATTTGCATAATATTGTGTGAGCTCTCTAAGCTCTAATATTCTTTTTTGTGCTTGTTGTTTATTCATACTTTAAACCTCTTTTTTCCGCGAAATCTCGTCGGAGCTTTTGTTTTAAAAAATCTCAAAAATGTTTCAAGAAAGCTAATCTTCGCAGAAATTCTAATTATTCATAACGGCACCCTTTTGCAAAACTCAGCAAACGATTTCCGTTACAAATAATAAGAATTTCTTGCTCGATTACTTTCAATTCATCATTTTCTCGATTTTTTTAAAACAAAACTCCTGCGTTTCGCTACTCAATATATATTTAGATGGAAAAGAATTGTTATTTGGCTAGGCGCTCGAGAAAGAAACACCGGAGACGTACGTGTGTACGTTGAGGATTTTCTTGCGATGAGCAACAACGCCAAATGGCAATTATTTTTCATCTAATAGTAAGTCCTTGCCATCTTTTATATACTCCCATCCAGAGAATATTGTTGCAATTACAGATATTATCATCATAACAGAAGTTAGCATATTTATGACAAATTCTATTCCTGTAAGTCCACCGCTTATAAAATTACAGAATATGTTTGTTCCGTTTATGTTTATAAAAGCAAGTATTAATGCTATCATTTGTGTTACTGTTTTGAGCTTGCCCCACTTTGAAGCTGCAATAACTTTTCCGCCTTGCTCTACAGCAATAAGTCTATATGCAGACACAACAAATTCACGTGTTAAAACAATAATTGGAATCCATGCAGGTAGATTTCCGGCTTCTACTAAAATAAGCATTGCTGCAAGTACAAGTATTTTATCTGCAATTGGGTCTAGAAATTTTCCGAAGTTAGTTATAAGATTTCTAGAGCGAGCAATGCTTCCATCAAGCTTGTCTGTGATTGATGCAATGATAAAAATCGCATCCATAATCAAATATGATATTGGAATATTTAATATAGTTCCTTCTATTCCTAAAAATGGAATTATGACCATAACTGGTACAAGTAAAATTCTTATGATTGTAAGTTTATTTGGTAAATTCATAATATATTTCTCCGTTCTTTTTCTTTTGTATAATTATATATAATTTTTAGAAAAAAATAAAGAGTATTTTGCAAAATTACTCTTTATTTTTTGTCAAATATAGTTTTCACTATTCCTTTGTCTATGAGCGTCTCAAAAATTGGTTTAATTATTATTAATACAATCGGCCCAAGTAACATGCCAAATAGCCCTATTGCCTTATAACCAGTATACATTGCAATAAGTGTAAATATCGGGTGTATTCCAATATGTTTGCTTACCATCTTTGGTTCAAGTATTTGTCTTACTATTGAAATTATTACATAAAGCACAATAAGAGCTATTGCAAGAGTTAAATCTCCTTGTATAGCACTTATTATTGCCCATGGTATCATGACTGTTCCAGAGCCAAGTATTGGTAGTGCATCTGAAAACGCAATTCCAAGTGCAATAAGTAAAGGATATCCTACATTAAGTCCAAACATTTTAAATAGACATAGTCCGAATAAGTACAAGTATAAAATTTATTCCAACGAGTGTTGCTTCTGCTTTAAGATATCCACCTAAAAGACTAACAATTTTCTTAATATTCTTACTTAATTTCTTTACCCATTCTCGTGGGAAATGATGTTCAATTTGATCTAGAATGTACATTCTATCCGCGCATATAAAATATGTTGCAAGTATTGTAATCACCGTATAAATTCCTATGTTTCCTAGTGATGATACCCAAGAAATAACTGACGTTAAAAAGCTAGATATCCACTTTGACACATTACTTAAAATCTCTGATGTAGAATTTTTAAGTAATGTTTGTGCTTCATCTGAAATTTTTAGGTCATCAAAGTTTATTCTATCTATAAATCCTGATATCATTTTATAGCCTTCATCTATATATGTGTTTAGAGATGAAAGCAGCGTTGAACCTTCTTCAATAAGTGAAGCTATTCCCCATATAAGAAGTCCTACAATTATTGCAAATACTACAATTAAAACTACTATTGCACTAGTTTTTCTCGTAAGATTTGTTTTATTATACAGTCTTCGTATTATAGGCTCAACTAAAAGAGATATTATAAATGCAATCAAAAATGGCATGTAAAATACAGCCATTTTGAATGCAAAGTATATTGCTACTATGGTTAAAGCTAGTGTAATTATTCTTTTTATTACCTTCTTCCAATATCCAACATCAACAACCATAGTTCCTCCATAAATATATTATTCTTTTCTTTTAGTAATTATTCTTTGCGTTGCAACCGCATTTGCAAATGTTTTCTACTGTATCTGAAACTTCTTTTGCAGATACATTTTTGCTATTTGCAAGGTCTCCTACAGTAAGTATGCCTACTAATTTGTCTTTTTCGAGTACAGGTATTCTTCTAACTTGTAAATCTGACATTAGTTTTGTCGCGTCTTGTACGTCGGTGTTGCTTTCACAGCAGCATACACTTGTTGTCATCACTTCACTTGTAGGAGTTACAACAGCATCTTTTCCAGCGGCTACACATCTTAAAGTTATATCTCTGTCTGTTATAATTCCAACAACATTTTTGTTTTCGTCGCAAACTGGTATGCTTCCAACATGATATTCATTCATTTTCTTTGCAACATCAGTTACTGTATCATTTGGCATACAGCAGCAAATGTCTAAGCTCATAATTTCTCTAACCTTCATAAAATCTTCTCACTTTCTATTTTTCAAATTATTCGTCATAATCTTCATGATCTTCAACATCATAATTTTCTTCCTCTTCTGGAACTTCGTTATACTCATATTCGTAAGTATCGTTATTTCTTATTCTATTTCTTCTTGGTCTGATTCTGCTTGTTGTGTTAGATACACTTAGCTTTTCCGTCTTAGTTTCCCTAGTTGTATTTGTTTGCTCCTTAGATTTTTCATCCTTCTTGTTTTGCATTTGTTTGTTTACAAACGAATTTACCTTATCCATTGCTTCTGGCATGTAGTCTAATAGTTTATCAACAGCTGACGAATGACTCACAGGTAAAAGTTTTACGTTATTAGCTTGTACTACTAAAAATGCTACTGGATTAATGTTTACTCCTGCACCACTTCCACCTCCGAATGGCAATCTGTATTGTACTTGTTCTTCTTCATTCTTTCTAGAATATTCATTTATAGTCTCTCCCTTGAATTCACTTCCTCCTGCAGCAAAACCAAATGATACCTTAGAAATTGGAATTATAATTACATTATTAGTTGTTTCTATTGGCTCGCCAATGATTGTATTTACATCAATCATGTCTTGAATACTATTCATAGCTGTAATCATAAGCCCCTCTATTGGATGTTCGCTCATTTTTAATCACTTCCCCTTCCTTAATTAAATAAATTATCACAAAGATAATATGTACCATTTTTACCTTAATTATACAATTTAAGTGGAAATTTATAGAATTTCCGAATTGGTAAAGTGGCATAACCTTATAACTAACATTTTTTTCTCTTGAGTCTTTAAATATTATACTTAAAATCGTAGAGATAAATGTTACAGCAAATACTGTTGCCATTATTTCTTCTGTTCCTAGCTGTAAGTCTAAATCTGTATCTTGAAATTCTATCTTAAGAATATCTAGTACTTTTGATATCTTTATATTCTGAAATATTTTCTTATTTCTTTTTATATTTTTAAATTTATTAAAATCAAATTTGGTTTTATTTTTTATTCTGTCAAATATTTTATTATCTAATTTTATTTTTGCTAACTTGATTTTTTCAAATAAATATAGTTCAAAAAAAATCTGAACTTCTTTTTCTAGTTTTTTCTTATGATCATCTTCTATATTACTAATATTTAGTTTTTCAATATTTAATCTAATAGTAGAGCACACGAGTAACAATACTGCAAAAAATATAAATCCAAAAATAATACAAAAAAATAGTAAAACCCATTTCATAACTTATCATCTCTTTTCGTTATGATATGAGTTTTACCATTTTTTGTATGTTTTATTCAATTTGTTGAAATATTATAGAGCTATGTTTCCATAGCTCCTTATCGTTTTAGATATTTGGTAGGAGTCGCCTTCCCTACATCCCTTTTGACCATTACGGTGTGTGGTTGCAACATTTTACCACCTCAAATATCCTTTTATATTGTATTTTTATTATACCATTTTTATTCTTCTTTGTAAATTTTTTTTTGATAAATAATCGAGCCATTATTTTTATATGACTTTAATCTACTGTCACTTATTTGAATGCAAGTAATGATTGAATTTTTATTATTTATATTGTCTCCTTCAACAACCAGCCTTAATACCAAATTTACATTTCCGATTTTATTATTATTTTTAGTATTAACTGTTTTTAATATTAAAGCAGTATTTTCTCTTGTATTATCTTTTAAAATATAATCTGGTCGTTCTATTATATCTACAAAATATTCTTCATATTTTCTTAAAACTCCTGGATGACGTTGTTCTATGTGTTCTCTTTGTTTATTTGTTAAAACAACTTCGTCTGTAATTATATTATTAGATATGTCCTTAAATAAGTTTTTATCTATTTTTCCTATATATTGCAATATTGCGCTCCTTTTATGCTGATTGTCTTTTCTTTCTCTCTACTGTTATGTCTCCAAATAGTTCATCTTGTTCTGTTATTACTTTATTTCTTCTTGACATTTCTAAAAGTCCAGTAAACGCAGTTACAACTTCTACTTTATTGCATTTTGAAAGTGTATACATTTTGTTAAATACAAATCTAGGTTTTCTTATAAGCTCTCTAAACATTTCTTTAACTTTACTTCCTACTGTATATGTATCTTTTATTGCAATTCTTTCAATATTTTCTGCATTTATATTCTTTTTATTTTCATATCTTTCTATTGCATTTTTATATAGTTCAATTATTATTTCCTTTTCATAGTTTTTTTCTAAATTTTGTTTAGGTAGTTCTATGTTTTCCTGTATTCTAAATATTCTATCTGAATACATATCATACATTTCTTTAAGTTTGGAAGTAATCTCTTTATATTTCTTATACTCGACAATTCTTCTAATAAGTTCTTCCTCAGTAAGTTCTTCTTCTCCTTCATTATCTGAGTTTGGAAGAAGTCCTTTTGATTTTATAAGAAGAAGTGTTGATGCCATGATTAAAAATTCGCTGCTTACAGCAAGTTTCTCTTTTTGCATTTGATTGATATATTCTATATATTGGTCAGTTATCTCATTTAAGTTTATATCATATATGTCCATTTTATTTTTGTCTATTAAATGGCATAATAAATCAAGTGGTCCTTCAAAGTTCTCTATTTTTATTTGTATTTTGTTAGTTTCTAGTTGTAATACATTTGGCATTTTTTACTATTGTCCTTTCCTTAATTTGTGCTTGTGACAAAGGGGACACTTTTGCCTTCGGCAAAGGATATCCCCATTTGTCACAATCTAGCTTTATTTTATTATCTTTCTATTTTTGCTATTATATCTGGTTCAAAGCCTCGATTTAAAAGATACGCCATAAGCTTCTGTGGTTCCATAGTTCTTTTTTTCTTATCTATAATCTTCTTTAAAGACTTAAGTTCATACTCTTCCAGTGCTTCTCTGTTTTCACTTATATAGTCTTCTATATAGTCTACATATACACCTTTTGCGTATACTTTGTTCTTCATTTCTCTGATTGACATAGATTTTAAATTCATGTATTCGTTAAAAAGTTTCTCTACGTATTCGCTATCATTGATATATCCTGCTTCTTTTACATATTCTATGATATCATCAAGCATTTCTTCATCAATGGTACTCGCAAACTTTTTTCTAACTTCGTATTCTGTTCTTTTTTTATATAGAATATATGACATGACCTTTGTCTTTTTTTCATCAAATTCTTCTACAGTGTACATGTATTATTCTTCCTCTTC
>ODAI010704899.1_pt1 | contig 10179 bp, 7 predicted proteins | sample 1539321 | NCBI WGS metagenome assembly ODAI01 (sample SAMN02144231, study PRJEB22623) | gut metagenome | biome: sheep rumen | host: Ovis aries | place: New Zealand | reverse complement strand
TACGGCCTGACCTGCGAACACCTTGCCCTGAATGGTTACGTTGGGGCCCATCGGAAGCACGTGCTCGATAATCTCACTCATCTTACCTACGCTTACTGCGCTGTAGTTCTTACCACTCTTAATTGTTTCAATCTGTTTCATTGTTCTTATTCGTTTAAATTGTTGCTTGTTTCGTTTTGACGCTGCAAAGGTACAACGAAAAAATCACTCTCACAAGAAGGCACCAAAAGGTGACATAGTTACCAAAAAGTAGGAATTGTGCTGCTATCGGACTTCAGCGGAAGTGACGTTAACTTAGATTAACTAAGTATAATGCTGTTACTTGGTAACTTTTTGCTACTTTTGCAAACAAATCGTAAATAGTAAATCCCTAGGTTGTAACGGACTAAAAGAGAGGATATGGAACACAGAATACTTTTCGTCTGTCATGGAAACATCTGCCGCAGTCCGATGGCAGAATTTGTGATGAAGCACCTGGTGAAGGAGGCTGGGAAGGAAGCCGACTTCCATATTGAGTCGGCAGCGACGTCAACCGAAGAGATTGGCAACAGCGTCTATCCGCCTGCTCGTCGCAAACTGGCAGAGCACGGCTTGAGTTGTCAGGGTAAGACGGCCCGCCAGATGACACGCTCGGACTATGACCGCTTCGACCTGCTGGTGGGCATGGACGCTTGGAACATCCGCAACATGAACCGTATCTGTGGTGGCGACCCTGACGGAAAAATCGTGATGCTCATGGACTATACCGACAGACCGGGCGACGTGGCCGACCCTTGGTACACAGACGACTTCGAGGCCACGTGGCGTGATGTGCTGGAAGGATGCCAGAGATTGTTGAACTCGCTTGGAAAATGAAACACTATCGTGCCCCGTTTCTGACCCGATATTTTCCTTAAGCAAAAGATAATCGGCTGATATTCAGCCGATTATCCTAGATTCTGTCGGGATTACTGGACTCGAACCAGCGACCTCGCGCCCCCCAGACGTGTGCGCTACCAACTGCGCTAAATCCCGATCGCTTTTCTTAATTGCGGGTGCAAAGGTACGATGTTTTTTTGGAACCTGCAAATTTTTGAGCGTTTTTTTGCAGAAAACTTTTATAATTTACGTAAATATTGTTATTTCCTTGTGTAGTCACCAAATATTTTGTACCTTTGTGAGTTAATAATAATATAATCAAGGTATAGAAAACAATCATATAATAAGATACAGGAACAATACGTGTATGCAATATATCATCAAAGCCCCTGAACGGCTGACCCAATGTATTAAATTGCCGGCATCGAAAAGCATATCCAACCGCTCGCTGGTCATCCATGCACTATCCGGCGGACGCATCATGCCCGACAATCTGTCGGACTGCGACGACACGGAGGTGATGATTCGTGCCCTGCGCGACAATCCCTACGAGATAGACATCAAGGCAGCAGGCACTGCCATGCGTTTCATGACAGCCTACTTGGCGGTGAAAGACGGCGAGGAGCATGTGCTGACGGGCACGGAGCGCATGAAGCACCGGCCCATCGCTACACTGGTCGATGCCCTCCGCCGGTTGGGCGCCGACATCAGCTATGTGGGCGAGGAGGGCTATCCCCCGCTCCGCATCAAGGGCCGCTCGTTGGCAGGTGGGCTTCTGGAGGTGCCGGGCGACATCAGCTCGCAATACATCTCTGCCTTGCTACAGATAGGGCCTGTGCTGCAAGAAGGCCTGACGCTGCGGTTGAAGGGTGACATCATCTCGCGTCCATACATCGACCTGACGCTATGGACCATGAAGGAGTTTGGCGCACAGGCAGACTGGAGCGACTTCGAGACCATCACCGTGGGTCACGGGAATTACAAGGATCGACACTACTATATAGAGAACGACTGGAGCGCAGCCTCTTATTGGTATGAGGTCATGGCCTTGTCTGGCCGTGACGACGATGTCGTCAGGCTCGAAGGCCTGATGGACGGGTCGAAGCAAGGCGACTCGTCGTTGAGATTCATCTTCAGTCTGTTAGGCGTGAAGACCACCTTCGAGAGCACGCAAGAGGGCACGCCCACCACGGTCACGCTGCACCGCATTGGCAGGCACGTGCCCCGGCTGGAGTACGATTTCACCAATTCGCCCGACCTGACCCAGACGTTCGTGGTGTGCTGTGCGCTGATGGATGTGCCCTTCCATTTCCACGGACTGTCAACCCTGAAAATCAAGGAGACCGACCGCATTGAGGCTTTGAAGACGGAGATGAAGAAACTGGGCTATGTGCTACACGATGTCAACGGGTGCGAACTGCTCTGGGACGGCGAGCGCTGCGAGCCGTCGGCAGAAGGAGGCATCGACACCTACGAAGACCACCGCATGGCATTGGCCTTTGCTCCGGCGGCCTGTAAGCTCGGGCACATTCGCATCAACAACCCACAGGTGGTCACGAAATCATACCCGCGCTATTGGGACGACCTCCGCCAGTGTGGATTCACCATCGAACAGCAACCCGTCAATCCGTAGTCAGACATGGATTTCGCACTTATCGTCATCGGTTCATTGATAGCCCTCGGCATCGTGGCAGCCTTGCTTTCACGAGGCGGCAACGACGAGCCTGTCGTGACCAGTGGCAGCGACTGCGCATCGTGTAACAGCAGGTCTGACTGCAAGCTGGCCGAACTGGTAGATAAAGGAAAGACCGTCTGTCACCTGCTGCTTGTTGCCCTGCTGCTGGTTTCGTGCTCGGCCAAGCGTAATACGACGCAAAGCCGTTTCTGGCAGTCGTTCACCGCCCGGTACAACACCTATTTCAACGGCTCGCAAGCCTTTATTGAAGGCAATCTGGAAAAGGAAAACGGCAACCGTGACAACTGCACCGAGCTGATACCACTCTATACCGTGGGCAACAAGGCCAGCCGCGACATAGGCAAGAGCAACTACGAGCGCGCCATTGAGAAAGCGGAGAAGGCTATCAAGCTGCACAGCATCAAGGCCCGCCCCACATGGAACAAGAGCCGCCGCAAGACTGCCAAGGACATAGAATGGCTGAACCGCCGCGAATACAACCCCTTCATCTGGCATGCCTGGCTGCTGCTGGGTAAGTCGCAGTTCCAGCAGGGACTGTTTGAAGAGGCTGCCGCCACTTTCTCGTATATGTCGCGGCTGTACCAGACGCAGTCGGCCATCAACGGCATTGCCCGTGCCTGGCAGGCCAAGTGCTACGTAGAGCTGGACTGGCTGTACGATGCCGAGGATGTCATCACGAAACAGATGCGCGACACCATCCATTATCGTGCTGTCAAGGACTGGGACTACACCTTTGCCGACTACTATGTGCGTAGCGGTCGCTATGCAGAAGCCATACCCTATCTGCAGAAGGTCATCAAGCATGAGAAGCGCCGCAAGCAACGGGCCCGCGAGTGGTATCTCTTAGGCCAGATTCAGGCTCTGTTGGGCCAGCGCGACGAGGCATACAAGAGCTTCAAGCATGTGGTAAGGCTGAACCCGCCCTACGAGATGGAGTTCAATGCCCGCATCGCACAGACGGAGGTGATGCCGGCTACAGACTCCAATCGGAAAGTGAAGCGGCTGAAGCGCATGGCCAAGTCGGACAATAACAAAGAATATCTGGACCAGGTGTACTATGCCATCGGCAATGTCTATATGGCGCAGCGCGACACCGCCAAGGCCATAGAAGCCTACGAGGAAGGCAACAAGAAATCGACCCGCAACGGTATTGAAAAAGGTGTGCTGCTGCTCACGTTAGGCAATCTCTACTGGCAGCTGTCGAAATACGGCGATGCGCAGCGGTGCTACGGCGAAGCCATTGGTCTTTTAGACAAGGACCGCAAAGACTATGCTCAACTGTCGGAGCGTTCGAAGATTCTTGACGAGCTGGCTCCGCACACCAATGCCGTAGAGTTGCAGGACTCGCTGCAGCGATTGGCCAAGATGTCGGAAGAAGACCGCAACAAGGTGATAGACAAGTTGATAGCCGACTTGCTGGAAAAAGAGAAAGAGGAACGCTACGCCCAGGAAGAAGCCGAGGCAGAAAAAGTGCTGCAGAAGCAGTCGGCCATGAACAACAGCATGGGCACGAGCAAGACAACAACACCCCCCACCGTGCCGGGCAGCGGCAAGTCTGACCAGTGGTACTTCTACAATCCGCAGGCGGTCAGTCAGGGTAAGCTGGCCTTCCAACGGCAGTGGGGCAAGCGCGAGAACCAAGACAACTGGCAGCGCATCAATCAGACGGTGGTCAATCTGCTTCCTAACAACGAAGAGAACCAGGACAGTACCGACGTGGCAGACATACCCACCGCTACTGACGAGGGCGGCACGCTGCCCGGCGACAGCCTTGCCAGTGCCGCCGCCGACAGTACCGCCCTTGACCCGCACAACCGTGAGTATTACCTGGCGCAGATACCGTTTACGGAAGAGCAGCTGGCCGAAAGCCACAACCTCATCAAGGACGGCCTGTTCCATGCAGGTATTATTTTCAAGGACAAGATGGACGACCTTCGGCTTTGCGAGAAAAGCCTGCAGCGCTTGCTCAATGATTATCCCGACTACGACCATAATGATGAGGCGCTGTACCACCTGTTCCTGCTCTATTCGCGACAGCAAGACACGGCAGCAGCCGACTCGTGTCTTGAGAGGCTGAAGCAGCAATATCCGGAAAGCCAGTGGACCGTATTGCTCAGCGACCCAAATTTTGCCGAGAACCAACGGTTTGGCGTGCATATAGAAGACTCGCTATATGCTGCCACCTACGATGCCTTCAAGGCCGACCGCTACGACGAGGTGAAAGCCAATACGAAACTGTCGGCAGACCGATTCCCGCTGGGCGAGCACCGGCCGAAGTTCCTGTTCATCGAGGGACTGAGCCTGCTCAACGAGGGCAACTCGCAGGCATGCGTGGAACACCTACAGCAAGTGGTGGAGAAATATCCGCAAAGCGAGGTGAGCGAGATGGCTGGCATGATACTGCGTGGTGTACAGCAAGGACGGACTCTGCACGGTGGAAAGTTTGACATCGGCGACCTGTGGACACGGCGCAGTGCCGACCTCTCGCCAAGCGACTCGACGCGACACGACACACTGACCGTAGAGCGTAACGTCAACTATGTGTTCTTGTTGGCCTACCAGCCGGACTCCGTCAACCAGAACCAGCTGCTCTATGAACTGGCGAAATACAACTTCTCCAGCTATATGGTGAGAAACTTCGACATCAACATCGACCAAGACCCGAATGGGCTGGTGCGCATGCTGGTGGGCGGATTCCGCAGCTACGACGAGGCACGGCAGTATGCCCGTCAGCTATACAGCGATGCCCACATGGCCGAGATGCTGAAGCCGTGTCGCTCGCTGATTGTCAGCGAACAGAACCTCCGTCTGCTTGGCTCGGTGTACAGCTATGCCGACTATGAGTTGTTCTTCCATAAGCAGTTAGAGCCCATCCAGGTGTCGCCCATTCCGCTGCTTGAAGAACCGGAGAAGATTATTCAGCAAGAAGAAGAGAAGGAAGAGCCGGAAAACGACGCTCCCGCCGATGACGACGACCTGTTCAACGACGCTCCGCAGCAACAGAACAACGGCTATATCGAATTCGACGACGACTTCTGGCGATGAGGCTTTACGGCCATCATTTCGAGATGTCGGAATACCGAGATACCGGAATACCGAGATACCGAGATACCGGAATATCGGAATACCGAAAATGCCGAAAATGCCGAAAATAACGAAATAACGAAAAAAACAAAATAACCCCGCAAAAAAAACATGACCAACGGACGATTACTTTGGGCCGACGACGAGATAGAACTGCTGCGCGCCCACTTGCTCTTTTTGGAAAAGAAAGGCTATGAGGTGGTGACGGTCACCAACGGCACCGATGCCATCGAGGAATGCCGCCAACAGACCTTCGACCTGGTGCTGCTCGACGAGATGATGCCCGGCCTCAGCGGTCTGGAAACACTACAGCACATCAAGGAGATAACGCCGCAGACACCCGTCGTCATGGTGACCAAGAGCGAGGAAGAAGACATCATGAACCAGGCCATCGGACAACAGATAGCCGACTACCTGATCAAGCCCGTCAACCCCAACCAGATACTGCTGGCACTGAAGAAGAACATACACCGCCGCGAGATAGTGACCGAGACGGTGCAGACAGGTTATCAGCAGCAGTTCCAGCAGATAGCCATGCAGATTATGGACTGCAGCACATGGCAGGAGTGGACCGACATCTACAAACGTCTGGTGCGGTGGGAACTGGAGCTTAGTGCCACCGATTCGCAGATGACGGAGATGCTCGGCATGCAGAAAGAAGAGGCCAATAGGGGCTTCGCCAAATTCATCAAGAAGCACTATCTGGAGTGGGTAAAGCCCAATACCCCTCGTGGGAAAGAAGGCCCCATCCTGTCGCCAGATGTTTTCAAGACCAAGGTGTTCCCCCTGCTCCCGGCATTCGACGGAAGCCAGCAAGGCAGTAACGTCGGCGAAAAGGTGTTTCTCGTGGTGCTCGACAATTTCCGTTATGACCAATGGAAGATGCTGGAGGGCGAGCTGGCCGACCTTTTTATCATCGACGAGGATCTTTACTGCAGTATATTGCCAACCGCCACACAATATGCCCGCAACGCTATCTTCTCCGGTCTGATGCCCGACCAGATAGCCAAGATGTTCCCAGACCTGTGGGTTGACGAGGACGAAGAGGAGGGCAAGAACCTGAACGAAGAGCCGCTCATCAAGACACAGCTGGATCGCTATCGCCGCAGGAACACCTTCTCATACCATAAAATCAATACGTCTGCCGAGGCCGACCGCTTTCTCAGCCATCTGAACGAGCTGGAGCGCAACGACCTAAACGTAGTGGTGTTCAATTTCATCGACATGCTGTCGCACGCCCGTACCGAATCGAAGATGGTGCGCGAACTGGCCAACAACGAGTCGGCTTACCGCAGCATCACGCTCTCCTGGTTCCGCCATTCTGTCATTGCCGACCTCTTCCGCCAGTTGTCGCAGACCGACTACCGCGTCATTATCACGACCGACCACGGCAGCATACGCACCAACAACCCGGTCAAGATAGTGGGCGACCGCAATACCAATACCAACCTGCGCTACAAGTTAGGCAAGAACCTGGCATACGATTCGAAAGACCTGTTTGTCGTCAAAGAGCCGGCAAAGGCCATGCTTCCTGCCCCCAACCTGTCAACCAGCTACGTGTTTGCCACGGGCGACGACTTCTTTGCCTATCCCAACAACTACAACTACTACGTCAGTTACTATCGCAATACGTTCCAGCATGGCGGTATCTCGATGGAAGAGATGATTATCCCCATTATCACCATGAAGGGGAAGAAACGGTGATGTTTGAAGTTTGACGTTTGAAGTCTGAAGTTTGAAGTTTGAAATTTGAAGTTTGAAATTTGATGTTTATGATGAGTAATATTCGTATAGAGAATTTAGAGCATATACGCGAGGCCGCTCGCGAGTTTATCAACCAGATAGGCGACCACCGCGTGTTTGCCTTCTACGGCAAGATGGGTGCCGGCAAGACCACGTTTGTCAAAGCCGTCTGCGAAGAATTAGGTGTCGATGATGTCATCACGTCGCCCACCTTTGCCATTGTCAACGAGTATAGCATCGCCCCCCATAGAGGGGAGACTGCTGCCGCGAAAAAAGCCTCCCCTGCAGAGGGAGGCCTGGCTGGGACTGTCTATCACTTCGACTTCTACCGCATCAAGCGCCTGGAGGAAGTGTACGACATGGGTTACGAGGACTATTTCTACAGCGGAGCACTCTGCTTCATCGAGTGGCCGGAGCTGATAGAAGACATCCTTCCCGGCGATGCCGTCCGCGTCACCATTGCTGAACAAGAAGACGGCAGCCGGCTCGTTACCTTCTGAACGAAACCGTTTCTAAACGATTCATGCACCGAGATAAAATGGCCCGCTAAACCATCAAGAGCAGAACGCTAAGCGCTCTGCTCTTGATAATCAAGGTCGGCCTGTACGATGAAGAACACATCATCGGCACGATACTCTGCCCCTCGCTCTTCGCGTGCCTTGCGGCACACACCCTCGGCCACCTCGTCCAGGTCTATCTCCACCTCGTCGCTGCCGCTTTCCAGCAAGCCGCTCTCGAAGAAATAGTCGGCAATGTCGTCGAGCAAGGCTGTCACCTCGTCGCGGCTGAACCGCTCCTTCAGTTCCGATGGCAACTGACTCAGGATATAGTCTGCCTCGCGGGCGTCTTCTTCTGCCTCGCGCAGCAGTTCGTCGTCTATGGTAGCCATAAGCTTTAGAGCAGGGCTTTGAACTTCTCGTCTATCTTAGCTTTCGACTGTGCGCCGACAATCTTGTCAACCACCTGTCCGTTCTTGAAGAAGAGAATGGTGGGGATGTTGCGGATGCCGAACTCAGCGGCTATCTCCTCGTTCTCCTCCACGTCGCACTTACCCACGGCAATCTTGCCGTCATACTCCTGAGCCAGTTCGGCAATCACCGGGGCCACCATACGGCAGGGACCGCACCATGTAGCCCAGAAATCAACTACCAACGGCTGCTCGCCGTTCTTCAAACTCTCGAAGTTCTCGCTTGTTACTGTTACTTCCATCTTGCTAATTCTCGTTTAAATGATTAATAAATTACTGATTACTGTTACTCTCCATCATGTATTATTACAAATACCGTGCCAAGGGCAGATGCCCTTCTTCCTGCTAATGTCGTGCCGGGGGGCAGATGTCGCTCCGTCTGCTAATTGATTCGGTAGTCCAGCCCTTCCGACTGTTCTATGAAGTGTATCAGGCTGTGCTTCACATCTACCGTCTTCGTAGTGCTCCGCAGCAGCACGTGGTTCTTTCCGGAACCATCGTGCAGCTGTACGAACAACTTGGTCTTGCCAGGATTGTCGGCAATGAGTGTTCCCAGCTCTGTCACTATCGTGTCGTTCATCAGGTCGGTTGACATTACGATGGTGATACGGTCGATGGCCCGCTCCTTCACACTCTGCAGCAGTTCGACGTTGCTCACCTTCAGCTCTTTCTGCTCGCTGTTGAAAAAGCGTGGTTGCATCTTGCCCACGATATAGACTGCGGCACCCTCGATGAACTTGCCGTTCAGGTTCAGCCAGTCGTCGCCGAAGAGCACCAACTCGCCGGAGCCGTGGAAGTCCTCCAGTGTGACGATGCCCCACGGCTTGTTGTTCTTGCCGAACCGCGACTGTATGCTGGTGACGATGCCGCCCATGGTGACATCCTCGCGGTCGGTCATGGCCGCACAGCGGTCTGCCAATTCGTCACAACGGGTGTTGCACAGGTTGTCGAGCACAATCTTGTATTCGTCCAAGGGGTGGGCCGACAGATAGATGCCCACCAGGTCGCGCTCCTTGTTGAGCCGTTCGATGTCGCTCCATCGCGTGTCGCTCTTGGGCAGCACTGGCGGCTGGGCCTTGAACTCCTCTGAGTCGCCGAAGAGCGACGTGCGTGCCTCCTGCTGCTCCTGCTGGTATCTCTGTCCGTACTGCATCAGTATTTCGATGGTCGTCTCGCCCTTGGCGTTCTGTGCAAAGAAGTCCTCACGCCGGATGCCGAAGCTGTCGAAACCGCCACTGAGAGCCAACGCCTCGATGGCCTTGCGGTTCACTTGGCTGAAATTCACGCGTTGTACGAAGTCGAAGATGTCCTTATAGGCTCCGTTCTTCTCGCGCTCGCTGATGATGGACTGAGCCACACTGTCGCCCATTCCCTTGATGGCTGCCAGTCCGAAGCGTATCTCACCGTGCTGGTTGACGCCGAACTTCTGGAACGACTCGTTCACGTCGGGTCCCAGCGTGGCAATCTTCATCGACTTGCACTCGTCCATCAGCTTGGTGATTTCCGTAATCTGGTCGCGGCGGCGTGACATAATGGCAGCCATGAATTCTGCCGGATAGTTGGCTTTCAGGTACGCCGTCTGGAACGCCACCCACGAGTAGCAGGCGGCATGCGACTTGTTGAAGGCATACGATGCAAACTTCTCCCAGTCGGCCCATATCTTCTCCAGTGTCTTCGGGTCGTGTCCATTCTTCTTGCCGCCCTCAATGAATTTCGGCTTCATGGCATCTACGATGTCTTTCTTCTTCTTACCCATGGCCTTACGCAAGGCATCGCTCTCGCCACGGGTTAAGTCTGCCAGCTGGCGCGAGAGCAACATCACCTGCTCCTG
>ODAI010281382.1_pt1 | contig 10179 bp, 11 predicted proteins | sample 1539321 | NCBI WGS metagenome assembly ODAI01 (sample SAMN02144231, study PRJEB22623) | gut metagenome | biome: sheep rumen | host: Ovis aries | place: New Zealand | reverse complement strand
ATGGTATTTTCTACTAATTCTTCAGTCTCAAATCTGGGTATTAAAACACTTTTATTAACAATAAATGTATTACCATAAAAATTAACATTTCCAATAACATATTGAATGGGCGCATTATACCTAACCATTAATACCTGTTCCTTATATTTAGTAGATATTTCTTCATCAACTATTTTATCTAACATTAAAAGTAATTCTAAACTATTTACATCTAATAACATCGCTAAAAGCATTTCGGCCTGTGTCTTATGAAGATACTTTTTACCAAAACATAATAATTCATCAACTGTCATTATTCTTCGCCCATTAGTTTTCTTTTCTGGTCTTCTGTTATTAACGCTTCAATTATATCATCAAGTGCTCCATTCATTACTCTATCTAGATTATTAGTAGTATATCCAATTCTATGATCAGTTACACGATTTTGTGGATAATTATATGTTCTTATTTTTTCACTACGATCTCCAGTACCTATCTTACTTTTTCTTTCACTACCAACAGTTTCATCTTGTTCACGTTGTTTAGCTTCATATAATCTTGCTCTTAATACCTTCATTGCTTGTTCTTTATTTTGTATTTGACTTCTTTCATTTTGACAAGTTACAACAGTATTAGTAGGAATATGTGTTATACGTACTGCACTTGGCGTTGTATTAACTCCTTGTCCACCGTGACCAGATGCACAGTAAACATCAATTCTTAAATCATTTGGATTAATTTCTATACTAACATCTTCTACTTCTGGCATTACAAGTACCGTTGCAGTTGAAGTTTGAATTCTACCATTAGCTTCTGTTACTGGAACACGTTGAACACGATGTGAACCATTTTCATATTTTAATTTAGAATAAACTCCATCACCTTTAATCATAAATTCAATTCCAGCAAATCCACCTGCAACACCTTCAGTATAATCTATTATCTCTAATTTCCAGCCATTATTTTCACAATATTTTTGATACATTCTAAATAAATCACCAGCAAAAATATTAGCCTCATCTCCTCCAGCAGCACCCCTTATTTCCATGATAACATTTTTACCATCATTAGGATCCTTTGGAAGTAATAATACTTTAAGTTCCTCTAATAATTTTGCTTCCTCATCACTTAATCTCGCAAGCTCTTCTTTAGCAAAATCTGCAATTTCCGCATCATGTAACATTTCTTTAGATTCCTCTTTATCACTTAATACTTTTTTATATTTACGATAAGTATTAACTGTTTTTTCAATGCTACTTAATTCAATAGATAATTCTCTTGATTTCTTAACATCAGATATTACATCACTTTGCATTAATAGTTTATTTATTTCTTCATATCTTTTTTCTATTAAATCTAATCTTTCTATCATATTATCACTCAACTTTTAATTATTTTCGATATCCATTTCATCTTCATCAAGAACAACTAAATCACCTAAACCATCATCGTCATCATCATATGAAGTATCATCATCAATATCTTCCTCATAATTCTCTTCATCTAGTTCATCTTCTAGTTCATCTGATTCCTCAAGATTTTCTTCATCTTCATCTTCATCATCAACATTAACTAAAACCTTATCAGAAGTATGACGACTTCTTAAATCCCATAAACCATCTACTAGTAAAAATCTTTTATCAGTAGTAAGAGATGTATAATAATCAGCTATTTTTGTATCAATAGTACTTTGAGGTAATTCTAATAATTCAGTAATACTCTTAAATAAATCTAAAGTATTCATTCCCTTATTATTTTGCTCTAATAAAAGATATGTAATATCTTTATACGATAAATTAACAACATCCTCTTTTTTAATACTTTTCATATATCCTCCACAATCAATTATCATTAAACTTATATCATTTTTTACACGCTAATGCAATATTATTTTTAAAATTTAACATAATACTCATTGATTACATTTTCATCAGTTAACAAGTACTTAACAGAATAATATTTTTTAGTTAAAGAAACAGACAATGTTTTAATACTTTTTTTCATTATTTTATGCATTTTTTTTATTTCTATATCTATTTCATTACTATTAAACATTATTTTAAATATGTAATCACTATTTTCTCTTATAATGATGTTATTTTTTATATCAATCATCATTTTATTATTTTCTAAATCAATATATTCTATTAAATTGTCATTTTTAATTGCTAAAAAACTATTATTTTCTTCAATATTATTTAAATTTGAATAAACGTTAATCAAGACTTTTTCCATAACATCACGCGTTAGATTATAGCATATATATAAAATATTTCAATACATATTTTTATTTTTTTTTCTTCATAATAATAATGGTGAATATATGAGTATAAAAAAAAGACTTTTTAAATATTTTGTTATCTCAATATTGTTTATTATTTTCTTAATTAATGGTATATATTTTTATGCTAAACTTATTCCAAAATTAGATATTAAAAATGTTAATACTTTTTATTTATATGATGATTCCGGTGAACTATATTTTCAAGGTAGCGGAGGAAAAGAATGGGTAAGCTTAAATAATATTAGTGATAATTTAATAAAAGTAACTATTAATATTGAAGATAAAAAGTTTTATCAGCACCATGGTATTGATATATTAAGAATACTAAAAGCAACGTTTAATAATCTTAAAAACAAACAAATTGTTGAAGGGGCTTCCACAATAACTCAACAATATGCCAAAAACCTTTATTTAGACTTTGATAAAACATTTAAAAGAAAACTTAATGAATTATGGTATACAATTCAAATAGAAACCCACTATTCAAAGGATGAAATACTTGAGGGTTATTTAAATACTATTAACTATGGACATGGTAATTATGGTATTAAAAATGCTAGTAATTTTTATTTTAATAAAGACCCTCAAGAACTTACACTTGCTGAAAGTTGTATTTTAGCAAATATTCCTAAGTCACCTAGTAACTATTCGCCAATTAATAACAGTGAATTAGCTATGAAAAAAAAAGATAGTACTTTAAAAAAACTCTTAGATGATAAAGTTATCAATGAAGATGAATATAAAGAGGCTTTAAATGAAAAGATAGTTATATATGGTAAAAAAGATAAAATTAACCTATCAACATTAATGTATTATCAAGATGCCGTTTTTAAAGAACTTAAAACATTGAGTGGTATTCCTTCCACATATTTAGAAAGTGGTGGTTTAAAAATATATACTAATTTAGATTTAAAAGCACAAACTATTTTAGAAGAAAACATTAATAAAACAATTAAAAATGACGAATTACAAGTAAATAGTATTATTATGAAACCTAATAGTGGGGCAATAATTGCCCTAATTGGTGGTCGAGATTACAATAAAAGCCAATTTAATCGAACTATAAACTCTAAAAGACAAGTAGGTTCAACAATGAAACCAATTTTATACTATACTGCCCTTGAAAATGGCTTTACTGAATCAAGTTCTTTTTTATCTGAAAAAACCACTTTTAATCTTGCTAATAATATCTCTTATACCCCACAAAATTATGGTGAGATTTATGGGAATAAGGAGATATCAATGGCCTTAGCCATAGCTCTTTCTGATAATGTCTATGCTATTAAAACACATTTATTTTTAGGAGAAAATGCTATGATTGATACTGCCTATAAAATGGGAATAAAAACTAAATTAGATAATATTGCCTCACTTCCATTAGGAACAACTGAACTAAATATTATTGAGATAACTAATGCATATGCAACCCTAGCAAATAATGGAACACGAAATGAGCCATTTTTAATAAAAAAAATAACTGATATGCAAGATAATACATTGTATGAACATAAAGATAATCCTACTACAGTACTAGATCCTAATTACACATATATACTAAATAACATGTTATCACTAACATATGACTATGACATGATTGATTATTCATATCCAACAAACATTTCAATAAGCGCACTTCTTTCCAACAAATATGCAATTAAATCAGGTTCTACAGATACTGATAATTGGGTTATTGGTTTTAATAAAAATGCTGTAATGAGCATTTGGATTGGATATGATGATAATAAACATCTTTTAGAAAATGATTATAAATACATTAAAAAAATATGGGCTAATACAATGGAAAAATATCTAAAAGGTAAGGATAATACTTGGTATTCTAAACCTAATGATGTTATAGGCGTATTTGTTGATCCAATAACCGGTGAACTACCAACCGAAAAAACTAAAAAGAAGAAATTATTTTACTACCTTATTGGAACAGAGCCAACAAATATTGAAGAAGTTATAAAGAAAGAAAAAAATGAAGTTAAAGAATAATCTCTACTTCATCATCTTGCTTTAATAAAAAGGCATTGGCATCATCTGTATCTAAATGTAGCTCAAAATAAGCTTCATCACTATCTTTTAAATATACATTATTGATTATTCCACCCTTTTCTCCTGGAATACGAACTTTAACTTTTTTAACATTTAACAATCCTTTTTTCATTCGTATTTTTTTATCGACATGAATATGTCTAGCAGCAATAATTCCTGCATTCTTGGTAATTTCACCTTTTGGACCAATGATAGTTATTAGACTAGCATCTTCCAAGTCACCTGAATTACGAACGGGTGAGTCTATTCCAATATAATAGCAATCTGTCTTAGAAACCTCAACTTGAGTATAATCACGAAGAGGAGCAAGTACTCGAACATTTTCAATACTTCTTTTAGGTCCTTTAATTATAACTGTCTCATTACATGCATACATACCAGGCTGATTTAAATCATTTCTCTTAGTTAATGGAATATTTCCAAATAAAGCCTTATAATCTTCACATGTTAAATGTACATGTCGATTAGATACTCCAACTTTTACTTTCATACTATCACCTACATTATTATATCATATTTTTTTAAAATAAACATATTATACATTGAAAGGATATTTATGAATAATCAATTATATAATAACTATAATCAAATTAGTGGACCACAATCTCACTATGTTGATGAATACTTACGAGGAAATATCGGTAAACAAGCAGAAATACACGTTTCATTTGCTGACTCAATTGAGTGGCGTGATTCTATCTTTACTGGAATAATTGATACAGTAGGAAAGGATTATATTGTAATTCGAAATAACCATAAAAAACATGTTATATGGAGTATATACATTGACTATATTGTAATTGAATAAAGATAACGTGTTTTTTTAACAAATTATTGCATTATTATGATTTTTTTAGTACAATTATTTCGGTGATAATATGAATATACTAGTTATAATTGGTATCATAGTAGCAATTATTGGCATAATATTAATAATTTTTATAAATCAATATAATAAATTTCAATGGTCTAATACTTTAATACAAAAAGGTGAAGTTAATATAATTAATGCATTAACTAATAAATACAACATATTACTGCGCTATTTAGATTTATTAAAAAGTAATAATGTAGATGTTAAAGACGAAGATTATGATGAATATAAACTACTAAATTTAAAACAACCAATTAATAAGCTTAATGGTAAAATAAATGACTTAAGTAATATAGTTAGCAAATATATGGATAATAATGAAAAACTATTAAAAAATGAGGCAATTATTAATATTAATAAAGAACTTAATGAAGTTAATATCCACATCAATGGTGGAAAAAAATATTATAATGATAATCTCGTAATATACAATAATTTATGTAATGCATTTCCTTCTAATTTAATTGCTAAATTAATGCATTATAAGGAAAAAGATTTTTTAGATAATGAAATTAAAGAAGAACTTAAAATACTTGATAAATAAGTTCTTTTTTTTATATTAAAAAGACAAATTTAATTAATAAACTTGTCTTCATTTCTTATTTTTTTCGAATTATTACTTTAACTTTAGTTGTTTTTGGTTCATATGATAATCTAACATCTTCACCAGTGGCTCTTACATCTACTTCATATTCACCAGGAGTTGTATAATTTTTCAAATCAATTGAGGCAGTCACTTTAGTAGCATCTAATTCTTTTAAAGAATCTTCACTACCTTTAACAACTACTGATGTTTTAACATCATTTTCACTCATAGTTATAACATCTAAATTCTCATCTAAATTCTCATATACAATACGTACATCAGGTATTTCACGTTGACTTTCTTTAGTAACTGTTAAATTTACCGTTATTGTCTTAATACTTAAATCTCTTACTCCAGTTGGTTTCTCAATATTTACCGTATATGATTTATTCTCACTAACACCTGCAATATCAACATATACAGGAACATATTCAATCTTAGATAAATTCTCTTCATCACCAAAGATTTCAATAGTACTAGAACTTGGAGTTAATGACTCAATTGCATATCCTAATGCCAAATTACCATCATTCTTAGGTAATACTTTAATTGGTACTGTCTTACTAGATGACGATAAAGTTAATTGTGCATCAACAGTTTGTGGTATTATTTCAACATTAACTACTTTTCCAGTATCATCATAAGCAACTAAATTACAATTTTTTAAACTTACCTCACCAACTTTAGGATTAACTAAATTATTTAAATCTACCAACGCTTTAACATAACCTACTTTATTTAATGTTTCTTCATTTCCTTTAATAGTTACTTCAGTTTTACTTAATGAAACAGATGAAATATCTAATTTACTATCTAGACTCTCACGATGTAATATTTCATAGTTTACTTCACGTTTACCACTAATTTTATTATATATAACTACGGTAATGTAACTTGGATCTATTTTATAATCTACAAAGCCAAATGATTGACTATATTTAAGTTGTACTTTATGAGTACCAACTCCTAATTCACGCAAATCAACACTAATTCCTTTTGTTGGATATTGTTTTGCTAAGAAAATATTTGATTTACTTCCAATTAACACTACATCAGCAGTTTTAGGTATACCATCAATTACATAAGCTTCTTCATTATATATAGCTTCTACTGGTTCACCATAAATTCTTTCTGCATAATTATTCATCATAATACTAGAATCTTTATCTAATTTATAGAAAGCTAAAAAAGCGATTAAAAGAGATATTATTAATAATGCTTTCTTAGTTGTTAAGTATTTTTCAATACTATTAACATTATTTTTAAAGAAATCAGAAATTTTCAAAAATAATTTCATCAATGGTGTTATAAGTATTTTATCGATAAAGAGAAATATTTTACCGATGAATCTTAATATTGATTTAATTAATTTCTTCATAATCATCGTCCTCTTCTTCAACTACATTATCTTGTTTTGGTCTTAATTCATCAATTAACATCATTCTTGCATCATCAATAGTTAAATTATAGAATAATTCTCCCTTAACAGCAATTGATATGCGACCAGTTTCTTCACTAACAACAATGCCAATAGCATCAGTTTCCTCTGCAACACCTAAAGCTGCACGATGCCTTGTACCAAGACGTTTATTAACACTTATACTATTACTTGTTGGAAAAACTGCTCCTGCACAACTAATACGATCTCCTTGAATAATAACTGCCCCATCGTGAAGAGGATTATTAGGAAAGAAAATGCTTATTAGCAATTCACTCGATAAATCTGCATATAATGATTTTGCACGATTAATATAATCAAGTAAACTAACATCACGCTCTATAACAATTAAAGCCCCTATTTTTGACTTACGAAGATAATCTATAGCATTAATGACTTCATAAACTAACTTCTCTCTTTCATCAACAGTTAAAGTCTTATGACGACCTAGCAATTGACTTCTACCAAGTTGCTCTAATACCCCACGTATTTCAGGTTGAAAAATAATTATAATAGCAAGTGGTCCATACATAATTACATATTCCAAAATTAATCCCAATGTATTAAGATTTAGCCAACTACTTACTAACTTTAATACTATTATAACCAATACACCCTTAAACAATAAACTCATTTTAACATTATTCTTAATGTTCTTTAAAATGTAATAAAACATAAACCAAACAAGTAAAACATCAAGAATATTTTTTAATATATCTAAAACATTATCTACTATCATATTTGCTCCTTTTATTATTTAAGTATAACAAAAAAAAGAATATTAGTAAACAATATTCCTTCTTATTTTCATAAAATTAAAGTAATTATCTTCCAACTTCATAACAATTATTAGTTGTAAAGAACACATGTTTATCTATTTTTAATAAATCTATTTTAATCGGATTGTAATCAATATTAGCAACTACTGCCATTAATGTATCAGTATTATTTTCATTATCTAAAATAGTTGCATTAATAGAATATTTATCATGTAAAAGTTCAATTATTTTATCATTATTTCTACTTCTAATAAATAATACTTTATTACCGGAATATCCTAAAATAACCATATTACATACATAACTACTTATATATAATAAGACAATAGCATAAATAACCATATTAAATCCATAATAATAAGCACCCATTAACACTACTGTTGTATTAACAAGAAAATTAACAGTACTAACTGATACTTTAAATAGTTTGCTAAATATTGGTGCAAGTACTCCTAATCCTCCTGGAGCATAACCAAATTTAAAAGCAATACCATTTGTTATACCAGATATAATACCTGATGAGATACATATAAGGAAAACATCATTATAATTGAGAGTTATAAAATTAGCAATATCCTCTGTTAAATAAGTTGCTAAAGGATATAATATACTAGCTAAAACAATACTATATAGTGTTTTCTTCTCTAAAAAAAGAATGCTTAATATAACAGTAATAACATAAATTATGGCAATTAAATGACTAGTTGATAATGGAACAATATTTCCTAATACTAGTGATAATCCTCCAGAACCACCTGATACAACATTAACTGGCTTTAAAAGTAAATTAAAATTAATAGCAGCTATTACAATAGTTAATGAAAATATTATTATATGTAACAAAGATTTTTTATTTAATTTCATTATTTACCACCACCAACTTCATATGATGATGAAACAACGAAAAAAGCTTCTTTATCAATTGCCTTTATTCCCTCTTTTAGTCTAATATAATCCTTTTTAGGAATAACTACAAATACAATATATTTATTATCATTAGAATAAGCACCTTTTCCTTTTAGAATTGTTGCACCATGACCTAATTCTTCAACAATCATTTTCTTAATTTTATCGGCATGATTTGTAATAATATAGAAAGAACGATTATCACCTATACCAAGACTTATTTTATCAATCATTAATCGGTAAATAAAGATGGCTACTGTCGAATATACAAATGTTTCAAAACCAAGTACTATTCCACCAACAATAACTACAAATAAATCTGTACATAAAGTAACTATACTATAATTGATATTACAATATTTATCAATAATACGATTTAGTATATCAAATCCCCCTAGGAAATGATCTTGTCGATATATTACTCCTAATCCAAAACCAAAAGTAACTCCGCCAACTATAGCAGTTAAAAAATTATTATCAATACTTAAATCAACTTTAAGTGATATTAATCTAAATATATAGATAAACAAAGGAAATAGTACAGTTCCAATAACGGCTTTTCTAGCCTCTTCCTTATTTAAATATAGATAGCCTATAATTAAAAACATAAATGACAATAAAGTAATAGTAATTTCTTCAACCAAGCCAAATGTTCTATTAAAGATAATAGCAATTCCAGCTGTTCCACTAGGAATAATCACATATGGGGTAAAGAAAATATTATACGATATAGCACAAACTAATATACCAAATATAGTAATCATATACTTTTGTATCTTCATAATAGACCTCTCTATTCTACCTATTTAAATATTAGCATAAAAAGTTAACTATTACAACATAATAAAATGACTATTTTAAATAGTCATCATTATTTTTTTAAATAAGCCTCAATAAATTCATTTATCTCACCATCAAGTACTTTTAAAACATTACTTGTTTCATATTCTGTTCTATGATCTTTAACTAGTGAATATGGATGAAGGATATAACTTCTTATTTGACTACCAAATGATGTTGTAGTCATTTCTCCTTTAATAGAATTCATCTCTTTTTCTTTTTTTTCAAGTTCTAATAGTTTTAGTTTACCTTTTAAAACATTCATGCACGTCTCTTTATTCTGTAATTGACTTCTTTGATTTTGACAAGTAACGACTATCTTTGTAGGTAAATGGGTAATTCTAACGGCTGATTCTGTACGATTTACATGTTGTCCACCTGCCCCACTAGCACGATAAACATCAATTTTTAAATCTTTTTCATCAATTTTAATAT
>ODAI010113585.1_pt1 | contig 10179 bp, 5 predicted proteins | sample 1539321 | NCBI WGS metagenome assembly ODAI01 (sample SAMN02144231, study PRJEB22623) | gut metagenome | biome: sheep rumen | host: Ovis aries | place: New Zealand | reverse complement strand
TGCTGCGGCAAAGGAATTCAATGTTAAGGCGACCAATATGGTTCAGATATTGAACGCTCTTAAGAATCCTAACCCTGTTTCAAAGATCGTTGACTCATTCGATAAGGCTCCGGCTCCCATCGAGGAAGGTGCTGATGTCAAGGAGAAGATCGATGTAAACGAGCTTGAAGACGACAAGACAAAGAACAAGTCCAAGGATGCCAAGAAGGACAACAAGTCCAAGGATGCCAAGAAGGACAACAAGTCTAAGGATACCAAGAAGAAAGAGGAAAAGAAAGATAAGGATAAGGACAAGAATAAGGATAAAGGAAAAGGCAAAAAGTAATCCGGAAGGATGAACGAACTTAATAATCCTAACTGATCTTAAAAGTACTTAAAATCCTTAATTAGGTGGCAAAACAATATACCCCTCATTCGTGTGAGAAAACTCATACGGATGAGGGGTGTTTGTTTATATAGAGAAGATTTTTGACAGGGTATATGATATAATACATAATGATTAAGTGTGTAAAAATTAAGATAGAGATGAAGGGCTATCGCTATTTTTGCTGGTGAAAATCAGTAAAAATCAAATTGTTCATATTGTGTTGACGTAAAGTGGTCACCGGGATATGATTACAGGGTTACTCAAAAAAGAGTGATGCATACAGGGTAACCGAAACGGGATTAAACGATATTAAATAAATATCAGGGGTAGGTTTTATGAAAAAGAAAGTTGCAATCATTGCATCGGTTATCGTAGCAGCACTCGTTATCATTGCCATAGTGGTCTTTAAGGTGGTATCGAAAGATGACGCATACAGACTTCTTAAGGTATTTGAATTTGAGGGCGAAGGAAATGTTATGAGAGGCGCGATAGGAGATATCGAGCCCTATGAAAATATGGTACTTGAATCAGGAGATGAGATATCCCTTGTATCAGGTAAATTCACAATCAGGGCCGACGAGGATAAGTATATTTATCTCGAGGACGGCACCACACTCTATCTGAACGCATCAGGTGATGCGGAGAATTCCAAGACAACCATCCAGCTCATCGATGGTGCTATCACAAACGAGATCCAGAACAAATTATCAATAGACTCATCATATGAGGTTAATACACCGAACTCGACGATGTCCGTCAGAGGTACTATCTTCCGTGTATGTGTATATGAAGAAAACGGTATCAAGTATACAAAGGTATGTGTATTTGACGGAGGTGTAGATACAGCCCTTGTTTTTAAAGACTCTTCCGGTATAGGTCATGAGGTCAGAGTAGAAAAGGGTAAAGAGGTAATCATCTTTGAGGATGATACTACAGTTGATTATGTGGCAGAGCCTACAGATATTGATTATGAAGGCCTCCCTACAGATGTACTGGAGACACTCCTTGAACTCATCGACGAAGGCAGGGATATCGATGCATCGAGGGAACTCATCGAGGAGATACTTAATAAGGAATATACAGTTACATTTACATACAACGGCAATGTATTTGGTACACAGACCATCAAGAGAGGCGATTACGCCATAGTCCCTACACTTCAGCCTGCACCTACAGGCAGTTGGGCATTTGATTTCGATACACGTATCGAAAAAGACACCGAGATTAAGTGGAATTAATCATTAAGGAGGAAAAAACTATGAGAATAACAAAAGATGCAAAAAAATTCATAGCGAAAATCCTTGTGGCTGTGCTGATAATAAGCATGATGCCTTCGTTTGGAGTGGAAGTGAAGGCAGATGATGAAGTTATGGAGCTTAATTATTCGGGAACTATAGAAAGCGATGGCTCAGGTGGATATGTATATGTTTATACAGACGATGAAACAGGCGATGAGGTTACTGTTGCCTTATCATCGACAAAATTAAAAACAAATGCAAGGATTGATATCGATTGCGATATTTCATTGGATCAATTAAATGTAAATTATGGTACATTGACAATCAATTCTGGAAAAAGTGTTACAGTAGGAACAATGTATACTTCTTTTAGCGTGATTAACAATGGAACGTTAAAGGTGACAAATCAGCTGAGTGGTGACTATATACAAGGGATTTCTTTCCAAAATAATGGAAAATTAATAGTGCCAAGTTTGGATTCAGACAGAGTGTATTCGTTTAAAAATAATGGAACCGTTGAGGCTAATAGTGTCCACCTGAGTCCATCATGGAGGCCGGATTATTCAAGTACCTGCAAATGGGTGGTATCTTCCTCATTTACTGTCGAAGGAAATAATACATTGGCGGGTATTGTTGAAGCTCAAAGTAGTACTGCAATATCCATTGATGGAGGAAGTATAGTATTAAGACTTAGTGGGTACCCTGATAAGGATATCGTTGGAGAGCATGAGGGAACAGCAGAAGAATTAATGTTGGATGGAGCTCTTTCTCCGAGTGGGTTGACATTAACAGCGTCAGGTGTGAATTATGTCGACGGAACATATTATGCAAAGGATAAGGTAACAATAAGTGCTCCGACTGGGTATTCATGGGAGTGGGATAGTGGAGAGTATGATACTCCTGGTAATCCTCATACTTTTGAAGAAGGAGAAACTAATATACCAACTCCTAAACCAGTAAGCTATTCATTTACATTTAAAAAAATCAGTACAGGGGAAATAACTCCTTCTTTGAGAGTTAGTGATTATCTGACACCGTCAGGCTTGTTTACAAAATATGGAGAAGAGTATTATTCGAATATAATATATGATTCTGAAATACCTCAAATCGAGAGCGTTACGGCAGATACAACGCAAATCGATTTTGAGAATGATATGACAATTAAAGCCAGCACGGTTTCATTTATTGTATATGACTTTAATCTTGATTATGACAATTATTCAGCAAGTAATGGCGCAATAGTAGAAGTGTATGATGATAATAGCGATTATCATAAACTTCAAATTACCTTTAAAATAACACAGGGCGTTGATCAGGCATGTTCGTTTACTGTATATGATTATGCGCTGAACGAAAAAACTGTTAAATTCACTTTGTCAGGGGGATTTATTTCTTCCGACGGCTTGAAATGTACTTTATCAGGTCTTGTGAATGAGAAGTATACAAAAGACAAAGTCACGGTCAAGGCCCCGGATGGCTATGATATCATGCCAAGCTATGGAACAGGAGATAAATTTGTTGAGTCGTTTGATTATAAGAGGAGCGACCTGTACGGCTCTGACGGTAAGTTTAAGACAGACCTGACATTTACATTTAAGAGAAAGAGCGACGGCGCTGTTACAAAGCCTGTTGCATGGGATAAGTGCTGTGACTTTTTGGACGATGTCGTATTTGATGAAATCGACCCTGTAATATCAACAGTTACTGCAGATAACAAGACAATCACGTTTAAGACAGGCGATGTGATCGAGGCTTCATCAGTCACCTTTACAGTGACAGATGTAAATCTTGAAAAGATCGTAGTGGACAAGACTGTTACCGACAGGACAAACGGCGTCAAGAAGGACGGCAATCTGTATAAAGGCACTGTGACATTTAAAGTAGCTGAGGGGGAGAGCAAGTCGTATAAGTTTACGGCTTACGATATGTCCGGCAGAGCTGTCGAGTATACATTTACATTAAAGTATCCGAGACAGGTGCCTGATCTCACTGTAACTCTTGCAGATCAGTTTGCAGGCGTAGCATATACACCTGCAATTACCACAGTATCTGACGGAGCAAAGGATGTTAAATATTATTACGCAGAAAATATAAAGGCATCAGTATCGGCCAATGAGTTTTCGGAGACCGTGCCTACCATGCCGGGTAAGTATGTGGTAAAGGCAGTGATACCTGAGACAAATAAATATCTGTCAGCAACGGCTTATGCAGAGTTTTCGATAGCATATCTGCCGACACCGGAGAACCCGTACACTCTTGACGGTGATATGGGCGAAAATGGTTATTACAAAACAGATGTATTGATTACACCCCCTGCGGGATATACGATATGCGCTACACTTACGGGCACTTATACAAAGACCCTTACGTATTCGGCTGCGATTAAAGATATCTATTTAAAGCAGACATCAACAGGAGCTCTGACAGGACCAGTAGCATTTAATGAGACTTTAAAGGTCGATAAGACTGCTCCTGCCATATCGACAGCAGCCAAGAACCAGGCCGGTAATGTAGTAGACTTGTCAAAGTTCATCTATGCCGATAAGGTGACATTTACCATATCAGATGAGCACCTTTCAAAGGTTACCATAAACGGTCAGGAAGTATCATTTACTGACGGCAAGGTGACGATCAGTCTCGTCTGCAATGGTCATAAGTATTACAACATCGTCGCAGTGGATGAAGCGGGTAATGAGTACTCATTCAGAGTAGAGATGAAGGCAACATGGCTCCAGAGCGGTATAGTACCTGTAGGTACACTCATCAGTCTTGTGCCCGGAGAGGGCGTCGCTCTTGAACCCGGCGAGTTTATCATCGAGGACAGTGACGATACTACTGTATATAACGGAGGCATGGAAGTATACGTTTCTGAGGAAACGGAGCTCACACTTATCAAGGTAAATTAATGAAAAAGAAGATTTTTCCATTTTTAGAGGCATTTGTTGCAGGTTTCCTTGTGTTTTTCCTCACAGCATTTAATCTGCTCGGAACCCTTGATTATATAGCAAAGGACAGCCTCTATCAGATACCCAGGGGTATAGACAGCAAAATCAAGATAATAGGTATAGATGAAAAGACCATGGCCGAGTATGGTGCTGTCCAGACATGGTCAAGGAGCATCTATGCAGACCTCCTCGATAAATTAAATGAAAATGATATCGGCGGCCCCCAGATAGTCGCATTCGATATTCAGGTTACCGGAGAAATCGATGATGGGGACAAAATATTTTCTGACAAAATCGCAGAGCACGGCAATGTAGTCCTTGTTAAACATCTCCTCTACGGTAAAAAGCTTGAACTCATAAATGGTGTTTATTCATATCCTGTTGTGGATATCGAGCAGCCCTTGGATATGTTTTCAAAATCAGCCGTCATGGGATACAGTAATGTCTCACTTGACAGTGACGGTACTGTGAGACGTATCATCCCTTTTGAGGTATTTAACGGCGAACATCTCCATATGTTTTCTGAGGTTATATATAATGAATACTGCAGATTAAACGGCATTACACCAAACGAAGTACCGGTGGACAGATTTGGCAGGACCATCATTAACTACTCGGGACGCCCAGGAGATTACGAATATGTATCTATGGCGGATGTCTTAAATGGCAACATTGATTCCAGAGCATTCATCGACAGCATTATCCTCGTCGGCGCGTATGCTCCCGGCATGCAGGATAATTTCAGTGTACCCGGTGGCGGCAGCCAGCAGATGTACGGAGTGGAGGTCCATGCCAATATCCTCCAGGCATACATCCAGGGCAGATTTGCTATAAACGGTAATTCCGTTATATTCGGACTGATAACGGGACTTATCGCCTGTGTGCTCCATGTTTTATTCAGGAAATTAAAGATCAGGTATTCCTTCCCGGTACTCATCGTATCGATTGTGGCGGAAGTATTTGCCCTGATAAAGATAAACAACAGCGGATATTCATACAGCATCATTTATTTTCCGCTGGTACTGGTGCTCTCATACATTTACTGCATCGGTATAGGATATATACTCGAGAGAGCCAAGAAAAAGAAAGTGCTCAAGGCTTTTCAGAAATATGTGGCTCCGGAGATTGTGGAGGAGCTCTCCAAGTCAGGGGAGTTTAATATCAAGGTCGGAGGAGAGAACAGGGATATCGCAGCGCTCTTTGTGGATATCAGGGGATTTACGACTATGTCGGAGATCCTGACACCGGAGCAGGTCGTTGATATCCTGAATGAATATCTGACACTGACCACAGAGGCTATATTCAAAAATCATGGTACACTTGATAAATTTGTCGGTGACTGTACCATGGCAGTATTTAACTCACCTTTTGATCTGCCCGATTATGAATTCAAGGCTGTCCAGACAGCTCTCGATATAGTAAACGGCGGTGAGGCACTCCGCAAAAAACTCATGGAGAAATACGGCCGTACCATCGGATACGGTGTAGGTGTAAACGTAGGTCCGGCAGTCGTCGGCAATATCGGATGCGATTTCCGTATGGATTTTACGGCTATAGGTGATACAGTTAATACAGCGGCCAGACTTGAGGCTAATGCCAAGGCGGGCCAGGTACTCATAAGTGACGCCCTCTATGAGAGATTAAAGGGCAGGATAAATGTAAACGAGATAGGTCAGATACCCCTTAAGGGTAAGAGCAACGGCGTAGTAGTATATGAGGTACTTTCGGTAAATGCTTAAATTTTTAGGACGCGGTTCGGGATTTTCCGATTACAACACCTCTGCATTTTTCGTCAGAGGCAACAATATCATAATGATCGACTGTTCGCTGACATCATTCATACGCCTAAAAAATCTGGGCTTTGAGAAAGTGGCAATGGGCAAAAACGTTTTTGACGTAACCATACTGGTGACCCACACCCACAGCGATCACATATCGGGTATACCGATGCTGCTCCATTACTGCTATTATGTAAAGCATGTCGGAGTGACTATTATAGCTCCGTCAGAGGAGGTAAAGGCAGACCTTAAATATTACTTTGACAGGCTCGATGGATGTGACGAGGAGGAGTACACACTGATCACGGCAGATGAGTACAGGCAGAGTGATACCTACGACAGTTTATGGCTCCTTGATGTGATAAAAACAACCCATACGCCACAGCTTGACGGCAGATGCTTTGGATACAGGCTTTTTGTGGACGATAAAGTGATCGTATATACCGGAGATTCCAATAATATTGCGGATTTCCTGCCCTTTCTTGAGGACGGGACAGAGTTTTACTGTGAGTGCTCGTATTTGGAATCCGGTGTGCATATAAACATTAATAAATTGCTTGAATATAAGGCATTTTTCAAGGATAATAATATAAGGGTTTATCTCATGCATTTAGACAATGAGGAAGCCATTAGAGAGGCGGCCGAACCGGCAGGATTCAAGCTGGCGCTTCTTTGGAGGGACAGGGATATAACGAAAGCACTCGGAGGGTTTATGACAGACGAAAAGAAGATGTTAGATGATTTATTTGACGTAAGCGACAAGCTCTACGGCAATATGTGTCTCCATAAGGAGAACAATCACGCAGAGGTATTTAAATATCTGACAGAGATGGGACGTATCATGACTGATGCGGACAGAGCTTCATTCTGGAAATGGGAGAAGAGAAAAAAGCAGATATGGACAACCTCAGCTACAGGCGTTGACAAGATCATCATCCCCGATGATACGGGACTGGTGGGCAAGGCTCTACACGAGGGCAGAGTCATCGTCACAAACGATCCGTACAACAATCCTGACTTTAACGCAGAGGTGGACAAGCAGACCGGATATGTGACCAAGTCAATCCTCGTACTGCCTGTATGCGACGTAAACGGTCAGTATATCGGAGCATTCCAGATCATAAATAAAAATGGTGACAAGGGATTTGATGAGAAAGAGGACGCAAGACGCCTCTCCATGGCAGCCCTTATATGCGGACTGGCCCTTGAATCCGAGTCATTCCTCGAGGAGTCTCATCACGACAGACTGACCAAGCTCAAAAACCGTATGGGATTTTATCATGACTTCTCAAAGAAATTCAATGCGTGTCTTGAGGAAGACAGACCGTTAAGCATGTTTATCTCGGATATAGACAAGTTTAAGAGAGTCAACGATACATATGGCCATAATGCAGGTGATGATGTGCTTGCATTTACGGCATCCCTTATCGAGAGCTTTGCTCCGGAAAACGGCGGAGTCTACAGATGGGGCGGCGAGGAATTTATCATGCTCATGCCCGATACAGACCTTAAGGGCGCTGCCGAGATGGCTGAAAAAGTCAGGGCAAAGCTTCAGGATACACCCTGCAATGCCCAGGGCAATATCCTCAACCTGACAATGAGTTTCGGATGTCATCAGTTTGACAAGGAACTCTCAATCGAGGACAACGTGAGCAAGGCTGACGAGCATCTCTATACAGCAAAAGAAACCGGACGTAACAAAGTCGTATTCTAGATTTCAGTGCATTTAACAGCACCGGTTAAGTCGATGATTTAATCGGTGCTTATTTTATATATTATCCTTAAAAAGGTGATAAATATGGTAAAATATAATAGGTATAATAAGAGGGATTTACTGACAGGAGAGAGTCTGCATGTTTATAAATAAAATGAATCAGCTGTATAAACCTAAACGGCGACTTTACTATTCCGAGACTACGATAGAAGAGCTCAGGGAAGCCAATGCCGGAAGATTTCCGGAGAGAGTAGCAAAGTATACAAATGCCTTCGGGACATATGATTATCCCGGTGTATTTATGTGCCCGCCGTTTGAACTGCCGGTTCTCGGTATAGAGTATCGCCCGGATGATCCGAGGATAGATTATCCAAAAGATCTTGAGTATATTGATGTTGATGCTCATTTCTTTTATGCGGTTGAAATGGATAACGAGATCGAGATGAGTCCTGAGTCTGTCAAAAGTATTTTTGACAAAATGGCGCTTGATAATGATGCTCATAGGCTGTATACCGATTTCTCCTTTAAAGATCATTCCGATTTTATCGGTATATTTGCCGATGATAAAAAGATCAGGATACTGTATGAAATAAACCTTGACAGTATTGAGTGCAAGGATGTCATGAATGACAATGTAGAGAAGTTTGAAAAGGACTATCTTTATCGCCTTGCATTCAGGGAGCCCATCACAGGCCATTACAACTGGAATCATTTAGGTCCTTTCCTGGAGGCTCCGAACGAGTATGGTATAACCGATTACGCTTTTGTTCATTTTGATATAAAGGAATTCCGGATCATAAACGAAGTATACGGTCATTCCACAGCCAATACGATTCTGTGTGATGTTGTCAGGGCAATGAATGAGAGCGATTTCGTATATACAAGCTGCAGATGTCATAATGACAATTTTGCAATGCTTATAAAGGATATGCCACATGATGAGATGAGACATAAGCTCGAGGATTTCTTTGAGGGTATATCCCGTATACCGGTGGATCCGAAATACAAGATCTACTACAGGGCAGGTGTGGTGCCCATGCAGCGTTCCATGCTGGCAGGTAACCGCGTGGCCGATGCAGCCAAGCTGGCCCAGTCCCTCGGAAAGAGCCATTATAAAACGGACATCACATTTTACAGTGACAGGATGCACGACGATGTGCTCTGGGGCAATTATATAAAGGCATATCTAGATACTGCCATAGAAAATGATGAGTTTGTTGTTTATCTGCAGCCCAAGTTTGATCTTGCCACCGAGGAGATAAGAGGTGCAGAGGCCCTTGTCAGGTGGAATTATAAAAGCACGGATTTTATGCCGCCGTCGAGATTCATCCCGTTTTTTGAAAAGGACGGCTCTATAGGCAAGGTCGACGATATCGTCCTGTCAAAGGTATGCGCCGCATTAAAGAAGTGGAAGGATGAAGGCAGGAAACTCTATCCAATATCTGTCAATTTATCAAGGGAGCGGATTTACGAGAGTGGTCTGATCGATCATCTTACATCAATAGTTGATTCGTACGGAGTGGACCATAAGCTGATAGACTTTGAACTCACGGAAAATGCGACATATGAGGATACCGATTATCTTATGAGTCTGCTTAGGCAGCTTCGCGACAGGGGATTTGTGATATCCATGGATGATTTTGGTACGGGATATTCATCATTCTCGCTTCTTACAGAGATGCCTCTTGATATATTAAAGATAGATAAGAGCTTTATTGATAAAGTCGGTACGGATATAGAGAGTGACAAAGATATTACTGTCATTAAACATATCATTACACTTGCCAAGGAACTTGATTTTAAATGTCTGGCTGAGGGCGCGGAGACAAGGAATCAGGTAGAACGGTTAAAGGTCCTTGGCTGCGAGATAGTACAGGGATATTATTACAGCAAACCTATAGCCATAAGCGAGTATGAAGAGAAGTATCTTTAAAAGTTATTATTAATGTATAGGGGGAAAATAAATGAATCCGGAATCAGCAAAAAGAGTGGGACTGAAAATGAATATAGCGATGGGACTCCTTATGAGTTTTTCCATGTCCCTCATAGGCAACCTCTCGTCAGGACATTTTCAGATAATCGGATTTCTGATCAGTTTTGTGATCAGTACGATAATCAGTATCATCATAGGCTTTAT
>ODAI013889329.1_pt1 | contig 10180 bp, 9 predicted proteins | sample 1539321 | NCBI WGS metagenome assembly ODAI01 (sample SAMN02144231, study PRJEB22623) | gut metagenome | biome: sheep rumen | host: Ovis aries | place: New Zealand | reverse complement strand
TTAACGAGTCTGTAGTGATGATCGTAATAGATGCACCCTACATTGCTGCAAAGGCAGAGCCGGGACAGTTCGTTATCGTAAGGTGTGACAGCAATGGGGAAAGAATACCCTTTACTATCTCTGATTTTGACAGAGAACAAGGCACTGTAACTGTAATCTATCAGATCGTCGGGGCTTCGACCATAAGACTTAACGAATTTGAAGAGGGTGACAGCATACTTGATGTTGCAGGGCCTCTCGGAGTCGCCACGGAATATGCAGAGGGAGCAAAGCGCATTGCCGTAATTGGCGGCGGAGTGGGTTGTGCTATTGCTTATCCGCAGGCAAAAAAGCTGCATAACATGGGCGTAAAGGTGGATATGATCGCAGGGTTCAGAAACAAGGGGCTTATCATCCTTGAGGATGAAATGAAGGCCGCCTCTGAACAGCTGTTCATCTGCACTGATGACGGCAGCTGCGGCTTTAACGGGTTTGTTACCGATCAGCTGAAGGCGCTTATCGAAGGCGGAGCGGAATATGACGAAGTCATCGCTATCGGACCTGTTCCAATGATGAAGTTTGTATGTGCGGTGACCAAGCCCTACGGCATAAAAACTCTTGTTTCGCTGAACCCGATAATGGTTGACGGCACCGGGATGTGCGGCTGCTGCCGTGTAAAGGTCGGAGGCAAGATAAGATATGCCTGCGTGGAGGGGCCGGATTTTGACGGTCACGAGGTGGATTTTGACGAGCTTATGCGCCGTAATTCCACATACAAAGAGCAGGAAAAGGATCATGTATGCAGACTGACAGGAGGTGTCCGCAATGGCTGATATGAATCCGAAAAAGACTCCTATGCCCGAACAGGATCCCAAGGTAAGGGCAAGGAACTTCATGGAGGTATCTCACGGCTACACCGCTGAAATGGCAATGCAGGAAGCAGGCCGCTGCCTTAACTGCAAGAACCGTCCCTGTATGACAGGCTGTCCTGTCAGCGTAAGGATCCCGGAGTTTATCGCAGAGGTCGCCAAGGGCAATTTCGAGGATGCGTATAAGATCATCAGATCAACTAATGCTCTGCCGGCTGTCTGCGGACGTGTCTGCCCGCAGGAGAGGCAGTGCGAGAGCAAGTGCGTTAGAGGCATCAAGGGTGAGCCGGTGGGAATCGGAAGACTGGAACGCTTCTGCGCTGATTATATGCGAGGCAAGACAAATGCTGCTGAAATGCCTAAGCCAAACGGTCACAAGGTGGCTGTTATAGGTGCGGGTCCTGCAGGACTTACCGCTGCAGGAGACCTTGCAAAGCTGGGATATGAGGTAACTGTCTATGAGGCTTTCCATACCGCCGGCGGCGTATTGAGCTACGGCATTCCGGAGTTCAGACTGCCCAAGGCTATAGTTCAGAGCGAGATCGAGGGTCTTGAAGCTATGGGCGTCAAGATCATGACAAACATGGTTATCGGCAAGGTGCTGTCAGTAGATGAGCTGTTTGAAATGGGCAACGAGGCTGTCTTTATCGGTTCCGGAGCAGGACTTCCGAGATTCATGAACATCCCCGGCGAGGATCTGGTAGGCGTATATTCAGCTAACGAGTATCTCACACGGATCAACCTTATGAAGGCATATCTTGACGATTACTACACTCCGATAATCCGTTCCAAGAAAGTCGCTGTAGTAGGCGGAGGAAACGTAGCTATGGACTCTGCCCGTTCAGCTATGAGATTGGGAGCAGAAAAGGTATATATCATATACAGACGTTCTGCCGAGGAGCTTCCTGCCAGAAAAGAGGAGGTCCACCATGCCGGCGAAGAGGGCATCGAATTCATGTTCTTAAGCAATCCCACTAAAATAATAGGCAGCGAGGACGGTCATGTTACCGGCATTGAATGCATAAAAATGGAACTTGGTGAGCCGGATGCCTCCGGCAGAAGAAGTCCCGTTGAAGTTGCCGGTTCTGAATTTACGCTGGATATTGATACTGTTATCATGGCTATCGGCACATCACCCAATCCCCTGCTTAGAATGACAACTCCGGGACTGGAGATCAACAAAAAAGGCACACTTATCGTTGACGAGAACGAATGCACCACCAAGGAGGGTGTATTCGCAGGCGGTGACGCTGTTACAGGCGCAGCCACAGTAATACTTGCTATGGGAGCAGGCAAAAAAGCTGCAGCTGCAATAGACAGTTATATCAAAAATAAGTAAGCTGCATGGCAAATGATTGTCACATCTGCGCTTGAACTCTTGTGTGATATATGATATAATATCAAAATAGAAAAACAAATCTGAAAGGAAACGTATGATGAAAAGAAAAATCAAAGGTTCGTTATCGGCGGCAGCATTTGCCTGCGCCATTTCTATGATCTTTACCTCCTGCGGAAACCCGATCGTTGATACCGACAAGATCGGTGCCAGTGATCTTTCCGCACTTAGCAGGATAGATAAGGACGACAGCAGCTCTCAAGCTCCTGCCGAAAGCAAGGGCGATGAGACCAGCAAGGCTGATGCTTCAGAGGCTGAAAGCAAGCCGGAAGAAGCTGTTGACAGTGCCGATGAAAGCAAGGAGGATGCTCCTGTCAATTCCTTCGGCAAGGATGAGCCCACAGAGGGCACTGCAGTAGTTCATCTGGCTTGTGCAGGAGATAATCTGATTCACGATAATATTTATGTGGAAGCACAGAAGGATGACGGCACCTACGATTTCAGCCCCTGCTATGCTCCATGCAAAAAGCTGATAGAGGGTACGGATATCGCGATCCTCAATCAGGAAACGCTTGTGAACGATGCCTTTGAGCCCTCGACCTTTCCTCTGTTCTCGACCCCTACTGCCTTAGGTGACGAGGTCGTGGATTTCGGCTTCAACGTTATCTCAATGAGCAACAACCATGTGCTTGACAAGGGGTCGAAGGGACTGATAAGCTCGCTCGATTACTGGGACAGCAAGGAGGTCGTCCACTACGGCGCTTACCGTGATGAAGCTGATTCCGAGGATATCAAGACTATGGAGGTCAACGGCATAACCTTTGCCTTCCTCGGATATATGCAGCACACCAACGGCATTTTCCTGAATGACGGAGAGCCGGGCAAGGTCGTTTATCTTGATGAGGAGGACGTTATCAAGCGTCAGATCGAAAGGCCTAACAACATGTCTGATGCCGTGGTCGTTTCCTGCCACTACGGAACCGAGATCGAGAATGAGCTGAACGGCCAGCAGATAACGCTCACACCGAAGCTCGTGGAATGGGGTGCCGATCTTATCATAGGAACACAGGCACACGCACTTTCCACCTGCACCTATATGGACAAGCCGGACGGCGGTCAGGCGTTTGTTTATTACGGCCTCGGCAATTTCTTCCACACGATGTACGATGCCGACAATCCTGACGGCAAGCAGGGCAAATCACTGGTGGGCATTTTCGGAAAGCTCGACGTTGTGAAGGATTTTGCGACAAAGGAAATCACCTTCGAGAACGTCAAGGCCATTCCGGTCATCTCTCACTTCGAGGGTGTCAGCTGGGATACGATGTGGTACAACTGCCGGGTATATCCCTACGGCGATTACACTGACGATCTGTTTGCAAAGCATATGATGCACGTCCGCAGCGGTATCCAGAGAAGCGACCTTGAACGCAGTATCAGCTATATCCCCGATGAATTTTTGGCATATGAATGACTGGCTGTACAAAGGAGCATAAAATGAGAAATGAAGAAATAGGCAGTTTCACCTTTCCTGTGCCGGATGATTTTGACAGCATGACCGATGAACAGCTTAGAAAGTTCTTTTCAGTAACCGAAAACCTTGTGGGCTTCTACCGCAAAAGCGACAACACCATAATAAGCGTCGGCTACGCCCCGAAGAAGCTGCTTACATCGCTGCTTTTCAGTACCAAGGACATTATCAAGAACTATAATAACGGATTTTCCAAAAGGCTCAACAGCTATAAAAAAACAGGCGAGCTTACCAAAGAGATCGCCGGCACTGCCTGCCCCGGCATGAGCTTTGAGTTCTGCACTCTGCACGAGAATGTTCCCATGAAAGCAGAGGTCTATTCGATCAAGCACAAGGGCGCGTTTTACGGTCTGATCTTTATTGCCAGACAAAACGGCGGGGAGATCGAAAGGATCGCTTCAGAGGTAATCCCGCATATCACATTTGAAGAGTAAAGATCAAGGCACCCACGGCTGCACGGCCGAGGGTGCCTTTTTTTGTACGAGTTGTTCACTGTCTTACATCTGACCGTTTATCCGCATACCATAGCAGATAAACGAGCATCCCGACGGATAGAACAGAGCGGAATATGACAGTAACGATATCAGTTCTGCCGAAAAACAGATTGCTGTTGTACTTCATATCGAAAATGCCGAGAATAAGTCCGTGCATCATTGCGGAAAGGAAAGAAAAAGCAATAAAGAACAGGAACGAAAACCCGAACCGTGCGCCGTTGAACCTTGATGCCAAAGTGACCGACAGCATCATCATAAGCTCAAAAAATATCATTGAAAGGAGCATTGAAAACAAGGCCGGTGCCCAATTCTCTTTTTCAGAAAGAAGCCGCTTCATTAGGTAATTGAGGGATTTCAAAAAGCCGTCTGGATCGCTCACCAATGACGGCAGCACCAAGGCTGCTATCATAACAACTATAGAAATAGCGAACCAAATAATAGAGTTAAAAAAGACGCTTAAAACAAGGCTGCTGCTGTTTACAGGCAGCGGACGCATCAGATAGGCCTTATCGGAAAACATTACATCATTATACCGTTTGGCTGCAAAAATGATGCACACAAGGGGAATGCAAGTCATTGATACAAGCATCATCGGGAATATGAGTATCGACATCAGCATCGACAGAAAATCTCCGCTTGTAATACCGAAGTTAAGAAACAGGATATGTATTCCCCATGAAATGAAGAATACTGACAGCAGCGGAAGCATCAGTCTTGAAAAAGCCTTGATCTCGTATTTCATGCACTTGCCTAACATCTGTACACCTCCCTAAACAGGGCATCAATGCTCTTGCCGGTATCTGCGCGGATGCGGTCAGCAGGGCCGTAAAGCCGGAGCGTTCCGTTCTGGAGCATGATAACATCATCAAGGATAGGCTCAACATCTGTAATAAGGTGAGTCGAGATCAGCACCGTTGAACCCTCCTTATAATTCTGGAGAACTGTACGAAGAATAAACTCCCGTGCTGCCGGATCGACTGCAGCTATAGGCTCGTCCAGCATATAAAGATCGGCTTGACGGCTCATTGCCAGCGTCAGCTGAACACGTTCACGGGTGCCCTTTGACATTGTTCCGAACCTTTGGGAAAAGTCGATGCCGAGTACAGAAAGCAGATCAACAGCTCGGGCACGGTCAAAGTCTTTATAGAAATCACCGTAAAGCTTCAGCAGCTCATTTACCCTCATTCGCTTTGGAAGATAGTCACGGTCGGGAAGATAGCTGACGATCTTTTTCGTTTCGGGACCCACAGGCATTCCGTTGATAGTGAGTTCGCCGGAATTAGGGAACAGCAGACCAGCTGCAAGCTTTATAAAGGTCGTCTTTCCGCAGCCGTTTGGTCCTAACAGCCCGACAATACGTCCTTTGTACAGGTCAAGGCTGAATTGGTTCAGCACCGGAAAGCTTCCGTAAGCTTTAGTGAGCCCTCTTGCCGACAGGATGATGCCGTTCATCGTTCACAACAGATCAGCTTTATGCCGGTCCGTTCCTCGTCATCAATAACAACGCTTGAAAACGCAGGGATAAGTACAAGATCAATACCGTTTGTGGCAAGATACCCTCTTGCGACCGCACAGGACTTTACAGCTTGATTAACAGCTCCGGCTCCCACAGCCTGTACCTCCACCTCACCGTTATTTCTGATGACGGCTGCGATCGCTCCGGCAACCGAGCTGGGTACCGAGCGCGAAGAAACTTTAAGAATTTCCATAATGCTTCCTCCGAACTATTATTTGCTTTCATCTGACGATCAGCCGCTCAATAGCGGTGGCTCGTCCGTTTTTTTCATTAAAGGTCACCACTGCCGCATTCATAAAGCAGGGATTTTCACTGAAGCGGAACTGCACGGGGCAATGATATTTAAACTTGTTGATTATCACAGATTTTTCAACGCCCAAAACCGAATCCTCCGGGCCGGTCATACCTACGTCGGTCATATAGGCTGTCCCGCCCTCAAGAATGGCTTCATCAGAGGTCTGAACGTGGGTATGTGTCCCCAAGACCGCAGTAACACGTCCGGCAAGGTAAAAGCCCATTGCTTTTTTCTCGGAGGTAGCCTCCGCATGGAAGTCCACAAAAATATTTGGAGTATCTATCTCATCCAGCACACTGTCAATGACAGAAAAGGGATTGTCGAGGCTTTCAAGAAACATCGTTCCCATAAGGTTGACAACAGCCACCCGAGTACGGCCGAGGTCAATAACAGTAAACCCCTTTCCTGCTACGCCCTCCGGAAAATTGGCAGGCCTTAGCAGAAACTGTTCAGAGCTATAAAGCGATTCTATCCCGCGGCAGCGGAAGCAATGGTTTCCCGTAGTAACACAGTCTGCACCGATGCGTATAAGCTCACTGAAGGAATCGGCGGTGATGCCGTTGCCTTGAGCGGAATTTTCTCCGTTTATAACAGTGACATCGATCCCGTATTCCTTTTTTATCTTCCAAAGGTTATCTTTTACAAATGCGACCCCTGCATTTCCGATGACATCACCCAAAAACAACAGCTTCATAGATTTACCCCGTTCTGTTTTTATTTAATTTATTATACCAAATCATGACGTATTTGTCAATATCAATTGTTTGCACTGTTAAAGCCGGAATTTCTTAGGCAGTCGGCTTCAAGGGAGCCTCTTTCTCCTGTAAAAAGGCTGTTATAGGAAAACAAAACTGCTCCGTCAGTCCTTGAGAGAGCCAGCTCGGCTTGTCTTGAGATAATGCCGATATCATCAACGAACTCATCCTCGGTGTTTATTTTATATGCGGCAATGCCTATAAGAAGCTTTCTTCCGCTATTACCGCAAAGCTCCTGCCACACCGCGAGTGTCGGGGCGAAGGGCTTGTACGGATTATTATATCCGAAGTAGATCTGCGGGCAGATATAGTCGCAATAGCCGTTCTCGGCGCACCATTTTCTGACATCTGCGAACATATAATTATAGTTGTTCTCGATATTTCCCTGCGGAGCGATGCCGAATTCAACAGTTGGGTTTTCCTGTTTGACGGCATCGTAGATGCCCTTTACCATTTTATTGCAGTTCTCAAGCCGCCACTCGTTCAGAGGAAGATCACTGCCCTGTTCTACATATATGCCGGCGTCGAACCAGCCTTCAGTGGTGGGATAAAAATAGTCGTCAATGTGGATGCCGTCCACCTCGTAATTGCGGACGATCTCGGCAGCGCCGGCGGCAATTAGGCTGCGAACTTCGTCAATACCGGGATTGAGCCACCAGTGGCCTGTATCCTCAACATTCATGATATAGCTGTCAAATCTTGACGGATCGTGATACCATTGCCCGATCTTGAACTTATCAGAGGTCTTGTCAAGAATATCAGAAACTTCGCATCTAAGAGGCTTTATCCATGCGTGTATCGAAAGCCCCTGCTTATGGGCTTCCTCGGTCATGACAGCAAGTGCGTCAAAGGGCTTGCTGCAAAACGCCTTTGTCTGCGGGAAAAGCTTTGAGGGATAGAAAGCATCTCCAAAGGTTCGGACGTGAGTGATAAGTGTATTCACACCGACAGATCTGCAGTTGATGCACATTTCAGCAAAAGCCTCTCTGAAATGCTCCTCTCCGTCAGAGACTATGGGAGCAAGCTCCAGATATGATATCCAGACAGCCTTTACTGTTTCAAAATTGCAGGCGCGGTATTTCCCGTCCGTGGGAACGGATGCCGTCCTCCTAACAGACAGGCTTGCAGGCACGGGTGAGCCGTTCTGCAGTTCGGGCTTGTACAAGATCGGGGTACCGCAGGCAGTAAGCATTAGCAATGCGGTCAAGATGATTATAAGTCTTTTCATTTTTTACCTCCTTGTCCTGCTTAATTATACCGCCGGAGGCAAAAAAATATGCGCCCCGGAAAATGCCGGAGCGCATCGAATTATTTACTTTTCTATATATTTATCCATGATGCCTGTAAAATCAAAGGTACGGAAGTAATCCGAGGGAGTCTCGGCACGGCGGATAAGCTGTACGGATCCGTCCTCCTTCAACAGGATCTCGGCAGAGCGAAGCTTGCCGTTATAGTTATAGCCCATTGAGAAGCCGTGAGCGCCTGTATCATGTATAACAAGGATATCGCCGATTTCTATTTCGGGAAGCATACGGTCGATCGCAAACTTATCGTTGTTCTCGCAGAGGCCGCCTGTAACATCATACTTGTGGTCGCAGGGAGCATTTTCCTTACCAAGGACTGTAATGTGGTGATAGGAGCCGTACATCGCGGGACGCATCAGATTGCAGGCGCAGGCATCGCAGCCGATATACTCCTTATAGATATGCTTCTGATGTATGCACTTTGTAACAAGGTGACCGTAGGGAGCAAGCATATATCTTCCAAGCTCGGTAAAGATAGCCACGTTGCCCATTCCTGCGGGAACCAGCACTTCGTCAAAGGCCTTATGAACACCCTCGCCGATAGCAAAGATGTCGTTCTGCGGAACATCGGGCAGATAAGATACTCCCACACCGCCGGAGAGGTTGATATAGCGGATATCTGCGCCGGTCTCCTTTTTCAGTTCGACTGCCAGCTCAAACAGTATCCTTGCCAGCTTTGGATAATAATTGTTGGTAACGGTATTTGAGGCAAGAAATGCATGGATGCCGAAATGTTTTACACCCTTGGCCTTCAGTATTTTAAAGCCCTCAAAAAGCTGTTCACGGGTGAAGCCATACTTCGCATCGCCGGGGTCATCCATGATCTTGTTTTCCAGCTCAAAATGTCCGCCGGGATTGAAGCGGCAGAAAACAGTTTCGGGAAGACCGCAGAGGTTTTCAAGGAACTCTATATGTGTGAAATCGTCAAGGTTGATAAATGCCCCAAGCTCGTGTGCCTTGCGCATATCCTCTTTCGGTGTTACGTTGGAGGAAAACATGATATCACTGCCGGAAAATCCGCAGCACTCGCTCATCATAAGCTCGGTCAATGATGAACAGTCAACTCCGCAGCCCTCCTCCTTTAAGATCTTGAGTATATAAGGATTGGGAGTAGCCTTTACAGCAAAATACTCGCGGTAGCCCTTGTTCCATGAAAAAGCCTTATAAAGCTCTCTTGCATTTCTGCGGATGCCGGCTTCATCATAAATGTGGAAGGGTGTAGGATACTTGGCAATGATCTCTTCAGCCTTTTCTTTGGTTATAAACGGAGTTTTCATTTTTATCATTCCCTTGCTGAAAATTATGTCTTAAATAAAAACATATTAGTATAATAACACTTTTCTGCGGTTTCGTCAATAGCTTTCGTTAAAATTAACAAAATAACCATAAAATGAATAATTCATTTCTTCCTCCTGCATTTATACCTCAACTTGACATTGAGGTCATATATGTGGTATAATTCTAAATGGAGGAAAAGCATATGAAGATAGATTTTCATTCACATATCCTGCCGGGAATAGATGACGGTTCAAGAAATATAGAGGAGTCCATTGCACTGCTTGACATGATGGCAGAGGACGGTGTCGATGTTGTTTGCGCGACCCCCCACTTTTATATGCATGAAATAAGCATTGACGGCTTCATAAACCGCCGGAACGAAGCTTATGAATCACTCAAGCCTCACCTTAAGCCCGAGCATCCGAAGATACTGTTGGGTGCAGAAGTCCTTTATAATCACGCACTGGTATCCTGTGATGACACTCCTAAGCTTTGTCTTCAAGGAACTGATTATCTGCTGTGGGAAATGCCTTATACACAAATTACATCTGCTATTGTCAGCGACACTGAAGAGCTTGCAGGATTGAATCAGCTCAAAATTATGGTCGCACATATAGAGAGATATCTGCACTTTACTTCCTACAATGAGCTTTCAGAGCTTATGAGCCTTGATGTTATCGGACAGATCAATGCGGTCTCGCTGACAAAATTCTCTTCAAGAAGCAAGATCAAAAAGTTAATCAAGGACGGATTTGTATATCTGCTGGGAACAGACTACCACAGAACCACAAGCGGTCACGCTCTTCTGGGCGAGGCTGAAGATATC
>ODAI013800187.1_pt1 | contig 10180 bp, 8 predicted proteins | sample 1539321 | NCBI WGS metagenome assembly ODAI01 (sample SAMN02144231, study PRJEB22623) | gut metagenome | biome: sheep rumen | host: Ovis aries | place: New Zealand | reverse complement strand
TAGATCATCCTGATGTTGTTGCGATGTCTGTGGCTACGAGGCCGGACTGCCTGCCATGTGAAGTGCTCGATATCCTGTCGGAAATGAATCAGAAGAAACCTGTATGGGTGGAACTTGGATTGCAGACCATACACAAGAAATCTGCCGACTATATACGCAGAGGATATGAACTGTCCGTATATGATGACGCAGTACGGGAACTAAGACGCAGGGGATTGGAAGTGATCACACATGTGATACTGGGGCTCCCCGGCGAATCTCGCGAAGATATGCTCACTACAGTAAAGTATGTGGTTTCAAGCGGTGCTGCCGGTATTAAGCTCCAGCTCCTGCATGTGCTAAAAGGAACGGATCTGGCGCGGGATTATGAAGAAGGAAAATTCGATGTGCTGTCGGAGGATGAATACATAGATATCCTGAAAGAGTGTGTATCATTGATCCCGGATGATGTCGTGATACACAGGCTGACCGGGGATGGAGATAAAAAACTCCTGATAGCACCTATGTGGAGTGCCGACAAGAAGCATGTACTAAACCGCATCAACAAAGAAGTGTTGAATAAATAAACTCATATGATTGATTCAAATAAAAACAGGCGGGGCCGTTAATGGCTCCGCCTACTGTATATGGGGAGAGAGGTTGCTTTAATCCGGTTCATATTCGAGGATATCGCCGGGCTGGCAATTCAGTGAGCTGCATATCGCATCCAGGGTGGAGAAGCGGATGGCACTGACTTTACCTGTCTTTATCTTGGATAGATTGACATTGGATACGCCAACCTGCTCGGAAAGCTCATTGAGTGACATTTTGCGGTCCGCCATTACGCGGTCCAGTCTGAGTACTATCATATCCTGCCTCCTTTCCCTGATCACAGAGTCTCATCGGACTCAGTCTGGAGTACGCAGCCGTAATCCAGTATGTTGTAGATGCACCAGAAGAGGAATGCTGCAATAAGTGCGGGGAAGAGACCAATGCACAGGAGGATCAGTGCCGAGAGGATAATGAAATTGATCCTGAGCTTCTTAAGCACGGCCTCGGTGAAGGGAGAATCCTCCGTGATTATCACGCCAAATACTTGTCCAAAGAGATGGAAGAGGACTGCGGTGCATGCTGCTATAAACGCTGTAATGAGGCAGATCACAATGACTTTGCTGAAGAAATCGGGGAAAGGCCTGGTGAAGACTATGAGATCTCCGACACTCGCGTCAAGCTCTTCCGCAAGCGCACCATCGGTAAGCTTATTGAGCTCCGCGATTTCTTCGCTGGTAATGGGACCGTTTTCTCCGGTTATAAGGTTGGTTATTCCGTTCTTGTCGATCTGGACCTTGCCGATTCCGGTGAGGACTGCGCCTACGAGTGATGCCACGCATGCTATGATGCAGATGATGTTAAAAATGCGGCTGATGATCTTTCCGACCTTACAACTCTTTTTGATCTTAGCTATTTTTTCCTGTTTGCTGTTCATGATGTTCTCCTTTCGGGATATTGGGTTCGGGCTTTGCCCGAGCTGATTTTATTGTTACAAAAATCTTTAGTACTTCCGCGGTAAGGTCATATTAGCACCACGAAATACGTTTGTCAACAAAAAATTATCGAGAAACGATAAAAAATATTCAAAAGGCATAAAATATTATATGAAAAACATATGTGAAATGTGCGAAGAGTCGCGAAAAAGCTGATTTTTGAAAGCCTTCTTTCGAAAAGCCGACTTGTGTTTGAGGTGTTATGAGTATAGTATGATAGTTACGAGGCGAATTATGACTAAAAAAGGATTTTGGACACTTAGATATACACTGCTTAATGCCGCATATTTTGCGGCTTTTTGTACGATACATGCATATCCGGCGTTTTCGGTACTGCTCATCGGGACGATCGTATGTGCGGTCGGAGTGGCGATAGCGATATTTGCCATGAAGAAGATGCCACATTATGTTACGGAGGGAAAATAATGCCTGAGAAGAAAAAAACTCTGACACCGGATAGGATATCGAGAGATGCATCCTATGATTCCTTTGATGACGGTAAGGTTGTGTTTGGAAAGAAAAAGGGACATCTGCCTGCTATGGGATGGAACAGCTGGAATGCGTTCGGAAGCGGAAATAATGAGAAACTCACCCGCACGATGGCTGATTTGATTTGCAAACTCGGACTTAAGGATCTTGGATATGAATTTGTCGTGCTCGATGACGGATGCTATAAGCCTGAGAGAGTGGACGGTAGACTCGCAAACGAAAATGTGAAGTTCCCTTCGGGCTTTTCAAAACTGTCGGATTACATTCATAAGAAGGGACTTAAGTTCGGAATGTATAACGACATCGGAACCAACCTTTGCGCAGGAGCTGCAGTCGGTACATGCGGACATGAAAGGGAAGACGCAGAGAGCTATCTCGGATGGGGCGTAGATTTCCTTAAAGTCGATAATTGCTATTACCCTTTTGATAATGCAACATTCTCTCTCTATGAAAATGCAAGGTTTACATTTGCACCGAATATCAGATCCATTAAGGTTGATGGGAAGAAACTCATTGCTGCAAAAGATGGCATGCTCGCCGGAAAAGGCGCGAAGCGTGTCAATATATCCCGAAAGGATAAAAAGACCGGAAAGAAAATAAATGACAGACATGTCACAAGGATAGGGACATTTGATGGAACGGGATGCAGATATTCTCCTGTGGGTGAAATGAGCGGAGAGCTGGTGTTTGAGGTAAAGAGCTCTGCCGACAGGAGTGCAGCTATTGAAATCGAGTATGCTACCGGCCGGAGAGAACGTGTGGGCGAATGGCTTCAGCTCGCTGTGGAAAATGAGATGTTCTATGATGATCTTCTTCCCGCGACGACTTCGGAGAATGATTATGTATTCTCTGATCCTATAAAGATCAAACTGAAAAAGGGTATTAACCGCATAAGGATCATGAATCACCGCCGCCAGGAGAATACTCTTAATTCATACGCGAGACTTCTTAAGTGGTTGAATAAACTTGCGCCTGATAATGATATTATCTATTCCGCTTGCGAGTGGGGCAAGACTCAGCCCCAGAACTGGGCATATAAGGTGTGCGATTCGTGGAGGATCTTAAACGATATCACATTCCGTGTGGGAAGTGACGGTGATCCCGGTTATGGAAGCTGGGAGAGCGATTATACCTGCTCTGTGACATCGCAGTACAATAAAGCTGTCATTATGGATTCTTTTGCGGGTCTCGATAAGGGATGGAATGATCCCGATATGCTGATGATAGGCATGAAGGGACTTAACCTCACGCAGAACAAAACACATATGGCTATGTGGTGTATGATGAATGCACCCCTTATGCTGGGACTTGATCTGCGCCGTGTAAAGAAAGGCGATGCTCTTCATAAAATAATAGCAAATAAGGACCTCATATCCATCGATCAGGATCCTCTCGGAGTTCAGGCAAAGAGGATATACTGCTCGCTTGCGGCTTCGAAACCTGATAGGACCTATGTAAGAGATATAGACAGAGTCGATATACTGGCCAAGCCGATGACGGACGGAAAAGCAGCGATCAGCTTTATCAATGTAAGCGGCACGGATAAGAAAGACGGCTGGAAGATATTTATCAAAGATATCGCAAGGATATTTAAAAAGTACGGACTTACTCCGGGCGAATTCGAGATCAGTGATGTTTGGTCCGGAAAGGTAAGAAAGATCAAAAACGGCGTGATAGAAGTAAACAGTCTTAAGGCTTATGAAAACAAAACATATATCCTGACACCGGTAAAGAATAGATGACGACATCGGGTTTTCTGGACAGGCTGATGCATGATGCGTCTGCATATCTGACGGGAAAAAAGGATGCCGCTTTTGGACGGTATATAGAGGACCATATCCCCTGCCTTGATCCTGATTCACTTCTTAACAGGAAAGAAGCGGCGATTGCTGTATATGGAATGCTTAGAGAAGTGATGGAGATAGGTGATATCGAATGGGGTGATGCGGCGCTGCTTAAGGATATATATGAATGCAAGGTGTGTGCTAATGCGATAGCTCAGGTTTGTGCAAGAGGAATTGTGATCCCAAAGAGCAAAACGATATTCGGATTGGATGATATTCTCTCGGATAGAGAAGCTGAGCAAGTGATAATGAGACTTTCGGATCTTGTCGGTAAGAGGTGAGATTTAATAAACAGTGATCCGCACAAAGGAGAAATGATATGCCTATAGTTGCTGCTTTTATGGTACCTCATCCGCCCCTTATAGTTCCTAATGTCGGAAGGGGAGGAGAGGATCAGGTAAGAAAGACGATAGAAAGTTATGAACGCGTTGCAGATCGGATCGCAGAGATCTCTCCGGACACGATCATTATATCGAGCCCGCATGCTGTGATGTATGCGGATTATTTTCATATATCGCCGGGTGATCACGCGGAAGGATCATTTGCGAATTTCAGAGCACCTGAAGTCACATTTGATGAAGAATATGATGAAGATCTTGTGCATGAAATAGAGAAGATCTGTGATGCCGAAGATTTCCCCGCAGGAACGCTCGGTGAAAAGGATCCTTCGCTCGATCACGGCACGATGGTCCCTTTGTATTTCGTAAGACGGAAAACTAAGAAAGGCAGGATAGTACGCATCGGATTATCCGGTCTTCCCCTTACGGATCATTACAGACTCGGAAAGATCATACAGAGAGCTACGGAAAAGATCGATAAAAGGATCGTCTACATAGCAAGCGGGGATCTTTCTCATAAACTGCAGGAGTACGGACCTTACGGATTTGCAAAGGAAGGTCCGAAATACGACAAGAGGATAATGGATGTCTGCGGCAGAGGCGCGTTTGGAGAACTCTTTGATTTCGATGCATCATTTTGTGAGAAGGCTGCCGAATGCGGCCATAGGTCATTCGTCATAATGGCAGGCGCGTTGGATGGAATGAATGTGGATATCAAAGTGTATTCGCATGAGGATGTGACGGGTGTCGGATATGGCATATGTGAATTTGTACCGACGGGCGAAGTAAATGATAAGCGGAGATTCCTTGACAGCTATCTTGAAGGATACAGAGGTAAACTTAAGGAAAAAAGAGATGCGTGTGATCCATATGTCAGACTGGCATATGAGACGGTAGAGAATTACATCATCGATAAGAGGAAGATAAAGATTCCCGCAGATACACCTCCTGATATGAAGGAAAGAAAAGCGGGAGCATTTGTTTCGATACATAAACATGGTGCGCTCAGAGGCTGTATAGGGACTATCCGGCCTGCGACAGATTGTATCGCGCAGGAGATCATCAATAATGCGATAAGCGCTTCGACAAATGATCCGAGATTTGATGCGATAACTCCGGACGAGCTTGAATGGCTCGAGATCAATGTGGATATATTGGGTGATCCTGAGGATATCGAATCGAAGGATGAGCTGGATGTTAAGAAGTACGGTGTCATCGTGACAAAAGGATATAAGAGGGGACTTCTCCTTCCTGATCTCGACGGAGTTGATACAGTCGAGGATCAGATATCGATCGCCAAGAGAAAGGCAGGAATATCCGAATACGATGAGGATGTTAAGCTTCAGAGATTTGAAGTGGTAAGACATTATTGATCAATTGAAGGAGCAGGTATGGCACGCTGCGAAGTATGCTTCAGACATTGTGAGATTAAGGAAGGCGGGATAGGATTTTGCGGAGCGAGAAGCTGCCGTGAAGGAAAAGTCTGTGCATCGAATTACGGACGTGTGACCTCGCTGGCTCTTGACCCTATTGAGAAAAAGCCTCTTAACAGATTTCATCCAGGATCAAAGATAGTATCTGTCGGCAGCTATGGCTGCAATCTCAGATGTCCCTTTTGCCAAAATGATGAGATATCATGGTCTGATCATGCACTTGGTCTGTCAAAGCCCGAGAATGCAAACAGGACGGAAGAACTCACGCCCGATGAACTTGTAGAGATCGCAGACCGTTACAGGAGTAACGGAAATATCGGTATAGCATTTACTTACAATGAGCCTCTGGTGGGATATGAGTATGTGCGTGATGCAGCTAAGCTTTCGCATGAGAAGGGGATGCTGAACGTACTCGTCACTAACGGATGCGCCGAATTGTCAGTGATTGATGAGATCTCGCCGTATATAGATGCGATGAATATCGATCTCAAAGGCTTTACGGATAAGTATTACAATGATACTCTCGGCGGCAATAGAGATATGGTCATGAGGTTCATAGAAAAGGCTGTGACGGCATGTCATGTAGAACTTACCACTCTGATCATTCCCGGAGAGAATGACAGTGAGGATGAGATGGGGGAGATCACTTCCTGGATCTCCGATCTTAAGAGTGTTTATGACAATAAAACAGGAGCGGACGTGCCGCTCCATATTTCAAGATTCTTTCCCGGGTTTAAGATGACTGACAGACCAGCGACCGATGTCGCACATATCTATCATCTGGCGGATATAGCCCGTGAGAAACTTAAATATGTCTACACGGGAAACTGCTGATCATTAATTGTCCTGTATTCCGTACATTGACTTCTGATCGGCTGACATCTCAGCACCCTGGAGTATATTCTTTCCTTTCCGGATGAGATCTTCTGTAGTATATCTCTGATAGTATCCAAGGTTATATACATGCGAATCCTCAGAGGCGAGTGTGTAGAATCTGTCCGTGCCTGCATGATATCCCACACAGCTCTGTATGTATGAAAGCTCTATCAGACTCTCTAAGTCGATCAGATTGGTCAGGTTGCCGTTCTGGATACACATAACCCCCGCGTCCTGATTGATCGTGAACTTCAGACGGGCGTTGCCCGAGGAATATACCATCATATCGGTCTTTCCGATGAATTTGCCTGTGGTGTCGTTGAATGCCCAGAGCGATCCGTCACTGAACACACCGACAGTGATATCGGAATCGTTATACGTATATGAAGTGTATCCGAGCAGATCGAGCCCGTTGTCTATCTTGAGGGCATCGGGGATGAGCTCGGGATCGAGGTCGGGATTGGCGGACGATGCATAATAATCCAAACTGTCGACGATCTCCTGAGGAAGTCCGTCCGGAATATGATCTTCATCATAAGTCTTTACTTCGCCGCTTGTTCTTCCTGCCGCGATGAGATCGCATACTCCGTCATGACGATGGACTATATAGATGTTGTCCGTATCCGCACCTGCGAATTTGTACTGATAATCGAGGGACGGATCATCACCGATCTCTGACCGATAAATGAACTTGGCTGTATTGGGATCGTAGATATAGATGATCACGCTGCTGTCGTCAGTGGAGATGAGAGCGATAGAGCCTTCATCCATATATCTTCTCTCGGACAGAGGGCATTCCATATCCTTGGATCCGTCACATTTTTTCCATGCTTCGTCATGTACATACACACCGTAGTAGATGATGTCCTTACTTCTCTTCTGGTGGACATATACTCCGTTGTTGATATCCGCCTTGTCGAGTTCATCGGCAAAATAATGCTTGAGGCTGACGGTGTCGGGTCCTTTGGCTGCAAGGACGCTGGAGAGGTTACCGGTTCTTGTGATATAGAAGGGAAGGCCGTCCTTGTCTTTGTCACTGATATCGATAATGGCGTCGTTTACATTATGGTTAAAGAGCATCTCGCCGGTAGCCGTGTCGTAGATCCTGCAGAGATTGCCGTGCGCATATGCTATGTTCTCACCACCCTTTAGAGGAAGGAATTTATTGCCCGTATCGACTCCCGTGGTCTCAAATCCCGCAGTCCATCTCACGGAGAGATCTGCGGCATTAAAGCACAGGATCTCAAGCTCATCAATCGAGAGGATGGATGTGTCGAGTATCCTTGAATTCAGAGTCGACGAATCACCGACAAACTGAGATATCATAAGGGTATCGTTGTCCGCCCATTCATATGCAAGGAGCATGGCGTCACCCTGATCCATGTATTGGAGGGTTTCGTTGGCTATATCATATATACACCAACTGGTTCTGCTGAGTGATTCGTATGACTTGAAAAATAGTTTGTCGTTTGAAGGGGATAAGCAATAATCCGCAAAGGATGCATACTTTTCAGCTTCGGGATGGGGGATCTCGATCCTGTCTTTGAGAGTTCCGTTTTTCGGATCGATATAGTAGAGTATCCCGTCATATGAGGTGAGGATGAGGGTGCCCTTGTCGATGAGAAAGGACTCCTCCTGTATGCTGCTGTAATCATCGGGCGTAAATGTCCAAACCTGCTTGCCGGATTTGATGTCATAGGCAATGGCTTCCGATGATGTGTAGGTCATGATGGTGCCCGAGTCGAGATATTTGAAATGCGTATTACTCGAGTATTTGCTTTCAACTGTGGTTTCAAACAGTTTGGCATGCGAATCCTTATCCCACACGATGACGATGCCGGAAGAGTCGATCGCTGCGAGAGTCTTGTTATCGGGTCCAAGTTTGAAATCTTCCACGCTGTTTGCCATCTGATAGTTCCAGGCAGCTACAATATTTGAACCGTCGAGGGAGACATATGCCATCGATGCATCGTTGAGTGCTCTTATCGCCTCGGGAATTACCGGTCTGTCACTTCCCTCTGAAGGAAGCGCCGCGAGAGCAAGCTGAAGAGCTTCGATGCGCTGCTCATTATTGAGCAGATTCTTGGATTCGTTTGCGAGGTAGCGCGACTGATTCTTGAGAGTCTCACGCTGGCTGCGAAGAGTCTCTTCGTAGAGTTCGTTGATACGGTCGCGGCTTTCCTTTATCTCATCTCTGCTCTGACGTATCTGATCCCTGCTGTACATCATGTATCCGCCGAATCCGACAGCGACTGCCATAAAGAGTGCAAAGATGGCGGACATCCTGCGCATCTTGTACTGACGCTGACGGTTCATGAGATCGTCATAGGTGCAGCCTATGAGGGTGGCAACTATACGAGGGAGCTCCTCACGCAGAGCCTTCTTGCGGGGGAGTCTGAAATCGCATGAAAGAGGCTCCTGAGGAACGATGATCGTGTGGACACTTCCGTCGGGATCAACTATCTCTTTTTCATCGGTAAGAAGAACCTCGGGGATAGTCTCAATAGGCTCACCGTCAGCGAGTACGGTGAGGACTTTCTCCTCAGGATGGCTCTTTAAGAAGTAATCGATCTCTCTCTGGACCCAGATGGATTCCTTGGTATGGGGAGAGCAGATGACGATCAGGTAATCCGAATTCTCCAGGGCTGTCTGGATCGTATCGCCGAGATTATTCGTGATCGGAAGCTCGTCCTTGTCACGGAAGATACGCTCGATGCGCTTATGTCCGGTCTTCTTCTGAAGCTTGGCCGGGATGCGGTAATGCTCCAGGCTCCTCTGGACGGTTGATGCGACCTCTGAGTCGATCTCCGCATGCTTGTAGGATATAAATGCGTTGTAGTGTTTCTGAACGTTTGTGTTAGCCATAGTTTTTCCTTATATTATGTGGTAAAAAGTACAATAATAAATTATAATATTTTATTATGATTGGCAAGTGACAGAAAATAATAGGGCAGATGAGAGTACTTGCAAATAAATGTTTTCGAGGGGAGAGATATATGTTTTGTAATAATTGCGGAACCAAGATCGAAGACGGCGACATGTTTTGCAGCAATTGTGGCACGCCTGTACCGCAGGCGGCACCTGTGCCTCAGCCTGCACCTATGCCTCAGGCAGCACCGCAGCTCGAGCCTGTATATCAGCAGCCCGTAGCGCCTGCGCCTCAGCCTGCGCCTATACCTCAGCCTGTAGCACCTGTGCCGGAGCCTGTATTCCAGCAGCCCGTGGCACCTGCGCCTCAGCCTGCACCTATGCCTCAGGCAGCACCGCAGCCCGAGCCCGTATACCAGCAGCCCGTGGCACCTGCGCCTCAGCCTGCGCCTATGCCTGCACCTATGCCTCAGGCAGCACCGCAGCCCGAGCCCGTATACCAGCAGCCTGTAGCACCGCAGTCTCAGCCCCAGCCCGTATATCAGCAGCCCATGCAGCACCAGCAGGGAATGCCTGCGTACCAGCCTCAGCCGGGCATGCAGCCTCAGATGGCACCGGGTATGCAGCCTCAGATGGCACCGGGCATGCAGCCCCAGATGGCACCCGGCAAGCCCCCAAAGGCTCCTAAGGAAAAGAAAAAAAAGAAAAAGAGTGTACTTCCCATCATACTTCTTTTCATCCTGCTTGTTGCAGCCGTAGGCGGCGGAGTTTTATTCTTCTTCAGATCCCAGCTCTTTGCAGCTTCGATG
>ODAI013797713.1_pt1 | contig 10180 bp, 10 predicted proteins | sample 1539321 | NCBI WGS metagenome assembly ODAI01 (sample SAMN02144231, study PRJEB22623) | gut metagenome | biome: sheep rumen | host: Ovis aries | place: New Zealand | reverse complement strand
GCGGTATTCGCAATCTGACAGCCGTATCAGATGGTTTAAGCTGCCGAAAAATTCAGGCGCGGCGGCTGCAAGAAATAAATCCGTTGACGAGGCGAACGGCGTTTACCTTGCTTTTCTTGACAGCGACGATCTCTGGAGACCCGAAAAGCTTGAAAAGCAGATCAGGTTTATGGATGACAACAACTATGATTTTACCTGCACTGATTACGGCAAGGTTGACGAGCAGGACAATATAAAGGATATTGTCATTGCGTGTGAAAAGAAATATGACTACAATCTTCTTCTAAAGCGCTGTCCCGGCAACTCTACAATTATTTATAACTGCCGTTCGCTCGGTAAATTTCACGCAGCGGACATCAAAAGGCGAAACGACTTTGTAATGTGGCTTTCCGTTATAAAAAAAGCAAAGTACGTCTACGGACTGAATGAGACGCTCGGCTATCACAGACTCAGAGAAGGTTCAATTTCGTTCAAAAAGAGCGATCTGCTCAAATATCAGTGGATAGTTTACAGAAAGATAGAGCATCTCGGTCTTTTAAAATCGGCGTATCTTGTAGCTTATAAGATAACGGAAACAATAGCGCAGTCCATCAGTATGAAATAAAAAGATAAGACTATAAAAAATCAGAGCAACCCGAAAAGGAAGCTCTGATTTATGTTTTATGAAGTTAAATTATGCTTTGCCTGCGCAGCCGAGAACTTCGTTGATCTTATGCTCAACCATTCCCTGGATAGCATCTCTTGCGGGCTTGAGATACTGACGGGGATCAAAGTGAGTCGGCTCTTCTGCAAGGTGCTTTCTTATAGCCGCTGTCATAGCAAGGCGAAGGTCTGAGTCAATGTTGATCTTGCAAACTGCCATAGTTGCAGCCTTGCGGAGCATTTCCTCGGGAATACCGATTGCATCAGGCATTTTTCCGCCGTATTTATTGATTTCTTCAACAAACTCGGGAACTACGCTTGATGCGCCGTGAAGAACGATCGGGAAACCGGGAAGACGCTTTGAAACTTCTTCAAGAATGTCAAAACGAAGCTGTGGCTTCTGACCGGGTTTGAATTTGTATGCGCCGTGGCTTGTGCCGATAGCGATAGCAAGCGAATCAACACCTGTTCTGTTTACAAAATCCTCAACCTGTTCGGGCTTTGTGTATGATGCGTCTTCAGCAGAAACGTTTACATCGTCTTCAACGCCTGCAAGCTGACCGAGCTCGCCTTCAACAACAACGCCGTGAGCGTGAGCATAGTCAACAACCTGCTTTGTAAGAGCAACGTTCTCTTCATAAGGAAGGTGAGATCCGTCGATCATAACTGATGTGAAACCGCCGTCGATGCAGCTCTTGCAGGTTTCAAAATCAGGACCGTGGTCAAGATGAAGAGCTATCGGAAGACCTGTTACTTCAATAGCAGCCTCAACGAGCTTTACGAGGTATGTGTGGTTTGCATAAGCTCTTGCGCCTTTGGAAACCTGAAGAATAAGGGGAGCATTAAGCTTTTTGGCAGCTTCAGTAATACCCTGGATGATTTCCATATTGTTTACGTTGAATGCGCCTATTGCGTAGCCGCCCTTATAGGCGTCCTCAAACATTTTTTTAGTGGTTACAAGTGGCATTTTATATCACTCCTGTTTAATTTTTCTTTTGTATTATATCATTTTATGGGAATTTGTCAACATCCGCAGAGCTTTAAGTTGATTTATTTGGCATATTTTTTCATTAACTACTTGTAAAAATAAAAAAATAATTGTAAAATAATATGTATAAAACTGAAAGGGTGATTTGTTATGATAAGCAAACCGAAACTTGCGTATTACAGAACATATCAGAAAGCGTTTATGCTTGCCGAATGCCTCTTTGACTGGAGCGAGCCTTATCTTCTTAAAGGCGCCGGAGCTATCAAGGAGCTTCCTGCTCTTGTTAAATCAAAGGGCATCAACAACGTTCTTATCGTTACCGATAAAGGTCTTATGGGCCTTCATCTGCTTGACAGCTTTTTTGAAGCGCTTGACGAGCAGTCGATCAAATACTCTGTTTATGACGGAGTTCAGCCCAATCCGACTATTGATAATATTGAAGAGGCAAGACGCATTTATCTGAAAAACAGTTGTCAGGCTATAATCGCTTTCGGCGGCGGTTCACCTATGGACTGCGCAAAAGCCTGCGGCGCAAGAGTTACCAATCCCAACAAACAGGTTGTTGATATGAGAGGACAGCTCAAGATCCGTCATAAGCTCCCGCCGTTCTTTGCGGTACCCACTACTGCCGGCACAGGCTCTGAGGTTACGCTTGCCGCTGTTGTTTCAAATCCCAAAACTCACGAAAAGAATGCGATCAACGACCCGAAACTTCGTCCGAAGTATGCTGTGCTTGACCCTGAGCTTACCCTCGGTCTGCCGCCTCACATCACTTCAACAACGGGTATGGACGCTCTGACTCATGCTGTTGAAGCTTATATCGGTCTTTCAAACGTTGCGGCTACCGAGAAATATGCAGAAGACGCAACAAAGCTTATTTTTGAAAATCTTGAAAAAGTTTATCAGAACGGCAAAGACGTTGAAGGCAGACTCAATATGCTTGTAGCTTCATACTATGCAGGTATGGCGTTCACAAGAGCTTACGTCGGCTACGTTCATGCAATAGCTCACAACCTTGGCGGACTTTACGGCACTCCTCACGGACTTGCAAACGCCGTAATTCTTCCTTATGTTCTTGAATATTTCGGCGAAAGCGCATACGCACGCCTTGCTAAACTGGCTGACGTTGCAGGCATCACCGAAGAAGGACAGTCAACAGAAGAAAAAGCAAAGCTCTTTATAGAAAGAATCAAGGAAATGAACAGAAATATGAACATTCCCGAGCATTTCGACTTTATCAAGGACGAGGATATCCCGACCCTTGTTGAAAGAGCGCTTAAAGAAGGTAATCCGCTTTATCCCGTACCGAAGGTAATGGACGAAGACGACTGCCGTGAAGTAATTCTCAAAATCAGAGGATAATTTTAAGATTTTTCTCCGGACACAAAATTGTCCGGAGATTTTTATGCAAAAAAACACGGAGCAAATTCTGCTCCGTGAAAAAAATATATTTAATTATTCAGCTTCACCCAATCCTTCGGAAATGCCGAGCATTACTATACCGACGATAACCGAAATAACGCAGGCATACTGTGAAGCTTTGAGCTTTTCTTTAAGGAAAATCCTTGAAAGTACGACAGATACGATGCAGTAGGAAGCAACCATCGGGGCAGAAAGCACGGGATTTCTTGCCATAGCGTATACATAGAAAATCTGGCCGAATTCCTCAAAACACGCCGCAGTTGCCTGTGACGGATTCTTAAACGGATTGTAAGGCACTTTGTTGCGGATAAGCATATAAATCCAGAAAACAACGCCTATTGCAAAGAACGTAAGACCGTAAATGATCGTAACGTCGGTTTCCGTAAGTCCGAGACCTGTTTCTTCATCAAGGATGATTCCGTCTGCCGCAGTTCCGATAGTATCAAATACGCAGTAGAGCAGGGGGAAAATCAATGCCAGCGCGCCGAGCCTGTATTTCGGGTCGCCCTTGTATTTTTCGCTGAGTTTCTTTTCTACAACTGCGAGAGCTATAACGCCTATTACGATAATCAGCGTGCCGATAAGATCAAGAGCGGAAAATTCTTCTGTGATGCTTCCTATTCTGCCTCGTGCAAGGAAGAAAATGATCATCGCAGCTGCCGATAATGCGCCTGAAGCATTCTGAACGGGAGAAATGATTGAAATTTCAAGGTATCTCATACCTGCGTAGCCGATTACCATTGAAAGTATGTAACCCATTGAAGCGGGTAAATATTTAACGATGTTTTCAAAAGAAAGCGCATGATGCTCAAACAGAGCGCTGTCCTGCGGCATAAGCAGAAGTATGAATGATACAAGACCCATTATGATGCCTACCCAAACGCCTTGCTTCAGGTGCGACTGTTTGTCGTTTTCGTCTGCTCCTTTTTTATAAAATAAATCTGCAAAACCCCATCCGAGGGTTGAAACCAATGCAAAAATGAACCACATTTTAAAAATCCTTGCCTTTCTGCCCTATGTGTACGGGCAATAAAAATAAACTAATCTGTATAGATGCGGGCTATCGAAAGCTCGCCTTTTTCTTTGTCGGCGTTGCCGAGTCCTAAAAATCTGCCGCCCTGAGCGTAGACTCGTGTAAGTCCTTCGCCGCTGAAATTCCTGATTCTGTCAAGCGACAGCTCGCCGCCGTTTGAAAAGCGAACAGCCTGCGCCTGTGTTACGGCAACGCTCGGATAAGAGCTCAGCACGTCGTCAACCTTTTTGACGTAATCGCCAAGCCTGCCTTGCTCCGCCGCTGTTTCGAGCTCCTGAAGAGTGACGGCGTCTGCGATATCAAAACCGTTTGAGCTTGTCCTTCTGAGCGAATTCATACACGCTCCGCAGCCGAGCTCGGCGCCGATATCGCTGATAAGAGAGCGAATGTATGTGCCCGCGCTGCATTCAAAGCTGACAGTATAAAGATTTTCGTCTTTCCTTTCAAGAACCTGTGACGAAAAAACAGTGATCTTTCTTAATGGACGTTCAACCTCTATACCTTGCCTTGCAAGCTTATAAAGCCTTACTCCGTTTTGCGAAACCGCAGAGTACATAGGCGGCGTCTGGTCGAGTTCGCCTGTGAATTTTTCAACTGCGCGGCAGAAATCAGCTTCGCTGATATTTACGTCTTTTTTGCTTAAGATTTTGCCGGTGACGTCGTATGAATCGGTTGTTACGCCGAGCAGGATTTCCGCCTCATATTTTTTATTTGCAGGAGGAATAAAATCCGCAAATCTCGTTGCGCAGCCGAGCATTATGGGTAAAACCCCCGTCGCCATAGGTTCAAGAGTACCGGTATGACCGGCTTTTTTCTGCGAAAAAATGCGTCTGACTCTGTTTACGGCAGTAAAGGAGGTAATCCCTCCGGGTTTATCAAGGCATATAAATCCTGTCATATAATCACCTGCACTTCCGACTTTCAATTATATTATATTTTTTAAAAAATTTCAACAGCAACAGAATTTATGTTAAATTTCTGAAAAAATTGAGAAAAACTGACAAAAAATATAGTAAAAGATGCACAAAATATTAAATACTATTTTGTCGTTTAGGTAAAATTTTAAAAAAGCTGTTGACAATAATTCTCTTTTGGGATATTATTAATCCGTGCCTATATTTTTAGCGAGGTTTTTTGATGTTGAAGGTTCCTGATATTGAAAATGTTATAGCAAGAGCCCGTTCGGGTGACGATAAAGCTGTAACGGAAATCATCAGCGGGCTTATGCCATGTGTTGAGGCGACTGCACATCTGTATTCTCAAAACAGCGTACCATATCAGGATCTGATTCAGGAAGGTCTGATAGGAGCGGTAAACTCCATCTTTTCGTTTGATGCGTCACGGGAAGCAGGGTTTGCGACCTATGCTCAAAGGTGTTGTTCCAACAGTATCATTTCCGCTGTGAGAAAAGGAAACGGCAAAAAGCAAAGCGTTCTGAACAATTCTGTTCCGCTTGATGATGTTTCAATTACCGCCGAGATGCACAGCAGCAACCCTGAAGCAATAGTTTCCATGAATGAGCGGATCGACAGCATCTATACTTTTATCAGCACTCAGCTCACAGAGCTTGAGAGGGATACTATACTTCTCCATATTGCTGATGAGAGTATTGCCCAAATTGCGCAAAAACTCGGAATTTCCGAAAAGTCAGTGTCAAACGCCCTTGCGAGAGCAAGAAAAAAGCTGAACTCGGCATTCAATAAGATATAAGTCCCACCTTTAGAGGCTCTGTGACTTTCAGACGAACGGTGCAATACCGCGAGGGACTCCATAATAAACAAGCGAGGTAAACCACTATGTACGAAGACAAAACTCTTATTTGCAAAGAGTGCGGCAACGAATTTGTATTCACAGCCGGAGAGCAGGAATTTTATGCAGAAAAAGGCTTTGTAAACGAGCCTCAGCGCTGCAAAGCTTGCCGTGACGCACGCAAACAGGCTGCACGCGGTGAACGCGAGATGTTTGACGCTACATGCGCAGCATGCGGCGGTCCTGCAAAAGTTCCTTTCCGTCCGCGTGAAGATCGTCCTGTATATTGCAGCGAATGCTTTGCAAAGATGAAAGAAGAGGAAGCTGCGGCAGAAACTGGTGAAGCAGCAGAATAAGCATTATTATAATATTGTATATATTTTTACATATTTAATTTTGCAGTAAACTCTTTTGAGTTTCTTCTGACGAAGAACCCGGTCAATTCCGGGTTTTTTGTTTTCAACAAAAAAGGTTGTAGTTTTCAGCTTTTTGGTGTATTATATTACGGTAAGTTCCGCAAAGGAGAACATCAATGATTTTTGTAAAAATATTCAACAAGCTTGACAGCTACAAACTGATACACGAAATCTTTGAGTATTTCGGCGAAACAGGAAGAAAGAATGTATCTGTAAATGCGGCAAGTATTGCGTTTTATGCGTTTATGTCTATCATTCCTATTCTTGTGCTTTTGTGTTCTCAGCTTCCGTTTACGGGAATTACAAAAGATGAGCTGACGTTTGTAATCACAAACATCACGCCCGACAGCATTGATTCCCTCATAGAATCAATTATTAACGAAGCGTATTCGTCAAGAGTCGGCGTTTTTTCGGTGTCGATAGTTTTTCTTTTGTGGTCGTCATCAAAGGCGATGCTTGCAATGATTCGTGCTGTTGATAAAATATATGATCAGACGGAGTCAAGAAATTACTTCGTTATGGTAGGCTTTGCTCTTATTTATACTGCGGCTATAATTATTCTTGTGAGCCTGTCGCTTATCCTGTATGCAAAAGGGCATTCGCTTGAAGAGATAATTGCCGACAGGGCAAGCGGCAAGGCGGATTTCAACGTTGTTGTAAGCCAGCTTCATTATTACACGGCTCTTGCTGTAATGACTGTGGTTTTTGCGCTTATCTGTACGTTTGCGCCGTCGGGAAAACGCAAGGTGAAGTTCCAGCTTCCGGGCGCTTTCTTTTCAAGCTCAGCAATAATAATTTTTACAATGCTTTTTGCAATGTATGCAAACGGAAAAAACATTTACAGCTCTTTTTACGGCAGTCTTTCAAGCGTGGCGATATTCCTGCTTTGGATTTATTCGTGCATCAATCTTTTCCTGATGGGATGCGTAATAAACGTCAGGTATGAAGACAAGATAAAAATATTTTTCAGCAAACTTGTTCTAAAAAAATAAGAAACACCGCATCAGTCGATATGACCGATGCGGTTCGCTTTATTTTCAGCTTATTATGCCTGCTACGCCGTAAGAAATCGTTGCTACTATTATACCTGCAACAAGAACACCTGCGGCTATAACGGGGAAGGCATGGCGAATTCTTATATCCATAAGTGCGGCGACGAGTGCGCCTGTCCACGCTCCTGTGCCGGGAAGCGGTATCGCAACGAGCAGAAACAGCCCCCACAGGCGGTATTTTTCGATTTTGTCACGGTGTTTATCCGCTTTCTGCTCCATTTTATCAACGACTTTGCCGAAAGATTTCGTCTTTCGCAAAAGCTCAAAAATCTTTCTGATAAAAAGCAGGATAAACGGTATGGGAAGCATATTCCCTATAAAACAGTAGATAAACGCTCTGTGCCATTCTATGCCGAGAATTGTTGCGGCGATCAGTCCTCCTCGAAGCTCAAGGACAGGGAAAAGAGAAATAATAAATGCTATCATTTCTCCCGAAATCTTATTCTGCAAAGAATTGACAAGCGATTCTATCAGTGCGTTCATAAACGTACCTCAGGCTTTCAGATTGTTTTTGTTTATATATTCTATCGCTTTATCAAGTATAGCGTGGTCATTTTCAAATTTAAGCCTGGTTTTAGCTTTTTCGTAGCCGAGCCAGACGTAATCCTCGATTTCCTCTTTCTGGATCACGGTGTTGGTGTCTTCGGTAGTGGCAAGGTAGATGTTTACGTTCTTTTCAACCTTGCCTTGGATACTGTACTGGGATTTTGTGATAAAATCTGGCAGTATGTTTATATGTATTCCTGTTTCCTCAAGCACCTCACGGTAAGCGGTCTGCTTATCGGTTTCGCCCATTTCAACATGACCTTTAGGAAATCCCCAATGAGCGCTGCGCTTGTTTTTAATAAGCAGGAAGCGTATAATTCCGCCTATTTCACGGAAAACAACCGCTCCGCATGAGCGTTCATACAGACAGTCAAGGTTATACTGCCTGCCTTCAAGGGCAAATTCCATTGCTTTGATGATATCAATATTTATAAATCTTGTGCTTTTAGGCGCTACGACAATATAAAGAGCATCATTGTCGGTATACTGCACCGTAGCTATAACTCTGCCATCAAAACTGCGCACGGGGTGACTTATACCCATAATATAAGCACCTTTGATTGAGGAATTGAAATGTTTACCGCCTTCTACTCTTCCGAAATTAAGATTATAGGTAATATTTTCCTCAGAATTGTGGGAATTGATGGGATGAGTTACTCTTACACGAACATATTTCCCAAGCATGTTCCTTCTCCTCCACCCTGATAACAGGGATTATTACGGGATATCTGTATATAACATACATTCCCGTATCATACGACCTATACATTATACATTGATTTTTTCTAAATTACAATAGCATTTTGAGAATTTTACATAGTTTGGAAGCATATTCTTGTATCGGTGATGTTAAATGACCGGTATAATAATCAGAAAATCGCATATTTTCAGCGCTGTCAATATTATTCTGCTCGTGTGTTCGCTTGCAGCCGTTTCGGCAAACGAAATATATCTCAGATGTTTTTCAGGCTCAGCGGAACATCCTGTATACAGCGTTGAAACGGATGAAAAGAAAATATGTATCACTTTCGATGCAGCGTGGGAATGCAGCGATACGGATGAAATTATAGAAATATTAAAAAAGCATAATGCCCACGCTACAATATTTGCCGTTGCTCAGTGGGCGGAAGAGAATCAGGATTCGGTAATTAAATTTCAGAACGCAGGGCACGAAATTGAAAACCATTCATATAATCATAAGCTTTATACGGAGCTTTCCGATTCTCAGATTTTTGACGATATTGCCGGAAGCACTGAAATCCTTGCACGAATCTGCGGCAAGAATCCTGCGTTTATCAGAGTGCCGTCAGGCGAATACAGCAAGCGGGTGATAAATAATATTTATTCAATAGGTATAATTCCCGTTCAATGGGACGTGGATTCGCTGGATTATACGGGAATATCTGTTGAGGCTATTGTAAAAAGAGTCGTTCCGAAAGTCAGAAACGGCTCGATAGTACTTTTTCATAATGGGGTAAAAAATACTCCCAAGGCCCTTGATATAATACTCACGGAGCTTGAGAGTCAGGGTTATGAATTTGTAAAAGTGAGCGAAATAGTGTATACTGATGACTTTTCTATAAATTTTGAGGGCAGACAGTTCAGAAATCAGACCTCGTAATTTGAATTTATATAATCTATTATTTCTGATTTGGAATTCGGCATCTCGCCGTCAACGATTTTTTCAAGAACATCATTGAGAATTACGCCTATTGTCTCTCCCTTGTATCCGAGCGCTTTTACGACGTTGCCGTTGATTGCAAGGTCTTTTAATGACAGACAGCTTTTCTGCGCAACAGCTTCGTCAAGGTATCGCTCGCTGCTCTCGATTCTTTCAAGGACTGATTGCAGATTTGCAGGATTCTGAGCCATAGCGTCGGCTCTGAAAACGTCGTAAAGGCGCTTTAATGTGTCAGCGCCGTATTTTGACGCAAGCCGAAGAGTGTTCTTCTTTTCTCCTGTGGGGCGCAGGTCGTGATAAAGGACAAGCCTGCTTATTTCTTCAGTGTCGGCATTTGAAAATTTAAGCCTCTTTAAAATCACCAGTGATTTTTCATAGCTTACCTGCTGATGCAGTTTGAAATGATCAATTCCGTTTTCATCGGTTGTGTGCATATCGGGCTTGCCGATATCGTGCAGGAGCATTGTCATACGAAGCTGCGGCTCGGGTTTTATGCTGTCAACGGACACAAGAGTGTGCTCCCATATATCATATATGTGATACGGAGTATTCTGCGGATATTTATACAGCGGCTCAAGTTCGGGGATCACCGTAAAAATAACAGGCGCAAAATCCAGAAGTATTCTTTTTGCATCTTTGCCGCAAAGCGTT
>ODAI013705377.1_pt1 | contig 10180 bp, 9 predicted proteins | sample 1539321 | NCBI WGS metagenome assembly ODAI01 (sample SAMN02144231, study PRJEB22623) | gut metagenome | biome: sheep rumen | host: Ovis aries | place: New Zealand | reverse complement strand
TGTATAAACGATGAGCTGCAACAACGGATTAAGGAAAGTCCAGAAAAAACCGAGCACAGATCCTTTGTACCGCCCCCTCAGTTCCTTATGGACAAGGCTGAAAATCATCTGGCGGTATTTGTAAATGTCAGAGAATAATTTGAACATAGACGAATATTATAGCACAAAAATATCTCAATGTACAGAATCAGCAGAAAGCACTGAATCAGCTGAAGGCGCGACATCTGACTTGGTGTAACCAGAATACGCTTCAGAATCTGCCAGTCTTTCAAGACATTTTCGGAGTGCAGTCCTGAGAAAATAGCCGCTTCGCAATTTTTCAGAGATTTTAAGGCAGTTCTTGTGCATCTCAAGATATTCGCTTTCTGTGGTGGCATTGATTCTTTCGACGGCTTCATAAAGCGATGACACGGCGATTCCAAGCTTGTTCCGTACGACAGGCTCGCACAAAGCCGACTCTTTCCAGACGATGACAGGCAATCCGGCAGTCAGATACATCGAAAGCTTGTGCGGATTGTTGTACTTAAGGTATTTTCCGTACAATCCGTCACAGGTATCAGCACTGATTCCATCCCATACAAGCCCGAATCCATGGCAAAGCTCATTCGTGATACATTCAGGCTCAAAGCAACCCTCGTATACTATATTATTATTATTATTATTATTATAGTTCATGCCATATAAATATATAGTTAAACCAAGTTTAGGCAGAGCTTTCAGATATGCACTCTTGTTCGCATCAAGATTTCCTGCGATTGAGATGCTTTTCTCGAAAGGAATGTTCTCTTCTGGTATTGGGGAATTATAATCAAAGAGCGACATCGGAACAATTTTTGAGTCAGAAACACCCCTTTTATCCTTAAGATATGCAGACATCTTTTCATTATGAGTTATGAACACATCGGTGTAGCGAATTGAATAATCTAACAGTTTTTTTTCCATATCCGGATGAACATAGCGCAATTCATTCAGATCATGAATAAGAGTAATAATCTTTATATGCTTTAAAGATTTTACAATTCCCAGCCAAAGATTTCTCCAGATTCTTCCGCCACGGACATAGGGAAACTGCATTAGCAAAACCGAGTTTCTTTTTAGTCGGAAGAACAGAATAAAATATTCGGACAAACGCTTTATATGGCCGGTAATTCTATGAAATAAATTTCGCTCTCCCCAAAAAAATAATGGAAGCGTCTCAAAGCCCTCTTTTTCGGCAAAAAAGCACATATCAATCGGAGCCTTTCCGCCAGCATTCTGGACTTCTGAAATTTTCTCAAACAATTGATATTTCTTAAAATTCTGCTGATTATCAGAAGAAACAATTTTTTTATTAACAGTCAGTTTAAATTTTCTTGAATCCCTAAGAGCATTAAAAAAGATTTTCAAGTTTCTTAAAACATGGATAGAATTCACACAGTTATCAAAAAACAAATCCTTAATATACTTGTTATAGAACGCATCGTATTGGCCATAATACTTTTTCATCACAAAAGCATTGCGAATACAATGATAATAGCGTATACGGCTGTATTTCGCATAATGCTTTCTAAACAAAGTGAATCCATGCGCCTCACCAAAACATTGGTTCATATAAACAGAATTGAAGGTTAAGATTTTATATCCCCTTTCTATTAAGCGATAACAAAAATCATAATCAACCTGATCGATAAAAAGAGACTCATCAAATCCACCGACATCTTTCCAGGCCCTAAGTTTTACTACATTAGAGCTTGCAATACAGCGCACAGGAAACGAAAAAATTTTTGTATTCTTTTTTTTGGCAAAAATCTTTCGGACAAAAGGACGAAGAACATTTTTCAACGGATCAATCCAATAGAAAGTATTCGTCATGTTCTCCGCACGCAGGGAATAGGAGACAACGGTTTTATTTTCGCCAACAGAATTTTCAATCAGGCGGAAATATTCCTTAACCTGTTCAGGCTCAAAATAAGTGTCCTGATCCATGGTCATCGCCCAGTCGCATCCATTTTCCAGAGCTTTCTGAAAACCAATATTCTGAGCACCGCCTATTCCGCCTCGATTTCTATTCGAGATATACTCGGCATCTTCGATATTCGCAAGAATAGCACTGTTATCACTCATGCTGTTGTCTACAAGGTAAACTTTCTTAACATAATTCTTATAGGAACTAATATTCTTGACAATCGTTTCGAATCCAATACTCTCAGGATTGAATAATATAACTACTGCGGCTAAATTCAGCATAAACTACCCTATTATCTCCGCGCTTCCGCCTTCAAATTTAATCCTAAAATCACAGTTCTCAAGAGTACTAAGGCGATGAGCGATTGCTATAATCGTGATTTTGCCCTTGAATTTTAGGATTGTATCAGATATATGTTTTTCAGTCTCATTATCAAGGGCAGATGTAGCCTCGTCAAGCACGAGCACATTCGGATTTCTGTAAAGTGCCCTTGCGATTCCTATTCTCTGCTTCTGCCCGCCGGACAGTTTTGCCCCCCTGTCACCAACATTCGTATTCTCTTTCTCAGGCAAAGTCTGTACAAAATCATAAAGCTCTGCCATTTTCAGGACAGTCTCAATACGCTCCGAATCAATCTCATCTTCAGGCACACCAAAAGCAATGTTTTCCTTGATTGAGCTGTCAATCAGGTAGATTCCCTGAGGAACATAGGCAATGTTGTCAAGCCAGCCCGGTAAATTATCAGCAATATCAGCTCCATCAACAGTAATCGAACCTGATTTTGGTGAAAGCAAGCCAAGAAGAATATCAACGAATGTAGTTTTTCCAGCACCGCTAGGCCCTACTATGCCGACAAAAGCCCCCTTCGGAATGGAAAATGAAACATCCGAAAAAACATCACTATCTTTTTCAGGATAAGCAAACGAAAGCTTTTTCACAGAAATCTCATGTTCAAAAGGCAGTTTGCTTTTGGCCTTTGATTTTCCGTTTATTTCCTCAAAGTTTTTTCCATCCCGGATAGCCATCAAATCATCATAAATATCATTAAAAAGCGGGAACTTAAATTTTATCGCGTTGAACATGCTTATCATCTGGTTCAGCGTCGGCATGAGCCGAACAGCAGCCAAAGCAAGAACGCCCAATGTCGGAATAAGGGAAGCGGCATCAGAGCCGATAATCATTTTGACTGCGATTAATGCCAGAATTCCACCTACCGCAAAAAGCTCAAGAATAGCTTTCGGAAATCTCTGAACGCAAAGGAATGTTTTATTGCTGTCAACATAATCTGAATATGTCAGAGCAAATTCGTCAATAAAATATGCCTCTTTTTTCATGACCTTTGTTTCTTTCAGTGAATAGAAGCCCTGATATATATACTTATTGTTTTTAGACAGCGTTATCATCATCTGTTTTCCAGAATCAGAAATTCTTTTTCGGAAATATTTCATTATGCAAAGAACAAGAGGTCCCATAACAAAGGCAACTCCAAACGCAATAAAACAATCCATAAAAAAAACAAGAAACCAGATTATCAAAATCAAAATACTATTCGTTATGATTTGCAAAACATTGATTAAAATTTCGCTAAATACAGTCGTAACAGCCACAGCAATATTTCGTGAAATAACGGAAATATCAGTATTTAGAAGGAATAAGTACGGTTTTGTCATATAGTTTGCATACAATCTTTTTGAATACTCTTTCTGATTGTTTAGTGAAAAATTTATTTGAAGCTTACTTTGAAAAAGAACAAGAAAGTTTTTAGCCACATAGAATACAAGAAGAGAAACAGAGGCAAAAAAAATTAATTTTCTATGAGTATTAATACCAAAAGGATTTAGAATAGCAGCAATCTTTTCATGCTCTGACAACCACTCAGGATTTCCTATAATTGTTATAAGCGGATACAAAAGAGCTATACCAAATGCCTCTAGAACAGCAACAACAAACATGAGAACAATTAAAAGCGCACAAATGTGCATCTGTCTGCGAGTAAGGATTTTAAAGATTTTAAAAAAGTTTTTCATAAACAGACTATATTTATTTCTTCAATAATACAAAGTATATAATATAAACAAAACTTTTATCAAGGCTAAGGAAAACAAAATAAGACTCAAACACGCTAAGCCCTAATCAATGAGGGGATTATGAAACTAGAAGAACACTACCTATAATAACAGATAGTCCCCCTAAAATCTTAAATTTCGAGATTCTCTCGCCAAAGAAAAAAAAGCCTGTTAAAAAAGATATTAAAACAGGAGTCGCTTCAGTAAGAGGAGTTACAATACTCATAGGAATAAATTTTAGCAAATATATATTTAATGCTAAAACAGAAAAAAATAATGTGTACCCGGTTATAACAAAAAAATTAAAAAATTGCTTAAAAAATGATGAATATTTTTTCTGAGATGCCATTTTTAAAAAAACTTGAGCTATAGAAGAAATTATACAACCCAATATAAGAAGTATATATTGTACATAAGTATTCATTTTTCCTCCACGGTTCTAGAGTCAAAACCAATAATAACAATCCCTACAAAGATAAAAAGAATTCCTATAATCATTTTGATTGTTAGTTTTTCATTGAAGAAAAATACTGCCCAAAATAAAGAGCATATCAGAGCTATAGGCTTGTTTGAGATTGCAATGGAAAGTGGAATCCGTTTTAGGACTATTTGCCATACAACAGCATATAAAGCCATAATAGTCAGCATTGCAAATAAACAGCAAAAATATGTTGCAGATAAAAAAGGTTGAGCGGATGCTAATTTTGAGAATACGCTTGCAAATGAATAAACAAAGAAAGCTACATACATCAACAAGAAAGAATACTTTAACTTCAACATAAAAGTCCTTTTTACAAAAAAATTACTAATTCGAGATATATGTCACAGATTTTTTCCCATAATAATCAGCAATAAATGAGTTGACCCAAAAAGTACTGTACTCCTCTCCTTCCTTTAAGCCGATTTCAAATAATATAGAGGAATATTTCTTTTCCCCATAAACAATAACATCGTCGTCAGGAGAATCCTTTATTGCTAAAAGAACTTTTTTCCCGGATTCAAAAACTTCTTTCAGGTTGCCATTTGCTATTTCTTTAACACACTTGATACTATATAAATTTTTTAATCCAATATTTTGAAGTTCTATTGAGAAAAAAATAGTGAAAAGTAAAATAATGAGTGGAATTTTTTCTTTTGATAGCACGGTATTGGTATTATATTTGTTTTGAAGCCAAATGGAGACATAAATAACAAAAGTAAAAAAAGAAAATGCCATAATAAAATCCAACAAGAATCGACTTCTGTTTGGGAGGCTATGTTCTCCAGAATATCCAAGACATATAGGAAATACAAATAAATAACACAATACTATGAAAAAAAGTGCTAGTAAAATTGGATTTATGAATAATTTTTTTTTCGCAGGATTTTCGATAAAAAGACTGAAAAAAAACAGACATGCACCACAAAATACCAAAAAACTGTTTTCAAACAAATCATAGGCATATTTTATTATAATTCTTGCAGTTGTAATAAAAACTTTTGCGAAGTGCATACTTTCTAATGTATCACCGCCGTGACGGGCAAAGTTACCGGGTGCAAGACATACAATCAACGCTGTGATAAAAACAATAATAAATAATGCCAGAATCTGGGGATTTATTCTTTTGTTTATTATATAAAAATATAGAAAATATGCAAAAAATATAAGATTCAATATTGCTGCAAAAGAATGCATGTTAGAGCCGATTATTCCCCATAAAACTGCTCCAACATAGGATTTTTTGGAATTTGTCATTGTGTAATTAATAAAGCATGAAAGAGACAAAAGGGTTGCTGCAAAAAAAAATTCGTACGAAATAACACATACTGCTGCGTAAAATGCTTGATCTGGTGATGTTGTATTCATTCCAACCAGCAAAATAAAAAATAATAGAAGAAACTGAATTTTTTCTAATTGAAAACGTTTAGAAAAAGATTTTATAAACAAATAAATGGAAACAAAGAAGAATATAAAAATACTAGCTAAAATAAAATGTAGGCATGGAAAAAAACTAATTTTAGTAAAACCAAGGAGAAAGAATTCAAGAAAGAAAGGTAGAAACGAACCACCACGACTTATATAGAAGTTTGCAGCTTCCTTGACAGAAGCTACCAAAAGAATATCTGATGATTTTTTTACAGTTCCCGCCATCCAAAAATCATCGGCATACGGTAAGGCATATTGAGTCGCATAAAAAAAAGGTAAAAGCATGAAAATAGAAAACAGGATAAAAAGAAAATCCCATTTATTAGTTTTATTAATTTTAGATATAAGTCTAGACATAAAAAAAACCTGTTTAGTAAAAATATTTTAACAATTAACTGTGTTCCTGATTACATACTGTGGAGATTTGTTCAAGCAAATATAAATACGACCAATATATTCTCCGATAAGTCCAAGCATAAGCATAATCACTCCGCCAATAAAAAGAAGTACGCACATCATTGAACTGTAGCCCATTGGCATGGATGGATTCAAGATTTTTTTTACGATAATATAAATCGCATACAAGAATCCTATGGCTGCGGTTAACCCTCCCAAAAAAGTTGCTATGCGGAGTGGCTTTACAGAAAAAGCTGTGAAGCCATTCATCCACAATGAAATGAGTTTCTTCAATGAGTATCCAGATTTTCCATATTCGCGCTCATAATGGGGAATGTCCACATTGATTACTTTTTTTGTCGAACGGAACATAAGGCCTGCGAGATATGGATAAGCATTCTCATAACGGACAACTTCGTCTATTACAAATCTTTTACAGGCAAAATAACTGTTAAGTTCAATGCTTTTGGGAATAGAACAGAGCCATTGACTCATTTTCTTTGCAGTCCAAGAACCAAAAAGTCGGAATGGGCTTTCCTTTTTTGATGGATATTTTGCATAAGCTATATCAACATTTTCATTTAATGCCTCTATAAGTTTGTAACAATCTTTAGGATCTGTTTGTCCATCATCGTCAAGACAGACTATAATATCTCCTGTTACTTGATGATAGCCCGCCATTATCGCACTATGTTGCCCGAAATTTCTTGCGAGATTTACTACTTTAAGATTCTTATTTTCGTTAGCTAGTTTTTCTAGCACAGTATATGCATTATCTGGGGAACAATCATTTACACAGATAATTTCATAGGGATTATTCTCTCCAACAGTTTTAACAATTCTTTCAACAACATTCTCTATAGTTTTTTCAGAACCATAGCAAGGAATTACAAAAGATAATTTGTCCATACCAGCCTCATTCTTTTACATTATCACGAATAGAACTCATAAACATAATGTCCTTGTATTTCCCGTCAATTTTTTTCATATCTCGAAATATTCCTTCCGTAACGAAACCTGCTTTTCGGTAAGCCTTGTATGCAGGAATATTGTCTGTCAGAAGTCGTAGGAAAACCCGGTGCAATCCAAGCTGATTATGCGCAAAATCAAGTATTAGTTTTGCAGATTCTGTTCCAATGCCTTTGCCCAAAGCTGATTTCTCACCGATGAAAATCCCGAATTCTGCACTGGAGTTTTCATAATCTATGTCACGGAGATAAACGGAACCTACAGGATGCTTGTCGCTAGTATCGTCATTCTGCTCAATTATAAACTGTACGACTTCACCTGTAAAAACTTTTGTTTCAAGCCAGTGATTGTGGATTTCTGCTGTAAACTCCCCGCGATAGAGGAAATTGTTTTTGACGAAATCGCTGCTCCGCCATTTTACAATTAAATTTGTGTCTTGTTTACAAATTGGTCGAATGTTTATGTTTTGTCGTGAAATTATAGGCAGAGTTGTATAATTCATGAGATTTTCTCCAAAACTTTCTTGCGGATAATTTTTACAAGAGTTTTTTCTATAAATAAGTACATTGGTATGGCAAATAAAACTATTGCGAGAGTAAAAATAAACATTTCTGTTCTAGTATAGACTTGTTCTAATCCCAAAAAATGCTTTAAGCACATTAACAATATAATTGCTGGAAAATGCCAAATGTATATCTCAAAAGAAATCCCGCCCAGAAATTTAAAAAATTTTGAGTTAAAAAAAGAGTCGAAGTTTAAAGCTAAAATAAGAATCGAAGGGAAAAATACAAAAGTAAAAATTCCCCATTGCTCTCCGCCAATTCCCAAGTTAAGGACCAGTGCCGGAAGTGTCGTTAAGATTCCTATAAAACTAATAGGAATTAAAATTTTACTTTTAAACTCAGATAGATAAAAAAGCAGGGATCCTCCAAAAAAAGCAGAAAAACCTCTTCCTGTGGAAAGGTTTAAGAATGGAAGATTTAGATTATAGCAGACTGCAGCCGTACCGATTGATAACATAAATATGAAAAAATATGCTTTAGGTATATTTATTCTATTTGAAAACCATAAACAAAAATAAAATACTATATAGCAGATTAATAATATACATAAATACCAAAGAGGAGAATTAATTCCATAACCAATGTTTACACAACTTCCAATAAAAGTAAGCGTTAAGCTATTTAAAAAATTCCAAATATTAAGAGTCATTTCAAGAGGAAAGTCGCCGAAAACAATTCTATATAATGTCAAAGCAAATGCAGTAATAAAAACCGTTATTATAGTCATTGGGTAAATTCGACTACATTTGTTCAAAAACCAGATTTTGAATTCCCCTGTTGTTTTGTGTTTTATCCCATACATGCAGACGAAGCCTGATATAATGAAAAAAAACTCAACGATATACCCTACATAAATTCTTCCCCCAAAAAAATTGAAATTTGCAAATTTCTGTCCGGTACACTGTTGAAAATGGTGAAAAACAATAATAATGGAGAGAATAAATTTTATAAAATCCAGAGACAAAAAATGTTGGGCTTTTTGTTTGGATATTGAGTTATTATTCAATATTTCAGTTTCCACTATCTTTCTCCAAAAAACTCTTTACTGTAGAAATAACTATATCTACTTCCTCATCAGGCAGGCCGTACCACAGAGGAAGACGCACTAGTTTGTCACTCTCACTAGTCGTGAATTTGTCCTGACCATCAAAACGACCAAACTTTATGCCCGCAGGAGCTGAATGCAATGGTATATAATGGAACACACACAATACACCTTTTTCTTTCATATAATCTATGAAAGCCGTTCGTTCTTCCAAATCTTTGCACTTGATGTAAAACATGTGTGCGTTGTGGACACAGCCATTTGGAATTGTCGGGATTTCAATTTTGCCAGAGTCAGCAAACGGTTTGAGTGCCGAATAATAGCGATTCCATACAGAAAGCCGGGCGTTATTGATTTTATCTGCTTGCTCAAGTTGTGCCCAAAGATAAGCCGCATTCAGTTCACTTGGAAGATAGCTTGAGCCGTAATCACACCATGTGTATTTATCTATCTGACCACGCCAGAACTTAGAACGATTTGTACCTTTTTCGCGGATTATCTCGGCTTTTTCGATGTCCTCTTGTGTGGTATTAATGACTATTGCACCGCCTTCGCCCATGCTGTAATTTTTCGTTTCATGGAATGAATAACATCCATAATCTCCAATTGTACCAAGGGCCTTGCCTTTGTAAGATGACATAACTGCCTGCGCCGCATCTTCGACCACTTTTAAATTGTGGCGATGAGCGATATCCATAACAGTGTCCATTTCACAAGCCACGCCCGCATAATGAACAACGCAGATTACTTTAGTTTTTGGAGTTATTGCTTTTTCAATGAGTTTTTCATCTATGTTCATTGTGTCTGGACGGACATCTACGAAAACGATTTTCGCCCCGCGCTGCACGAAAGCATCCGCCGTAGAGCAGAAAGTGAAACTCGGCATTATTACTTCATCGCCCGGTTTCACATCGCATAGCAGGGCAGCCATTTCAAGCGCAGTAGTTCCACTTGTTGTGAGAAGCACTTTCTTTGCGCCGAACCTTTTTTCAAGCCACTCGTTGCATTTCTTTGTAAACTGTCCGTCTCCACAGATTTTGTGTGCGGAGATTGCCCATGAGATATATTTTTCTTCTGTACCAATGTATGGAGGTTTGTTAAACGGAATCATTCAAAAAATATCATAAAAAAATATTATTAATAATTTTATCAAATAAAAGGACTAATGTCAACTGTGTTATTGGATTTTTTGCAGTGCATCCGCACCAAAATAAAGAGATGACTATTCATTGGAAAACTCTCTGCGAAGTGATAGAACCTAATTACTTCAAGAATAAAGTTGAAGGAAAG